>Ga0074046_10000637_pt1 | contig 32181 bp, 26 predicted proteins | sample BogForMeECP23OM3_FD_94441 | JGI IMG/M metagenome (GOLD analysis project Ga0074046, IMG submission 94441) | Bog forest soil microbial communities from Calvert Island, British Columbia, Canada - Bog Forest MetaG ECP23OM3 | ecosystem: Environmental > Terrestrial > Soil > Wetlands ... | reverse complement strand
GCATCGGTGCCCCTCGGCTAATCCATAAGCTCGTCAAGCCAGGCAAGGTCGTTCCCTCCTGCCGTCCGGATGAGACTCAAATCGATCAGCTTTTGATCGTCGAGACAGAGACCGATATGGGAACAGCTCACGCAGCCGTTTTGGGGAAAACGGATCCCGCTGTGAGCAGGGAACTGGGCGGCCTCGATCTGGCCGATTGTTGCCGTAACGAGGTGGCCAAATTCCAAGCGTTGTTGTTCCGAGATCGAGGTCTTCAGGTATTGGATCTCCGGATGATGCTTTCGCACGAAGACGACTAAAGCGACATCGGAGATTCCGGTGATCCACGAATAGCAGATCAACTGCGGATCGAGAGTCAGCAGCCCAGCTGGTTCCTCCGGGTAACGGCTGGTTGTGGTTTTCCAGTCCATCAGGCAACGGGTGCCGTCGAGGTCACCGATGGCATCAATGTAAGCAACAAATTGGTTGGCATTGGGCAGTTCCCGGACCATCTTGAGTTGGAGATTTTCTTGCGGCTGGGGAATGCGAATCCGATTGTCCTGGGCGAAGCGTTCGAGGAGATGCACACCCTGATGGACCAGCCGATCCCAGGTCTCTCCCTTTTTGTACTCAAACGGGGCATCACGGAAAGCACCCCACTCCCGATGAAGTGCAGCGGAACAATCGTGACCGCAAAAATAGGACTCAAGCGCCTTTTCAAAGCAGCGGCCGAAGATCATCGCGGCCCGTGTTTCCTTTTCGCGCCAGCCGTCGAGGTAGCGATGGCGATAGCTGCGAGGGCACCGGAGATACTGGGCGATCTGGGTGTAGCTATAGTTCATCTTGGCTACACTCCCGCGCCTCTTCGTGAGGCGAGGTGCAGGATAGTGCCTCCCACTCTGCTACTGGGGCAAAGGCGTCGAGGTTCTGGTAAGAATGCCCGTTGAGGCTGGTAAAACTGGTGCGGACGACACCGCGAAGATTCAGGAGCGCCTTTTCATCGACCTGATCTCGAGTAAGGAGCTCGGTATCGTAACCGAAGTCGTGCAGGAACCAGCGGAGTTTCCAAAGCGCGCGTTCAGTGCAGTAGAGGCGCCCCGAGAAGGAAAGTGCTTCATGGGAGGTGGGCTCCAGGATACCGAAGCGAAGGGCGAAGAAGGGCTTCTGGGGATGCCAGCGATAGGAGGCCCGCTCAACCCGAACAAGGAAGAGTCCGTCAAGATTGCTGACCAAATCCTGTTGGCCCGAATGCAAACCGGGAATGTGTCGCCTCATGATCTTGCCTCCACAGTTGGTTGAGCGTAGGAGTTGAGTTTGCAGACCAGAGCATCCCTGTTCTGTTTTGCAGCTGCAGCAAGATGGGAGATAAAGGACTCGACCAATTCACGGCTGGCACCGCTGAGAGTTTGCGTACCGCAGAAGTCTGCTGCGTAGGCCTTCACGAGATTGGCATCGAGGTTGTACTGGCGGATTAAGAGGCAGAGCTGATCCCGGAGTCGCGGTTGACCGATGGAATTTCCATTGGAGGAAGGATGCCCGTTCGACGGAGAGGACACAGCAGACGGTCTGGGCGCGCTCGAGAACGCACCTAACTCTTCGACCGAGCAGAGGCCGATGCCATAAGCCTTGCGCAGGGCGCGATTGACCGCGCGAGTTTCGGCGATGCGCAACTCGGCGCCTCGGACCATTGGAGAGACGTTTGAGGGATCGGCGTCACCATAGCCGACGAACCGTTTCGATCTGGGAGATTTGTAGACGGAAGCCTTGAAGACCCACCGGCCAGCAAGCGGATCACAGAAATCGCGAACCTGTTCGACTTGAATGCCACGGCAGCGACTGCGCGCTGCCAGCCTCAGAAGGCCGGCGTGTGTTACGTACCATTTGCCCCCAAGCAGGAGCAAATCGCCCAGTGCAACTGAGAACCCGTAGTCTTCGGTAAGAGACTTCAGGCTTTGTAAATGTTGCTTTCCCAACTCATCGATCCATTTTCCTTTAGCAAGCTTCGCGTTTCTCCGCGCTAAGAGGTCGAAGTTTCCCTTCATAGAGCTTCTCCTTTGTACCGCTAATGTAACGCATAATGCGTTACATGTCAAGGCGATTTTCTGGCGGAGCCGGTACTTGACGCACTGAATCTCCTTCGCTAGCATCGCGCTCAGACTTGCCTGAGGGTCAAATGCTCAAGACTGAGACGCTAAATTTGCGGGTATCTGTCGAATTCAAACGTCGGCTCATAGAGGAAGCGAGAAAGGAAAAGAGATCGGTCACGAACTATATCGAGGCAACCATAACCGAACTTTGGAGTCACAAGACTCCCCGTACCACTCGGACGAAGGCAGGGAAAGGAGAATAAAGAGACGAATTTGATCTGTTCATTCAACATCTGCTGTTTGCGGGCAGAAGCTTCCCTGTTGATTCACTGATCAGACCCTCCACGGAAAAAAAGGCAAGTTAGGAAAAAACCCTGGTCAAATAAAGAGGCGGACTGGGCGAGCACTGAATTTGGACGTCTGAAGAAAATGCTGTGGGGTAAGAAACGCGGTGGGAGTGCATTCAATTGAGTGCCATGCGGGTCAAGAACCGAAAATTACAAAACGAACTCAGCTAAGTCTGCTGTTATCCGCCAGTTAGCACTTTTTGCACTTGTCGGTATGCTGCCTTTTGTTCGCCAAAAGGGTCAGTGAGTGTTGGCGACAATCGAGAAATGGTCGGGCCGCTCGCACTTGGAGGAAGTGGTTTAAGCAGCAATGCCGATGGTTTGCACGGTCACATCACAGCGGCACAGAGGTCTCATTGGTTTCTGCTTGCGGGATCCCTGAGAGAGCAACCGGTGAGGTCGGCGAACTATTTCTTCTTGAGCTCGTCGGCGCAGCAGGAGCTGAGCGCATCCCCTTCGGGCAACTGGACTGGCGTGCCAACAGCCAGATGCATGTAGTCGACGATCTGAGGATTGAGGCTTGCGAGACAGCCCCAGGCGTCGCCCCGACCCAAGTAAGTTTGAGCCAAAGACCATAGCGAATCGCCCTTCTGCACTTTGATGGCTCCACGGGTTGAGCGCTGTGGCGCCTTCGCCACTTCCGGAACAACGACAATGCTTCCCAGTTCCAGCAATTCCGGTGGGCCACCGGCATTTGCGTTCAGATTTCTCAACTCCGGCCACCGCGCACCGCTTCCCAAATACATTTGGGCTAACTTCCACCAACTCTGCCCTTGTTGAACCTCAATGCGGCGCATCCCTTTGGCTAACGTTGCCGGAGCAGTCCGTCGCTCCACCCGGGTTGCCACACTTGGCGGCCGAACCGGCGCAGGTGGTAGCGCAGCAAGGTCAGCCGGCGGAGCAACCGGTAGCTCGCTGAAAAGCCTGGGTTGAAAGGGAGAAAGGCGTTTGTGCGGAGTGTTGACATGCGGAGACGATCGAGGCGCGAGATTCGGGACGGGTGGATTGGTTCGCGAGTACGGGGCCATGCCCATGCCCGATCCGTTGAGAGGGGCCGTTTCCACTCGTGGTTCGGCCAGCGAATCGCCAGAAACCTGGTACGAAAACGGCGTGAATTTCTTTTTCGTCGCTAATTCGTCCTGGTGTTCCGCTTTTTGCTGGCGATAACGCCGTGCAATTTCGCCGAGGGATTCCGTCGATGGCTGGCCGTCATTTGGTAACTGTTTGGCATTTTCGGCACCGGGCGTGACGGGCTGCTGGCGCTTTCGCGCTTCGACTCGCGCTTGATCTTCCGTAGTGAGAATGACTTGCTTCTGCAGGTCTTCTTCGGTGTAAACATGCCGGGGCGATTTTTGTTCGGCGGCCTTTCGCGCTTTCTCTTGCCTGGCAGCTTCCGCCACGTCCTGACCGCGTGCCGGTGCTCCACAAATCAGGATGAACGCGATTGCGCAGAGAATTGCTCTGTGGCATTCGCACAAGGGCCCGAAGGCTGAACCACTCCATCGCATCCACTCACACTCACAGTCTGTGGATTGGCCGGGGGACAACCGGGCCATTGCCGAAAATTCTCTCTCTTTAACACGGTCTCTGCAACTATCTTTTGGCGTGGGACCGCGTCAAAACCAACGTGATGAGGCTTGGCAGTCTCTCCCGCCCGTTGCCCACCCGCGTAATTGCTTCTCGGTTACGCTCTCGTCAAATTTGCGGACTACACGAATCTAACAGTTGACTTACAACCGATGTGTTTGCAAAAATCGATTCCCCTGTCCCTGAATGGCTTCTGGCAAGTCATTCTGAAGACTTCATGCGGTCGTGGGTGAAGACGGTGAGCACGATGCAAGTCACAACCGGCCCCTCCCGCAGGCGGACTTCCCGCATTCCGGTATCCACCGACATTTACAACGATGTTTGGGTCTACTGGGAGTCTGCGGTAGGCCGTGATATCTCTCGCGTCAAAGACCTGAGTCCTTCCGGGCTGTTCATCGAGACGCGCGCGCGCAAGCGTGAAGGCGATCTGTTGAACCTACATTTTTTGGTACAGGAAGGGCAGATTCGCGCCGAAGCGGTAGTGAAGCACACCACCACCGGGCGCGGCCTGGGAATGAAGATCAGTTCGATTACGACCCAGGACGCACCTCATTTGCACCGGCTGCTCATGCGTCTCCGTGAGCCCGCCAGGCCACGTCCGAAACCGTGAGCGCCGTTCATGAACATTCGGTCATTTTTTGTTTGCAGTACCATTGACAGCCCTCGGTCACGGGACTATTTTAGCCCTTGGCCCTTCCTCTGGTAGTCATCCTCCCCGTGTGAGGTTCTTATGTCCGCTCCGACTATGGAAACAGGCACGACACTTTCCCAGCAATTCGAAGAACGTTGGGCGAAAATGCGCTCGCACAAGCGCGCGGTGGCCAGTCTGCGCTTTCTGCTGGAATGGGAAGAAGACGAAAAGCGCCGGTGCGCGAACGCCGTGACGGTTGATGTCAGCCACTCGGGTTGCATGGCCGTCGTTGGCGCCGATCTCCCGCTTCGCCGCAAGGTGCGGCTGGTGCTGCCGGAAAATGGCAAAAGCGCCCAAGGGGAAGTGGTGTGGCGCGGCCATGAAGCATGGGATGTTGGCATCGCTCTCATGGAACCGGACGCCGGGTTTTGGGGCGTCAAGATCTAATCCTGTGAACGAATTAAGCTCTCGTCCTTCCAGCACCTACACGTACGACTCCAATGGCAACACCACCAGCAAAATCGATTCCACCGGTACGACAAACTACACCTGGCCAAGCTCGTCTGGCTGCGCGAGACGATCGTGACGCCATGGTCCTTGGCATACAGCCAAATGGCGGAATCGTCGGCGATGCCGAATCCGCAGTTGTGAACATGGAGCGAACCCGGATACGCATCCACTAAGACTCCGGGCAGGTGAGGAGCCAGGTTTTCATCAAAGAGCAGCTTCACGCGTTCGAAATTTCCAGTTTGCGCTCCCGATCAGCAGCATACGCGAGACATGCACGAATATCTTGCCCCGTGAGATAGGGGAATTCTTGCAAAATCTCGGCGGTCATCCCGCTGGCGAGATATTCCAGCACATCGTCCCCGGATGCAGGGTTTGCCACCCCGTTTACCTGGGATGATGTCCGTGTATGGCATCTGCTCCCTTTTGGAAAAGTCCGGTCGGGGCAATTGGAAACTCCCTCGGTTCGCTGCAACAGACGACTCTAAACCGCACCGACCGAACACAGGCCGATCACAATTGGGGTTATACGCCACCCCAAGCTTGTTGGTTGCAGGGGCATGTCGGTGCGCCTCCGTTAATCCTGCCGGCCAAGGCCGAAAGTATGGCCAGAGTTAATGGAGGCGGTCTAGAACATGTTCCAGAGGAACTGGTTGTAGACCTCGTGGTGATACTGGACTTCCGGTGGTTTGACGAAGGTGCCGAGGTCGCGGGCGCAGCGGTCCGCGGAAGCTTTCTTCAAGTCGGCGTAGCGGCTCTTGACGTCCTCGCCGAGCAACTTGGTAGTCCACTCTGCCTTCTGGAAGTTCTCGAGGGCGGTATAGATGTTGTCCGGCAAGTAGCGTTCGGCCTGGCGCAGATTCTTGATTTTGGCGGTGTCGCCATCAATGCCGGTTTTGAAGATGGAATACAAAGTGAGATACGGGTTGGCATCGGGCGCCACGGAACGAACTTCGACGCGCATGCTCTTTTCGTTGCCGATGGGAATGCGGATCATCGAACCGCGATCCACCGGAGAAGCCTTGATCTGGTTGGGGGCCTCAAAGTGCGGGTCGAGGCGGCGGAAAGCATTCACGCTGGGATTCAGAATCAGGCAGATGTCATTGCCGTGGGTCAGGATGCGATCCACGAAGGACCAGCCGAACTTGCTGAGCTTCTCTTCGCCCTTGGGATCCCAGAAGAGGTTCTTGCCGTCCTTGGAGATGGACACGTTGGTGTGCATGCCGCTGCCATTGACGCCGACGACCGGTTTTGGCAGGAAGCACGCGGTGAGACCCATTTTGTTGGCCACTTGGCGGCAGATCAATTTGTAAAGCTGGATCTGGTCGGCGGCGGCAACCACTTCGCCGTATCCATAGTTAATTTCGAACTGCGAGGGCGCCACTTCCGGGTGATCCTTTTCGTTCTGGAAACCCATGGCGCGTTGCACTTCCGCGGCCGTGTCGATAAAACCACGCAGCGGATCGCCGGGGAGTGAATGGTAGTAGCCGCCGGTGTTTACATACTCGAACTGCCGAGTTTCATGGTAATGGCGTTCGGCGTCGGCACCTTTGAAGAGAAAGCCCTCGATTTCGTTGGCGGCGTTGAGCGTGTAGCCTTCCTTCTTGTACAAGCCTTCGGCGTAGCCTTTCAGGACTCCGCGAATGTCGCCGCTGTAGGGCGAACCGTCTTTGTCGATGACCTCGCCGAAAACGAGGACTTTGCCGTTGCCGAAAATGTCGGCGGGCGCCCAGTAGAAGGAAGCCCAATCCATGCCCAGGCGAAGATCGCTTTCCCGCTGGGCGGTAAAACCGCGGATGGATGAGCCATCGAAGGTGAGATTGTCCCAGCTCTTGATCAGGAATTTTTTGTCGTAATCAAGCATGTGCAAACGGCCCTCGAGGTCGCTGAAGAGGACCGTAATTGCTTTAATGCGCTTTTCGTCGGTGAGGTACTTCAGGCGTTCTTCCTGAATCTTGTGGATGGGAGTTCTTTTGTTGCGTTGCTCTTTCGCTTTCAGATTGAGCTCTTCGAGCTCGTCATAGGGGAGGGCTAGAAAATTACGCAATTCAGTCGACATGAATCTCCTCGAAGAATTTTGGTGGAAATTTGGTGTGGCAAATGCGGAAGCGGCATGCCGGGCCTTTCGATAGTTAAAGTATCGCGCCACTCTGGCAAGGGTCAAATGGAAATCGGTGGAAAACGGAAAAGAAAAATGAATGGAATGAATGAAAAAAGTGGATGAAAGAGAAACAAGTTGGGCGGAAGGCGCAATCGGCAGAGGTGCTGTGCCGAAGTGGACCGGTTCGCCAGCGTGATGCAACAATGGCTCGGACATTAGCGAGTAAAGCGCGTGTTTGCAGCGAATTTACGGTTGGAAGAGTGGCAGGCCGCCTGCACGGTAGGAGTTGACGTTAGGACGAAGCCCGGGTTTCACGCGTTCGGGTTTTGAGCAGTAGGGCGCGGGAATTCGAGCGGAAATCTCCCCAAGGAACCTACTGCAAGAGAGCCTGCCAGAACCCCCCAGCGGGCGCCGAAACTCTACCCCCCAAGGTACCATCGGCGCCCGAACCTCCCGAGGTGCACAAAGATACTTCCCCGTCATTCCGAGCGCGGCGAGGAATCCCTCTTTCGATTTCAGCCAGAGCAAGCAGCGGAGAGATTCCTCACTACGAAGACTCCGTTCGGAATGACGAATGTGCGGGTTTGCGGAATCGCGGAAGACAAAACCGCCCGGCCAGAAGCTGGACCGGGCGGCGGAGGAGTGAAGGTGTGGGTGTTGTTTACTGGGCGCTGGGAGTTGCCACTGCATCAGGAGCAGTGCTGGCGGAGACGAACGGTACGCTGATGGTGCTATCCAGACGCGTGAGCATGCCGCTGTTTACGGGCAGGTCAATTTCCTTGCCTTTGCGAGCAACGACATAGACTGCGCCGGCGGCAAAACCGAGACCGATGCCACGGCCCACGTTACTAAAAATCAGTCCAATGAGTGAGCCTCCGCCACCACCCACGGCCATGCCGATGGCGTCACCCTTGAAGTCATGCTTCTCTTGCAGGATTTCCCCTTCAGTGATCTTCATGTCCTTGCGCGGCTTGCTATAGGAATCGATGCGCGGTTGCCCGATCGCCAGGATGCTCATTTGAATCGGGATCAGGCGGCTGTCAACTTCAATCGTTTTGAAGTTCAGGTTCATGTACGCCTGACCGCGGAAAATCGAAAAGGCTTTGGCTGGCTGAATGGTGCCGATGACGCCGTTCACGCGAGTTCCAGCGGGAAGAATGATGCGGCTGTCGAATGCAACCGGCTGTGCGAGGACGGCTACAAATGGATCGCCCTCCTTGGAATGAGAAGAACTGATGGGAGTAAGAAGCGTGAGATGGACTTCGGTGCCCTGTAAGACTTGACGCGGCTCAGCGTAGGTGGGCGGCGTGGCCGTGCACACGAGGGCGAAAACGAGAACGAGCGAAAGAACTGCTTTCATGAACTTCCTCCTGCTTGCACAATCGTGCAGCGATGCCCCGTGACGTGGGGTTTTGGTCCCGGTGGATAGGGACTGAGCGCTGGCGCGCGGACCTTGCGGCTGTTGCGGACAGAGCAAGGCGGTTGGGGAGGAACTCCAACCGCAGCTAAGTTTAGGACAGAGGCGAAGGAAAAGGACAAGCGCAAGAGCGAATGTGCTTAGTTAAGCAAGGCAAGGGGTGCGCAGGTTGGAGAAAGAAGAAGCAGATTTCTCACTACGTTCGGACTGACATTCACTTTATTGCTGCAGAGTCCAACGAGTGGAGCGGTCCGATGCGCTGTGTTAGACTTTTGTTTGCAGTCGTGAACCGCGACTGCTGAGACGTGGAACTTCGGGCTCCGTGCAACGAGGTCCCGCGAACCCCGCCAGGCCCGGAAGGGAGCAACGGTACCGGGTAAGCCAAGTGTGCCGCGGAGACTCCGAAGTTCCTCGAATCGAAGACAGCTTTAAGCAGTTATGGGTCCCTCCGAGCGCTCTTCCCGCTAATCATGGAACAACTTGAACCGCGTAGGTGTCTAAAGAACATGCGCGCCAGTTCGACCGGACTGATCGCCCTTTGCGTTATTGCGTCGCTGATAGGTTGTAGGGATGTCCATCGCCGTCCCGCCAATGTGCCCTCCTCGGCGGTTTGGGTTGATAACACCTTCATCGATTGTTCGGTTGATGCGCAGTCAAACACGAATCGCTGTACTATTTATGGGGACCGTTTAGGGGAAATCTTGGCGGATGGCCTATTCGCTCTCAATAATCTCCATGTCGCAGTCGGTACGCCTGAGCTTAGATATACTGCATATGGGCATGGGACGATTTACTTGGAAGATGCGAAAATGCTTGTGCATGTCGCACCCGGAAAACGTGATCCTTCACGCGAGAGAATCACTCGGACGTTAGAGACTCTGGCAATGAAAGGCTCCTCAGGAGCGATCGATTGCGGTAGGGGCGAGGTACAATCAAAGATTGTTTCTGCTTGCAGCCTTCAAGCATTCCAAGAGAAACGGGCGTTCTACTTCAGCCACTACGAACCGGGCACCGAATCGTTCCATTACAAGGGAGTGGCTGCTAGCGAGACAGGCGATGCTTATGAAGTGGATTACAGCAGCATTGGGCTCGCGAATCGAGTTGAGCTACCAAAAGGGTGGGAATTGCTCGATGATAACCACACAGAAGTAATTCCGTGTCATAGGCCGGTGATTTTCCACAGAACTTACGGCGGTTGGTTGGTGTGTCGTAGCTTCCCTATGGAATGAGCCGTCAGCAGCGTGGGCGATATAATTTTGACTTTTCCTTGGCGGGCGCCGAAAATGAACCCACCCTTTGCAAAACTCACAAAGGGTGGGGCACCCGACACGTATGACCTACCAAGTGATCGCGCGGAAATGGCGGCCGCAGACGTTTGCGGACCTTGTTGGACAAACCCACGTAACGGAGACTTTGAAGAACGCGATCGAGAATAATCGCGTGGCGCACGCGTACATCTTTTCCGGGGCGCGCGGCGTGGGAAAAACCACGGCGGCGCGGATCCTGGCGAAAGCGCTGAACTGCGTCCATGGGCCAACGCCGGAGCCTTGCGGAGAGTGCGACTCTTGCAAGGAAATCGCGGCAGGAACTTCGCTGGATGTGATTGAGATTGACGCGGCTTCGAATCGCGGCATCGACCAGATTCGCGAGTTGCGGGAGATGGTGCGTTACGCACCGGCGGCGGCGCGGCACAAAGTAGTGATCCTGGACGAAGCGCACATGCTGACCGGCGAAGCTTCGAATGCGCTGCTGAAGACTCTGGAGGAGCCGCCGGACCGCGTGATTTTCGTCATGGCCACGACGCAGCCGGAGGACTTAGAAGATACGATCCGGTCGCGCTCGCAGCATTTCCATTTTCGCGCACTGACGTTCCTGGAGATCACCGACCGGCTGAAGTACATCGCCAAAGAAGAAAAACTGAAGATCGATGATGGGGCGCTAAGCGTAATTGCGCGGATGGCGGAAGGCAGCATGCGCGACGCGCTGTCTCTGCTGGAACAGGCGCGGGCATATTGCGGCGACGATATTAAGGATAAGGAAGTGCGCGAACTGCTGGGCGTGGTGCCAGAAGACGCGTTGCAGGAACTTGTGGAAGCGATTGCCGAGCGGTCGGCGGAGCGTGCACTGGGATTGGTGCACAGGTTCCAGAGGGAAGGGCGGAATCTGCAGCACTTCTGCCGCGAAGCCATCCGGCATATGCGGAACCTGTTGATTGCGCGAGTGTGCGGCGCGGATTCGGACTTGATTGCAGCTACACCGGAGCAGCGGCCCGGACTGGCAAAGGCTGCGGCGCTTTTCACCGAAGAGGATTTGACGCGCTATTTCCAGATCCTGCTGCAAACGGATAATGAGGTTCGGCGCGAGATGGATCCGCGCGTGCATCTGGAAATGGGATTGTTGCGGCTGGTGAATGCGGCGCGGCTGGCTCCGTTGGAAGAATTGCTATCGGAACTTGGCAATGGCGTGAGTGGAAGGGCGGGAGGCGGCTCAGCGCCGAGAAGCGCTGCGTCCGGTGCACCAACGGCGCAATTCTCTTCCCGGACGGCGACAGCCTCTGCCCAGAGTTCGAGCGGGTCTGTGTCACCGACAATTGCGGTAAAAGCTACAGCGGATGCAGGACCACGGAGCATGGAGCGGACCGCGTCGGAAGGCGGTCCCTACAAGAGCGAACCAACGGCAACGGCGTTTGGCGCAGGAGGTTCTGCGGCGGCCGTTGCTCCGGCGAGGAAGCCCGAGGAAAGCGTCACGGCTTCCAACGAAGTGACAAAGGTTCAGGTGATGGCAACCGGGTTGAGCGCGGAGCAAGTCACGGAAATTAAGTCCGCGATTCAGGCGCAACAAAAATTCATCGGAGAATTATTGGAGCACGCGTCGCGGTGGGAACTCGAAGGCAGCGAATTGCGGATTTATTTTCCAGCGGAAGAGAGCGCGTTCGCGGGATTGATCGAAGGGAGAGAAACATTAGAGAAGATCCGCGCTTCTTCGAACAAGGTACTGGGGCGCACGGTGCGCGTCTGTGCTAAGCTTGAAAGCGGTGCGGGAAATGATGCGAATGCATCACGCACGGCGAGCACACAGGAAATGCGCGCGCAGTTTGAGAACGATCCGATGGTGAAATCGATGCTGCAAAGATTTGGCGGAAGAATTTCAGAAGTGCGACGGCGCACAGGCGAGTAGGCAAACGGGAGGCATGAAATGAACATGGAAGTCAGCGCTCTCCAGCAAATGCTCTCGCGGCTACGGCAGGTTCAAGAAGACCTGCAGCGGCAAGTGAATTCCGTTGCGGTCGAAGCCTCCGCCGGCGGTGGCATGGTCACCGTGAAGATGAACGGCCAGAAGCAAGTGTTGGATGTGAAGATCGAGCCCGATGTTTTTGCGAGCAAGGATCAGGAAATGCTGCAGGACCTGTTTCGCGCGGCAGTAAATGAAGCGTCGCGCCGGGTCGATGACGAGCTGGCGAATCAGATGAAGAGCCTGGCTGGCGGACTGCCCGGCCTGTCCGGTTTGAAGATTCCCGGATTGTTTTAAGCGTCAGCAAAATATCCGACCAGAAGCACGCCACAAACAAAGAAAAAATTTCCTCAGAGTCAAAATTGTGTAGTTTGCGTCCTTGAGTGGGCTTGTGCTACACAAGGAACATGCCTGATTTTGCTGCACCTGTGGAACGACTGATCGATGAACTGAAACATCTGCCTGGAATCGGGCAAAAAACCGCGCAAAGACTGGCGTTCCATCTGTTGCGCATACCTGCCGAGGACGCGTTGGGGCTGGCAGACGCCATTCGTGACGCGAAGGAAAAGATTCGCACTTGTTCGACATGCCACAACATTACGGATACGGATCCGTGTCTCTATTGCGTTGGGCCGACCCGGAATAAACGAACAATCTGTGTAGTGGAAGAGCCGCACAACATCCTGGCCATCGAAAAAACTCGTACCTACAGCGGGATGTATCACGTGCTGGGCGGATCGCTTTCGCCACTGCAAGGGCGTGGCCCCGAACAGTTGAACATCAAGAGCCTGATCGAGCGATTGAAGGGCGGAGGCGTGGAGGAAATCATAATCGCCACGAACCCTACGGCGGAAGGCGAAGCAACCGCCGTATACCTTTCGAAGTTGCTGAAGCCGCTGGGCGTTCGCGTGACACGGATAGGCGTGGGCATCCCCGTGGGCGCGGATCTGGAATATGCGGACGAGGTCACCATGCTGAAGGCCATGGAGGGCCGGCGGGAATTGTAGTGGAATACAGTCCGGCGGAAGGCGCGATGCCTCGGTGAACGGCCATAAAAAATCGCGTAAGAACTGTCCCAGAGCAGATTTCGGAGCTTTTTTGCAGCCAAGCAGAGGATAGGACCCGTGGGCCAGAAGAGCTAGTACGTACAGAATGATTGTCTCTCTAGGCAAAAGCTGGGAATCAGGTTAAAGTCCAGTTCCACGGTGGACGTCCCCGCCAATCGTAGCCAGTTCCCCGCAGGGGCTGGGGTAGGAGGTGCGCTTTGCCGGGATTAGCGCACTACATGAGTCAGTATGACCACGAACATAGTTCCGGGTGGAACAAGCTGCTGCACGGGGTCGGAATCCCGCTTATTTTCGCGGGAATTATCCTTCTGGTGCTGCTGCATTGGAGAGCAGGAGCGGCCTGTTTCATTGGAGGCTGGATACTGCTGTTCCTCGGTCACAGGATCGAGGGGAACAAACCGGCGTTTTTTCAAGGACCAGTCTATTTGCTGGTCGGGCCAGTGTGGGTCGCCAAGGAACTGTGGTCGTTCCTGACCGGAACACATCGCGGTCAGAGCCCTGAGGGCATGCCTCTGAAAAAATCGTAGAGGCGCAGAACTGACAGGCCACATAGCTAAGGTACGGCGACGATGCAGAACGACGAAGAGAGCCCCGACTTGGCGGACGAGAGTGCCGATATGTCGACCGAAGGTGCTGTGAACGCAGGCACGGAACTGCGTAAGAGACGTAGCACGCGCATCGTGCAGGCGGTGCCACTGGTGGTGACGGGCGTGGACGCGTTAGGGCGGCCGTTCGCCGAACGCACGTCGACTTTGATCATTAACTGCCACGGCTGCCGCTACCAATCGAAGCATTACGTCCTGAAAAACATGTGGGTGAATCTGGAAGTGCCGCACGCTGAGCCCGGGCACGCACCGAGACGGGTGCGGGGCAAGGTGGCGTGGATCCAACGGCCACGTACAGTGCGCCAGCTGTTTCAGGTGGCTTTGGAGCTGGAAGCGCCCGGAAATGTATGGGGGATTGGATTTCCACCCGAAGATTGGTTCGCGTTTCCAGAAGGGACTCCATTTTTGCCCAACGCCGTGGCCCCTGCGGATCTGAGCGGTTCGCCATTGCCGCCAACACCGGCGGAGACTCCGTTACCTATCGAGGAAATCGAACCTGGCGTAGCAACCCCGGACAACATCCGGGTGTTCCCTGCTCCGGCCAGTGCGACGGACGCTTCCATGCAATTGGCCCGGCAAGTCGCGAGACTGCTTGCTGAGGCGCGGCAACAGATTCATGCAGCGGCGCGGGAAGCGGCCGTGCAAGCAGTTAACGCAGAGCGCCGAGTAGCCTTCGAGCAATGGGAACAGAAGTTTGCGACCTTCCGCGAAGACGTGGCGAGAGAGACCGCCCACGCGGTTGGAACCATTCAAGAAGAAACAGAAACGCGCGCCCGCACCGCGCAGGCTGCCGCAGCGGAAGCGCTGAAGAACGAATTGCCCCGATGGCTGGCGCCACAGCTTGAACAATTGACGCACCAGTTGACAGCCCAACTGGCAAGAGAAGGTGCAACTCAACGCGAGCAACACGAAAAGCAGCTCTCCGGCGCTCAGGAGGCTTTGCAAACGCTGTGCGCCCAGGCCGACGAAGCAGCCGCAAAGTTACGAACTCAGGCGGAATTGGCTGAGACTCAGGTCTCCGCACGGCTGGAAGCGATCGTCAACAATGCGTTGGAAGTGGCGCGCCAACGAGAAGAGTCGGCAGGGTCGTATCGCGAGACTCTGAACGCGGCGATCAAGGATATGCAGCAACAGGCGGTCGCCACGCAGAACGAAGCACAGAACGCCTTACGTGAACACCTGACGCAAGAAGTGCAGGCGGCACAATTCCGCTGGCAAGAGCAACTGGAACAGGGGTTGAATGCGGCACAGGAGAAGGCCGCAGAGAAGCTGAAGCAACACGCGCAAGAACTGCGCAAGGAAGTCGAAGAGGAAGGGTCCAAGCAGAGCAATGCCGTAAAGGAATCGCTGGAAGTTCAGGCAAAGCGGCTCGAGGCGAGCCTAGCACAGGTGAAAGAGGCGACGGAACGCCTCGAACAGCTCCCGGCTCGCATCGAGACCGTGCAACATCAAGCGGTGGCCGAATTTCAATCGCAACTGGACGATGTGCTGAGTCTGCATCGTAATGAATTGCACCGCCGGTCAGAAACGCTTTTTGAAGAAATTCATGCGCGAATCCGGAACAGTTTCGAAGCAGCCAACAGCGAATCGCTGGAGAAGTTCGACCAGCAGATCCAGTCCCTGGTGGCGCCACATATTCAACAGACCGAAGAGGCGGTGCACCGGCTGGCAGGCGGACGGTCTTTGTTGGATGCCGCGATGACCATGCAACAGGATCGCATCCGCAACTCAGCGGACGACGCCTTCGCGGAATCGCTGGCGCGTTTCCGTGAGAACCTCGGCACCGTGGAACAGTTGCTGAATGAATCCTCCCAAACGATTACTTCGCGCCACCTGGAAGATCTGGAGAATAAAGCAGCTGATGTGAAGCACCAGTCGGTGGAGGAACTGTACAAAACCGCTGAGTGGTACGAGAAAAAGACCCAGACGCAACTGCAGAATTTGACGGAAAAGTTGGTGGAAGATTCCGCAAAGCAACTGCGAGATAAGGCGGGGGAGATTTCCGGGGTGTTCGCAAACGAGCTGAACAGCACCAGCCGCAGCTTCGTGGGGCAGACACGGCAACAAATGGAAGAAGCGGTCGATGAATCGTTCAAGCGGGTGCGCATGTTGTTTGCCGAGGCGGCGGACACCACATCGGCGGCGTTTACTGACGAAATCCAGCGCAATGCGCGGCAGGAATTGGAAGGGTTCACGGAACTGGCGAACCGCTCGGTAGAGGAATCGAAAGAGCGGATGGATATCGCTCGGATGGAGTTCAGCAACAAGCTAAGCGCGCAGCAGGAGGAGTTCCTGCGGCGTTTCCAGGTGGAAATGAACGAAGCGGTTGGCAGAGGGGTTGTGGATGCGCGCCAGAAGGTGGATACAGGTTTTTCGGCGCTGTGGGATTCGTGGAAGAAGATGAACGAAGCGAATATGACGGAGATGCAAGGAGCGCTGGGGAAGCTGAGCAACGAAGGCGCCGAGCAGTACCGGGCGCGGCTGGAAAATATCTCAAACTCCTGGATGGTGGCAACCGTGGCGACCCTGGATCATCAATCGCGAGACGTGATTGCTAAGATTGCCTCGACGGCGGAAGAACGTTTGCGGGAAGCGACCGCCGAGGTATTTGCGCAGTTCGGCGAGACCCTGCGTGAGCGTCTGCAACAGATCGCTATGGGATTTGATAAGCCCGCGCCACCGAAGTCGTAGTACCTCCTCGGCAGCTTGGTGAAGTGATTCGTGGTTCGGAACGAATTCTGCAGGGATTCCTCGCATCGCTCGGAAGGACGGTGTGAGTGTGAAGAGGATTCCGGGTTAGTCGGCAGGCCCACCTCGCTTGTATACTTTTGAAGTCCAACCATGGCGAACCGAGCATACATGCGCGTGTGGACGCGCGATTTTTCCGGGCAAACGATGATCGCGGAATTTGCGCGATTCCTGACGAGCGCTCCGCTTTCGGAGGGCAAAGGAAACTTTCAGCAACTAACCGTGCAGGCAGTCGATGCCGCGGAAATCCCTGTAGACGAGTGGGACTTGAAGCAAGGCACGTTCGGCGCGGCAGAGGTTGCGGCGCTAGCGGCACAGCAAATCAACGACGATACAGCCTATATCGTCCAAGCGCGATGGGATTTGTGGAGCTTCGACATGGAACGGCTGGTGTGGAAGCTCGGGCCGGAACCATTGGTGCTCACTTGCCACGGGAAGGCGTATGACGACGGCGTCGCCGCCACCGAGGGCCATTTCCACGCCGACCTTGGGTTTGAGCACTTCTTCACCGGACACGCGGGGCTGCTCGCCCCTGGAGCAGCCAAGAATCCTTTCGAGAGTTCCGACCATCCGACAGAGAAGACCTTTCGGAATTGGATGGCGAACCCCGAGAACCTCAAGCAATATCACCAGAAAACTCGCGAAAACATCCAAAAACTGTTTGGCTGGGTGGAGAGCGTGGAGGCAGCCTTGCCCGTGGAACGGAGCGAATTGTGGAGCGAGGGAGAGGATAATCTTGAGGCGCGGCTGGATGCAATCCTTGCGCAGAGGTAATAGATTAGCTCGAATGGGTAGCGGCTGCTTTCTGAGGCGGGCGCTTTGGGGATGGTTCTTAATTGCCAGCCTCGCAAGCGCACAGATGGCGCAAAAGTCGGTGGCGAAGAAGGCGGCAGCCCAACGGGCGAACGAACTGACCTTGGGGGACCTTCGACCGGGTCGAGATTTAGGCAGTCGGGCGACTCAGCTCTACGGAAGATCAAAAGCAAAAGACGATGGGGACAGACAGCTAGTTTGGCAGGATGTGTGCAACAGGCAGTCTTTCAGCGTTGAATTGGACCATGCTGGCAGAATCCAAGTAATGCGGGCGACAGAGAGTGAACAGCAAGGGGTTAGCGTCGACTGCCACCCCGTCGCGGCAAGCCGCTGGAAGACCGGGCACGGTCTGCGAATAGGAGACTTCGCGACAAAGGTAATGCAACTCTACGGCCCTCCGGATTCGAAGAGTCCTAGCACGAGAGACGGCCAGCCGTTAGAATTATGGTATTACGCGTTTGACTGGGCCGGACCGGATGTGCCCCAGGTAATGGAAGTGCTGTGCACCCGGGAGAAGGACGGGCAGCCCGGCAGGGTGGTAGAGATCACCTTGGCAGCTCCCAGTTTGTGATGCGGTCTCGGCCTGCGCTGCAGTGCGTCTATTTTGGAAAGGACCTGAATGATTCGCTCCTCCGTACATCTACTATTACCGCGCTGGTTGTGTGCGGCAGCCCTTGGCTGCAGCCTGATTCTAGTAGGTTGTAGTTCTGAAGCGCCCAAACCAGCCGCCGAAGCCGAGAAGAAGCCCGCCGAACCCGCCGTCCCCGAGGAATTTCAGGATGCCGCTGCAGCCTTGCTGGGGAGCGACGCGCAGGTGTTGCTCTACGGCGATTTGGCCAAGACAGGGACGAAACAAATGCTGGCGGCCAACGTCGTACCTAATACGCCCAAGAGCACGGTGGCAGGCACGGTGGTGACTCGCGCGGTGATTGCAGAAAATGAGAACGGAAAGTGGAGCGAACTGTTTCGCGCCGATGAGTACCTGAAGAACCAGAAAGGGTACCTGGCGATGACCCCGTTACAAGCGGTGACCGGATGGAAACTGCAGTATGAAAACAGCCCGGAAAAAGGCATGTCGCTGTATTTCACTCCGGTGAAACAAGGCAGCAACGAAAAAACGCTGCCGATTGCGGTGAAATGGAACCCGGCGACGAAACGCTACCAATCCATGGATCTCTCCTACGAACATTTTCTGAATGAGTCGCCGTCGATCGGGAGTCCGAGGTCCGCACTGAGATGACCGGGCCGGCAACAACACGGCCCGAAGGGAATGCCAAGAACAAGGCCCCAAAGGTTTCCGCAGGCAATAACCTGAAAGGGTTGCTGCCGTACCTCGGAAGGTATAAAGGTGCTATCGCTATTGGTTTGCTGACCCTGGCATTGATGGGGCTCATTGGCAATATCGTTCCGCTGACCACGGGCATCATCACCGACACATTGGCGGGTAGCCAACGTCCCTTCGAACGCGCGATGCACGGCGCCAACGACGTTGCACCATTGAATTGGCTCTCCAATCTGGTGCCCTACTACCAGCCGCACAGCGGGCGGACCTTGGGGATTTATTGCCTCATCCTGATCGCGTGCATCGCCCTGAAGGGCATCATGTCTTTCGCCACCCGCTGGATTCTCATTGGCATTTCCCGCGACATTGAATTTGACATTCGCAACGACCTGTTGGACCGGTTGCTGGTGATGGAACCTGAGTTTTACGTGCGCAACCGGACAGGCGAACTCATGTCCCGCGCGACGAACGACCTGAACTCGGTGCGCATGGTGCTGGGACCGGGAATCATGTACAGCGGCACCACGATCGTGACCATGGTGTTGTCGATCTCCGTGATGCTGGTTTTGTCGAAATCACTGACGTTGTGGGTGCTGCTGCCGGCCCCCATCGTAGCCGTAGTGGTGTGGTACTTCGGAAAAGTGATCCATGAGTTGTACGAGACCATTCAGGCAGCCCTGGCCACTCTGTCGGCGAAGGTGCAGGAGAACCTTTCTGGGGTGCGGGTAATTCGCGCGTACACGCAGGAAGAGGCGGAAATAAAAGGATTCGACGAGCCCAATCGCGATTATGTGGCAAAGAACGTACGGCTGATTCGCACCTGGAGCATGTTCATGCCGTCGTTGCAGGCGATGATAGGAACGACCTTCCTGATCGTCCTGTGGCAGGGCGGCTATCGTTTTCTGAATGGGCAGATGTCGTTGGGCTCGCTGATCACCTTTAATACCTACCTCGGCTTTCTGGTCTGGCCCATGATTGCCCTAGGCTGGGTGACCAATATCTTTCAGCGCGGTGCCGCCTCAATGGGACGCCTGAACTACATCCTGGCAGCCAAACCACAAATCGATGACCGCTATGCGAAGATTCCGAAAGGCACGCACATCAATGGCGAAATCGAATTTCGCAACCTGACATTTACCTACCCAACCGCAATTTCAGGCAATGGGAACAACAGCTCAAATGGCCCTGGCGTGGAATCTCGTCCGGTATTGCGGAATGTCAGTTTGAAGATTCCTCCTGGAACAACGGTTGCCGTCGTGGGGCCCACGGGCAGTGGGAAAACCACGTTGGCGGCGCTGATTGCGCGGCTGTGGGAAGCTCCGGAGGGCCAGATTCTGATTGACGGGCGCCCCATCCGGGAGTGGCCACTGGAGACGCTGAGACGGTCGATTGGTTACGTTCCGCAGGACACTTATCTTTTCAGCGAGACCGTCGGCGAGAATATCGCGTTCGGCCTGGAACAACACGAGGAGCCGCAGATTCTACAAGCGGCGCAAATCGCCAATCTGCACGCGGACATCGAAGGGTTCGCGGATCGCTACAAGACCATGGTCGGCGAACGAGGAATTACTTTATCCGGCGGACAAAAACAAAGGTCCGCGATTGCTCGCGCAGTGATTCGCGACCCGCGCATTTTGATCCTGGACGATTCCCTTTCCGCAGTAGATACGCAGACGGAAGAGAAAATCCTTGGGCGGCTACGCGGGGTGATGCGCGACCGCACCACGATTCTCATCGCGCACCGCACCTCGACGGTCCGGGACGCCGACCAAATCGTCGTGGTAAAGGATGGCGAAATTATCGAATCAGGGACACATGAAGAATTGCTGGCACGCGGCGGGTACTACGCCGATCTGTACCAGAAGCAGTTGCTGGAAGAAGAGCTCGAACGGGCATGAGCAATATCCACGAAGAAGAGGCACTGGGCAAGGCGTATGACTCACGCCTGATGAAGCGGCTGCTGGCGTATATGCGGCCGTACAAATGGCGGGTGATCTTCGCGTTGGCGCTGGTAGCGGTGGTCACGCCACTGGAGTTGGCGCCGCCAGCCCTGTTTGGATGGGCCATCGACAAATACCTGACGCCGGGCGCGGCGCATGGCATCGGCCTGACGGTCGCAAAGCACGGGCTGCTCCTGATCAGCGCGGTCTGGTTGCTGGTGATCATGTTTGATTTTCTGGCGCAGTACATTCAAATCCGCATTATGCAGCGCGTCGGTCAGCAGACGATGTACGACATGCGCGCGGAAATTTTCGGACGCCTGCAACGGCTGCCGATGAGCTACTTTGACCGCAATCCCGTAGGCCGGCTGATGACCCGGGTCACCACCGACGTGGATGCCCTGAACGATCTGTTCGCCGCGGGCGTGGTGACCATGATCAATGATTTTTTCCTGCTGGCGGTCATGGCCATTTTGCTGTTTACCATCGACGCCCGGCTGGCCCTGGACGCCTTGGCAGTTTTGCCATTCATTTTTGTGGTGACCCTGGTGTTCCGGAAATACGTGCGTGACGCCAACCGGAAAATCCGCACGGCGATTGCCCGCATTAACGCCTTTCTGCAGGAGTACATTTCCGGAATGAGCGTAGTGCAGCTCTTCAATCGTGAGCGCAAAGCCCGCGAGGAATTCTCCAGACGGAACAAAGACAACATGCTCGCTTGGCGGGACGCCATCCTGGCTTATGCGTTGTTTTACCCGGCGGTGGAATTCTTGAGTTTCGCAACGATTGCATTGATTTATTGGGCGGGGGGAAATCGCATCCTGCACAGCACGCTATCACTGGGCGTCCTAACGGCGTTTACCATGTACGCCCAGCGATTCTTCCGCCCCATCCAGGACCTGAGCGAGAAATTCAACATTCTGCAATCGGCGATGGCAGCATCCGAGCGTATTTTCAAGCTGCTGGACGAACCAATTAGCATCGATTCGAATCCCAATGCGAAAAAACTGGTTGCGCCCCGGGGCGAGATTGAGTTTCGGAATGTCTGGTTCAGTTATAAGAATGTGGCGGAGCCTGCCGACGAGGATTGGGTACTGCGCGACGTTTCCTTCCGTATTTCGCCGGGACAGACATTTGCGATCGTCGGGCACACTGGAGCGGGAAAGACCACGCTGATCTCGCTGCTATTGCGCTTCTACGACATTCAACGTGGGCAAATCCTCCTTGACGGAATTGATATCCGATTACTTGATCTGCAGGATCTGCGGCGGCAATTTGGAATCGTCTTGCAGGATCCGTTTCTGTTTTCGGGAACGATTGAGAGCAACGTGCGCTTAGGCACGCCGGGAATCACTCGCCAGGTTGTTGAGCGTGCCCTGGATGAAGTGGGCCTCGGCGATTACGTCCGGTCGCTGCCCGAGGCCGTAGCGACAGAAGTGAATGAGCGAGGTTCCACTCTTTCGGTTGGACAGCGCCAATTGATCAGTTTCGCGCGAGCGCTGGCACACAACCCGCGATTCTTGATTCTCGATGAAGCCACTTCCAGCGTCGATACGAAAACCGAGTTGTTGATTCGTGAGGCTTTGGGCCGCCTGTTGTCTGGCCGAACGGCGCTCGTGATCGCTCACCGGCTGAGCACCATTCAGCACGCCGATCAAATCCTGGTGTTTCATAAAGGCCGCTTACGCGAACAGGGCGCGCACCAGGAGCTGCTGGCGCAGCGCGGCATTTATTTCCGGCTGTATCAATTGCAATATAAAGAGCAGGAATTGCACAACGGCAACGGTATCCATCCGGTGGAAGGTTCTACGGCCTTACCGGCTCCTTTGCCCGCAAACGACTAAACAGCTCACTTTCGATGCCGCCCATTCCTCTACTTCTCTCTGCTGGTGAAGCTTCCGGCGACATGTACGCGGCGCACCTCGCGTCCGCACTAAAAGCGCGCATGAACGTGCAGATTTTTGGCATGGGCGGACCGCAAATGCAGGCCGCGGGCGTAGAAATTGTGACGAACTACGAGGAAGTGGCCGTCGTCGGCATCACCGAAATCCTGAAGCATCTACCTTCGCTGGTGAAGGCGATGGACCGCATCGTTGCTGAGGCCGAGAGGCGCAAGCCGGCATTGGCAATCCTGACCGATTTCCCGGGGTTTCACCTGCGACTGGCAAGAAAGCTGCAACCGAAGGGGATCCGCAACGTCTACTACATTTGCCCCCAATTCTGGGCGTGGCGGCCTTGGCGGGTGAACCTGATCCGCCGGCGCTTCGAAAAAGCCCTTTGCATTTTTGCATTTGAGAAAGATTTCTTCAGTAACGCGGGGGTTTCCACGGAATTCATCGGTCATCCTCTGGTGGGCGAGGTAAAAGCAACGAAAGACCGCAAGCAGTTTTGTGAAGCGCATGCGCTGGTACCGGGGCGGCCGGTGGTGACGGTGCTCCCGGGAAGCCGAAACGCCGAGTTGGCGCACCATTTGCCGGTGTTACAGGAGGCGTGTGCGCGGATCCACGCAAAGACGCCGGTGCAGTTTGTCGTAGCCGCAGCTCACCCACGCGACGTGCCGCTGCTAAAAACGGGTTGGCCAGCAACGCTGAAACCGTGCGTGGTCGAAGGAGAAACCTACAACGCGCTGGCGTCAGCCGACGCGTCCATTGTGTCGAGCGGGACAGCCACAGTGGAAGCAGCGCTGCTGGACGCACCCATGGTGGTGGTCTATCGCGTATCCCCGCTTACGGCAACATTGGCGAAGGCCCTGGTGCGGACGCCGTATTTTGCGATGGTCAATCTGATTGCGGAGAAAAAGGTGGTGCCGGAACTGGTTCAGAACGATTTCACCCCGGACCAGGTGTCAGCTGAAATACTGCAGCTTTTGCAGGATCCAAATACAAGAAGAACGATGAGAACGGGATTGGCTGAAGTGAGGAAACGGCTGGGCCCTCCGGGAGCGGTGGAACGCGCGGCGGACTGCATCGCGGCATTAATGGAGACAAGCGCTGGCAACGCTTCTTGAGCCCTTGTTATCCTATATAAGGTTTCCCGTGAACGAACCTGAAAGGACATCGATGACGCTTCGCCAAAGGACCTGGGCCCGACACGCGCCGGTCGTACTGCTTTTGTGTGCAATTTTCGGGGCTGCGGCACACGGCCAAGTGCAAGAGCCGCAAGTGCCGCAGGCCCCGGCGCAAGCAGTGCCGAGTTTCCTGGCAGACAAATATGAGGTATCGGCCTATGTGGACACGGTGGCGCAAGGAATAAACGCGGTGGCGAAGGTAGAATTTCGCGCGCAGGAAGTGTCGCAGAATTTGCGGGTGGAACTGCACGAAAACCTGGAAGTGCGGGAAGTGAAAGGGGCTGACGGAAAAACGTTGCCGTTTCAGCGGGAAGGCGGGAACCCTTTGTACCTGCTGGTCACGCTTCCCAGCCCTGTAGCCGTCGGGCAGGCAGTAACGCTGACGTTCAGCTACGGCGGGTTGCTCGCAAACATGGAGAATAGCCCGGTACCCAGTGTGCAGGTGGCCTCTATCACCAAGGACTGGTCATATTTGCTTTTGCCGGCGCGGTGGTTCCCGTTGACGAATTATCCTTCCAACCGTTACAGCGCAACATTCAAGTTGAATGTTCCAGACACTGTGGCGGCCGTCGGAACCGGAAGAGCGGACTCACCCCAGCCTATGCCGATGCGCTCACCGGCGGAGGGCAAGCGCTTGATGTACACGTTTCACGGAGAAAAGCCCGAGCCCTATGGGTCGTTTGTCATCGGGCCGCTGCAACTAAATCCGAAACAGGCGGAAGGGATTGACGTGGCGGTATACGCTCCTCCGGCCCAGTCCGGAAAGGCGCAGGAGTTTGCGAACGATATAGCGCACCAGGAAGTGATCTTCTCCGATATGTTTGGCGAGTTGCCGCAGCCGGATATGACCGTGGTGCAGTTGCCCGACGGCACTCTGCGGGATTTTGCGGGACCTGGCGTGGTGATGCTGTCGCACCGTATCTGGGATCCAAAATCGAGCGACCGCACATTGAGCCGGTTGGTGGCTTCGCAATGGTGGGGGAGCCAAGTTTTACCCGCCAGCACCGCGGACGTGTGGATCAGCGACGGACTGGCGCGTTATTCCGAAGAACTTTACGCCGAACAAGCCATTGGGAAAGAAGCAGGCCTGCGCGCCATCGACGAGTTTGCCGTGGGCGCGTTGATGTTCGACAATTCTGCGCCCGTGGCACAATCCGCACGGCTGACGCCCTACTCGCCGGAGTACCGCTCCGTAGTGATGAACAAAGGAGCAATGCTGTTTCACATGCTGAGAGCGCAAATGGGAGACGCCGCGTTCAAAACGCTGCTTCATCAGTTCTATGCCAAATACCAAGGCAAAACGGCCACTATCGCGGACTTTGAGAACATGGCGATTGCCCAGGCGAATGCCAGCGTCAAGCCGGGAACCGCGCCTCCGAACCTTCAAGGCTTTTTTACACAATGGCTGAACTCCACGGGCATTCCTGAATTCACGGTGGAGTATGTCGTCTACCGCACACGGAAGGGATTCCGCGTATTGGGCAAAGTGAAACAGCCGATCGACACGTTCAGCATGCCAGTGCAGATCCGCATCGATACAGAGGGAAATCCAGAGACTAAAACGCTGGACGTGGCGGGAACAGAATCGGAATTCATGGTGGAGACCTTCGGCAGACCAAAGCCGGGCGGGATTCACGTCGATCCTAACAATACGATCCTGAAAAGTACGCCGGGACTGCGCGCACGGGCGGCCATTGCGCGGGGTGAAGAATTGGCGGAGGTCGGCAAGTATTACGATGCCGTGCTGCAGTATCAGAAGGCCCTGAGCATTCAGCCCAACCGTTCTTTGGCGAATTTCCGAATGGGCGAGGCGTTTTTCTATCAGAAGAATTACCAGGCGTCGGCAAATGCGTTCCGCGAAGCCTTGGCGACAGTTCCAGAGCCTTCAGAGAAATGGACCGAAGTCTGGAGTCACATTTATCTGGGAAAGATTTTCGACCTGCTGGGCCAACGTGAACGAGCGCTGCACGAGTACGACAAAGCGCGGCAGACCAACGACAATACAGGTGGTGCACAGCAATATGTGGAAGCGTTGATCAAGAAGCCTTTCACCGAAGGTGCAACCGTGGCGGTCAGTAGCCCGACGACCAGTAGCGCTCCGGAACCTGCGAAGACCGGCAAACAGGCCGACATCCCCGAACCCAGTTCTGGCGACAAGCCGGTACTCAAGAAACCAAGCCCATAAGGGCTGGAACTAATTCCTTTCCAATGCGTAGTAGTGATTATGAACCGCAGAGGGGATTGGTGTGTCCCGTGACTGGCAGTTGCACTGTCGTCTAAGGGCAAGAGGGGCGAAAGATGAATAGATGGCGAAGATGGGCTTCGGCGATCATTTCGCTAGCGATGATATTCGTTCCATGCCGCTTACAGGCCGACACTCCCTCGGATGGAAAACCGCGGCCGCTGCGGAAACCCGACCAAGAAACTATTGCGTCACTACAAAAGGAAGTGCCGGAATTGTTGAAGGACGGTACTGTACCAGGTCTTTCCGTCGCCTTGATTCGCGATGGCAAGACCTTTTGGGTGCATGCTTTTGGCGTTAAAGACGCAAAAGCAGCACAGCCTGTCGACAGCGAAACTATTTTTGAGGCTGCTTCACTAAGCAAGCCTGTATTTGCCTACGGAGTGCTCAAACTCGTAGATGCGGGGAAGCTCGACCTGGACGCGCCCCTCTCCAAGTATTTGCCCAAGCCGTACATTGAGGGCGACACACGGCTGGATCAGATCACGGCGCGCTATGTGTTGAGCCACAGGACGGGCCTTCGGAACTGGAGAGGCAATGAAAACGCGCTGACCATTCACTTCACGCCGGGGGAACGCTTCAGCTACTCGGGCGAAGGGTTCGTGTACCTGCAGAAAGTGGTGGAGCAGATCACTGGCAAACCGTTGAACGAGTACATGACGGAGGCAGTCTTCGTTCCGCTCGGCATGACGAGCAGCAGCTATGTCCGGCGGCCAGATTTCGACGTGCGCACGGCCATGCCCCACGACGGGGCTGGACAGTCTGGCGAGAAGTTCAAGCCGAAAGAAGCGAATGCGGCATCGAGTCTGCATACAACTGCTGGGGATTACGCATCGTTCGTGGAAGCGGTGCTAAACGGAACCGGTTTGAAGCCAAAGACGCTTCGGGAAATGGAAAGGCCGCAGATTGCCGTGGACCCGGAGTGTACCAATTGCACAGAGCGTGTACCAAAGGAGGTTTCGAAGAGCGTGTTTTGGGGCCTGGGCGTGGGCATACAAGAGACGGCGCAAGGGGAATCGCTGTGGCACTGGGGCGACAATGGACAATTCAAGTGTTATGTGGTGGCCTATCCAAAACAGAAAATCGGCGTGGTGCTGTTCATGGATGGGGAGAACGGGCTTTCGATACTGCGCGAGCTCCTGAATACCGCGATTGGGGGCGAGCAGCCAGCCTTGCGCTGGATCAAATACGACAGTTATGACTCACCCGCCATGCAGTTCGCCAAAGCTGCTCGAGAAAAAGGTGCAAGCGCCGCAATCGAGGCATTTCGGCCGCCTCTGATGCGCGGTGACATTTCCGAGGACTCCGTTAATTCGACGGGATATCAATTGCTGTCGGCGAAGAAGTTGCCGGAAGCCATCCGGATTTTTCAGCTAAACGTAGAATTGCATCCACAATCCTCGAACGTCTACGACAGTCTGGGCGAGGCCTATATAGCTAACGGTGATAAGGAACTGGCGATCCAGAACTACAAGAAATCGCTGGAGCTGAATCCCAAAAACAACAATGCCACCGCAATGCTGAAGAAGTTGCAAGAAAACTAGCTGCGGAGGTGTGCCTCTCGGCCAATGTTAAGGAACCAGTTTGCCATCCGTATCGCGGATTTCCATTTTACCCAGATTCAATTGTTTCATTCCCGCCTCGATCTGAGAGCGGTCGCCAACTGCTAGAACGGCGATCTTATCCGGTTGGATGTATTTCTGTGCCGCCGCTTGTGCCTGTTCCGCAGTGACGGCGTAGAGCCGGCCAGGAAGCTGGGAATAGTAGTCCAGCGGAAGATCATAGACATAGATCTCCGCAAATGCGCCCACAGTCTCCGCGGCATGTTCGAATCGGGCGGGCAGCGCCTGCGCAATGGAATCCTTTGCCGACTTGAGTTCCTCGGGAGTCATGAGCGTGTCGCGCATGCGGCGCAACTCTTTAAACACCTCGGTAGTAGCGGGGGCGGTCGTGTCGGTGCGCACGTCGGAATACACGATGAACGGTCCCGGCGCAACGTGATAACTAAAGGCAGAACCGGCTCCGTAGGTGTAGCCGTGCGCTTCACGGAGGTTCATGTTGATGCGGCTGGAGAAAAGCCCTCCAAGCTCGGCATTCATGACTTCCAGTTGCGGATAATCTGGAGTCGAACGAGCAGGCCCTGGGGAGAAGAAGAGAAGTGTCGTTTGTGGAGCGCCGGGCCGATCCACCAGGATGAGCTTGGCATCCGAGGCTTGCGGCGTGCCCATATTGAGCGGGGGAGCAGTGCCACCTTTCCACTCCGCGAACTGCTTTTCCAGGAGCGGCTTGAGTTCTGCCAGCTTCATATTGCCGGTGACGATGAGCGCAGCGTCACTGGGCAAATAGTTCTGCTGCCAGAAGTGCAAGAGTTGATCGCGATTGACGGACTTCAACGATTCCCCGGTGCCAATGTCCGGATAGCCGTAGGTATATTTCGGCCCGTACAGCGCTGCGGAAGAAACCCGTGAGGCGACGGAAAACGGATCGTCTTTTTCCTGCACCAGGGCCGCCAGGCGTTCAGAGCGCACGCGGTCGATTTCCGCCTGCGGAAAAGCCGGATGAAGAACTACGTTCGACAGCAATTCCAGTAGATCCGGAAAGTTTCGCGTCAACGATTCTGTACCGATGCGCGAGGAATCCAGTGAAGCACGGGTTTCAATGGTGGTGCCGAGATCGGCGGCACGATCGGCAATCTGCAAGGCTGAACGCGTGTTGCTCCCTTGCTGGAGCATGCGCGCTGTGAAGCTGGCCAGGCCCGGATCATCGATCGGATTAGCACCGCTGCCGCGGCGGAACACCAGGCTGGCGGCAACCAGCGGCAGACCCGGGCGCTCGTTGTAAAGGACCGTCAATCCGTTCGAAAGCTTGAATTGCTCCGGAATGGGAAGATGCAGGGTGACAGCAGGCCCCGCCGCGGGTGGCTTTTCGCGCCAGAGGGCATCGGCGTTCACGGGTTCTCCACCCGCCTGCGCGGTGCCTTTGGCTTCCGCCTTGGGCGTGGGCACGTCCGGCCCAAGATCCTGTTTGCCAGGTACGGCGTAAACGACAACCCGTTGATTGGGGTTCAACTGGGTCTTAGCAAACAGTTGCACAGCTTCCGGCGTTGCATTCTCGTAACGCGCGATATCGGCGGCCAGAAAGTCCGGTGTGCCGAGATAGTGATTGTAGCTGCTGAGCAGATCAGCAACCCCATTAAGAATCTCGAGACCGGAAATGGTGCGAGTCTCTATCCCGTTTCTTGCGCGTTGCATTTCTTCGGCGGTCGGACCGGAAGCGCGAAACGATTCGAGTTCCTCGTTGATCGCCTTTTCCAAATCTTCAGGCTTCACGCCCGGACGTGCGGTCGCCGTGATCTGAAACACGGAGTCCAGCGTCAGAGATTGCTGGTCGGCCTCCACGTCCAACGCAAGTTGTTTTTCGTAGACTAGTTTCTTGTACAGACGACTGGATTTTCCTCCTCCCAAAGTATTGGCGGCGATATCCGCCTCCGCGTCGCCCGGCTTGAAGATCGGTGACGTCAACCAGGCGAGATAGACGCGAGGGAGTTGAATATTATCCGGAACCACATTGCGGCGCTCGGCTGTGATCGCGGGAGTGACGACCTTCACGCGGGGCACGTCCGGACCAGGTTTCAGTGGCCCAAAATATTTCTCGACCAACTGCTTGACCTTGGCGGGATCGAAATCGCCGACGATAGTCAGACTGGCATTGTTCGGGGCATAGTACAGCTTGAAGAAATTGCGGACATCTTCCAGTTTGGCGGCCTGAATATCCGCGTGCGAACCAATCACCATGGGGTAATAAGGGTGGTCCTTGGGGAAGAGTTGGTGGTAGACCGCTTCCTGAGCGATACCATAGGGCGCATTTTCGTAAGTCTGCCGGCGCTCGTTGCGCACCACGTCCTGTTGGTTTGAGAGATTGGCCTGGTCCAGCTTGTCCGGGAGATAGCCCATGCGGTCAGACTCCAGCCATAGCGCAAGTTCGAGTTGATTCGAGGGCAGTGTCTCGAAGTAGTTGGTGCGATCAAAGCTAGTCGTGCCGTTGAAATCGGAGGCGCCGGCGGATTCGAGATAATGCGCGTGAGAACTGCCCGGGACGTGTTCAGACCCTTCGAACATCATGTGCTCGAAGAGGTGGGCGAAACCGGTGTGGCCTGCGGTCTCGTTGGCAGCACCGACGTGATACCAAAGATCGACAGCGACGAGAGGGAGCCGGTGATCTTCGGAAAGAATCACCTCGAGGCCGTTGTCGAGTTTATATCGTTCGAATTTCAGTTCGGGAACCTGCAGCGGCGCGGGCTTGGCGGCGGGCGTTTGGGCAATTAGCGGAGTGATTGAGATCAGGACTGCCAAGCTCACTGAAGCAAAAAAACGAATGGCCATTTTCATGGAAGAAATTATCTCAAAAACAGCGATGGGAGGGTAATTGCGGAACAAGCCGCGTAGGGTTGAAAAGAAACCAACCTAGAAGGCCTTAAGGCCCGTCAGTTCCACCGGATCTGCGCCCTTCTGTTGAAGCAGAACCTGGAAGCGTTCGCCCATGCCTTCGGGGAGAATCAGGGTTTTGAGCTGGAGGCGTGCGCGGACACGCGCGGTTTCGTCCATGCCCCCGTCGTATAAGTCCGCAAACTCATTTCCTTGGCCCAGAGCGAGCAAAAACGCGGTTTGCGAGACCAGTCCGAGTGTAGCGAGGCCTGAACGCTCTCCCCAAACGCGCAGCGCGGTGAAATTCACGTGAGCTGTGAGGTCCTGCTGGCCTGGAGCCAAATAGAAATCTTCACTGGTGCGGTGGTTGACATAGGCAAGGACGGTGCCGGCCATGTGACGGGCATCAAAGAGATGAGGCGCTTCGTGGCCATAGTCAATCGTGAGAACCAAACCACGCTCGAGGCGGCGGCCAATCTCACCGATCCAGTCGCACGCTTCAAGCGCCACTTCGGCGTGCTGGCCCTCGAGTAAGGTAATTCCTTGTGCGGCAAAATATTCGGCGATAGCACAAGTGGAGAGAGGCATCCGCAGTTCGGAAAATGTCGCGCCATCGCTGGCAACAAAAATTTCCTTAAGCGTACCATCTTGCTGAATAACGCGATGAACCGGGAGCGCGTCCAGAAGCTCATTCGAAAAAACGCAGCCAACGGGAATCTTTGCTGGTATTTCCATGGTGGATTGGCAGCGTCCTCGGCCGGTGTGCGAAGAAAGGCGGGCAGCCAGTTGGTCGCAACGCGCCGGTGATCTTTCCACTGCAGCATAGTGAAGTGCTTGATAAAATTCCGGCAGCTTTGCTTGGGCAAAATCCAGAATGTGGGTGGCGAGCCGGCCGGTGCCCGCAGCAACTTCCACGAGCTGAAAATCGCAAGGGCGTCCGAGTTGCTCCCACATTTGCGCAAACTGACGAGCCAGCAAGCGGCCAAAAATCGGATGGACATCGACGCTGGTGTAATAATCCGCGAATCGGCGCGCTTCGGGCTGACTATAGTAGCCGTGCACCGGGTGGTACAGGCATTCGCGCATATATTCCGCGAAGGTCATGGGGCCGAACCGACGGATGCGCTCGGCCAGCAGCGCGGCGAGTGGGGTCACGCGCCGGCAACTCCGGCCGCAAGATCCTTTTGCAGCTTGTCCCAAGTGCGCTGGAATGTGTCGCGAGCGGGCCCGTCGAATAGGACGAAATAAACCGTTTCGAGCGAGGTGTCACCTTTGAGATGCTGCACGGCTTCCGAAAGCATGATTTGGGCGCATTCATCCATGGGGAAGCCAGAAACGCCTGTTCCGACGGCGGGAAACGCAAGGCTTTTCAGCTTGCGCTCGGCTGCCAGGCGCAGAGAGTGCGCCGTCGAAGTGCGAAGCGATTTTGCGGTTGTGCGCGCATCGCCCAGTCCCATGCTTGCAGCGTGAATGACGAAGCGAGCTTTGAGCTTTCCTGCGCCGGTGATCGCAGCATAGCCAATAGGAATGCTGCCGATTTCGTTGCACTCCTTTTGGATGGAATCTCCGCCCTTGCGAAGGATCGCACCCGCCACGCCGGCACCAAGCATTAGGTCGTTGTTGGCGGCATTCACGATGGCGTCAACGTCCATGTCCGTGATGTCACCTTGCTGAATGACAATGCGTTCGCTGAGAGATTTCATGATTCGCTTTCCGGCCGGAGCGGACTAGGATTTTCCGTGGTGCGGGTCGTGATGAGTGTAATCATACACGCCACGGCCCGTTTTGCGTCCTAAGCGGCCTTCCTGAACGTATTGCGTGAGCAGCGGGTTGGGCCGAAATTTTTCGCCAAGCATCCCGTGCAGGTATTCCAGAATCTTCAGCCGAACATCGAGCCCCACGAGATCCACCATTTCGAAGGGACCCATCGGATGATTCAGCCCCAGCTTGACAGCCTTGTCGATGTCGGCCGCTGAGGCGACACCCGCTTCGAGCATGGCAAATGCTTCGTTCCCGATCAGGGCGTTAATCCGTGAGGTAATGAAGCCGGGAGCCTCGTTCACTATGACAGTTTCCTTGTGCATTCTGTGCGCAACCGCAACACAG
>Ga0074046_10000636_pt1 | contig 32211 bp, 24 predicted proteins | sample BogForMeECP23OM3_FD_94441 | JGI IMG/M metagenome (GOLD analysis project Ga0074046, IMG submission 94441) | Bog forest soil microbial communities from Calvert Island, British Columbia, Canada - Bog Forest MetaG ECP23OM3 | ecosystem: Environmental > Terrestrial > Soil > Wetlands ... | reverse complement strand
TAATAAAGGTCGTATTCGATATTTTCGTGAATCAGAAAAGCCCGGTCGGCGCTCAATTGCCACAGCCCTGTAATTCCTGGTTTCACTGCCAGCCGACGCCGCTGAAGCGAGGTGTACTGTTCGACGATGAACGGCATTTCCGGCCGAGGTCCAACCAGCGACATGTGGCCCAGTACCACGTTCATGAGTTGCGGCAATTCGTCGAGGCTGGTGTGCCGAAGAAACCGGCCGAAGGGCGTGACGCGCGGGTCATCTCCCGCTCCGGGAGAATACGAATATCGCGGCGCATCGCAATACATGGTCCGGAATTTGTAGATGGAGAACAGTCGCCCGTCCTTGCCAACGCGGTCCTGGCAAAAGAGCACTGGGCCTGGCGAAGACTTCTTCAGCAGAACGGCGAGCACCGCGAACAACGGCGCAAATGCAACCAGTAGAACGCTCGACACGGTCAGATCAATCGCTCGCTTCGCCAGGTCGCCAAGAATCCGCGTCTGCCCCTTGGAGAAATGTGCCAGCGTGAGTCCGTCAAAGTTCGCATGGTCAATCCAGAAGTCCGGCTCGGAAAAGTCTTCACGCACGCAATACGTATCCACACCCGCCGCGGCCAACCGGGCCATCAGTTCACGGTCCGCGCCGGGCGTGGCGATGACCAACACAGATGCATCCAGTTGTCGCAACAGCTCAGGGCACACGGGCCCGTTCAATACCCTCGTCGCCCGTTTTCGCCGGTACGACGATTCGTAAATCTCAACTTTCTGCAGTTCCGGATTGTCATCCACGAACGCCACTGGATCGAGACCGAACTTGGGGGAGCGAACTAGCGCCGAGTAGATGCGCTTACCTAGCGGTCCGGCGCCCACAATCACCGCCTTGCGGGCGCCGTAGCCTCTGCTGCGTAGCAGGCGCAGGACGCTATGCATCTCCCATTTCGCGCAAGTCGCGAAGACAGGGACGGTCACCAGCGCAAGCACCACCACCAGCCGTGACACATGCTCGGCTGTGAAGTATGCGACCAGCAATGCCAGCAGAAAGCTTTCCACGGTCACGCGCAAGATCCGCTCGGTGTCACGGACGGCCAGAAGGCTGACGTAAGGACGGTAACCGCCATGACGCTCAAGCAGAATAACGAACAGCAAGGCGAACGCTGCCGCCAATAGCAGTAGCGCAGAGGGGGGATATTGCAGCTGGCTTCCCGCACCGAGCAGGCGATACAGACCGCAGGCACAGTAAACGGCGGCAACGATTGCCACCATGTCAACGCTGCGTTCGGCGGCGTTGAGGAGAAAGCGAAGCAAATTCGCCGAGGCAACCGCGCCGGTTCGCCGACGACCGGCGAGGGTTGCTGACGGAAGCAGACCGTCCAAGGCGGACGAAATGGGGGAGGGGACTTGCGAAGCGGCCATAGTTCCCGGCTGTTAGGAATTGGAAATCAGAAGGTAATACGGTCCTCAAACAGGTTCTACGTCCGCGCCGTGGATGTTGATGGCGACGGACTTCATAATTTGCTCCACAGTGATCACCAGCCGGGCGCTATTCTGCTTTTCCACAAGAATGCCTTCCCATCCGGCAAACGGCCCGTGCTTGACCCGCACACGATGTCCAATTCTTAGAAACGGGTGCGGCTCGACCATGCTCCCGTTGTCGCCGCAAGCGCGGATCTTTTCGATCTCTTCCTCGCCAAGTGGAGCGGGTTTGCCGGCGACCGAAACGATGCTTACCACTCCCATTGTTTGCAGCACCGGAACGCGCTCCTCGTTGGACACGTGGACGAACACGTAGCCCGGAAACAGCGGGGCTTTGCTGCGCCGCATGCGATCGGACCAGCGGGAAAATTTTTCGTACGTCGGCAGCAGCGACTCAACTCCTTTGACTTGGAGCTGGCCGGCCACCTGACTCTCATGACGCGAGCGCGTGTAGGCGGCCAGCCAGCATCTTTTTTCTCTTTCACTCTGCATGACGAAGTGGTGCTGGAGATGGCTCCGCCATTGCAACTCACAGAATGGCGGAGCCATGTGGTTAAGACACAGGGTGGAGAATCGAGACCCCGCGTCGAGGGAAATACCACGAAAGACTCATCGCACGCTAGTTCTAACGTGCCATAACTGCCGTGCAACTCTGCTGCCACTCTGAGATGACCGTTGTAAGTAACTAACTAATATGGGTACCGTAGCATCTGGTAATGGCTGGATGCTGGTTGTTTCGTCCGGAAACTGGACAATGATGTCCGAAGTTTGGACAAACTTCGGGCGATCGGCCAAAGCATTACAATCGTGCTTCACCCTAATGCTTTGCGGAACTGTGGAAAGATTGTTCCACGTCGAACATTCTTGATATGCGGATACTGGTCACGGGCGGTGCGGGATACATAGGAAGCGTGGTCGCTGACCGCTTGGTGCGAGACGGGCATTCGGTCACGGCGCTCGACAACCTCAGCAAGGGTCACCGGGAAGCGGTTCCGGCGCAGGCGCAGTTCATCCTGGCGGACACAGGAGACAGGGCTGCACTCGCCGGCGTCTTCGAGCGGAAGCGTTTCGACGCCGTGATGCACTTCGCTGCCTACATCGAGGCGGGCGAGTCGATGCTCTGTCCGGAGACGTACTTCGAGAACAACTCTGTGCGCACGCTGACGCTGCTCGAAGCCGTCCTGAAGCATCGCGTCCCGCGCTTCGTGCTGTCGTCCACCGCGGCCGTTTATGGCGAGCCGCGCCGCACGCCGATCACCGAGGACGATCCGCTGGAGCCGACCAACGCTTATGGCGAGTCGAAGCTCATGGTCGAGCGCATGCTGGCTTGGTTTCACCGCGTCCACGGATTGCGCTATGCCAGCCTGCGTTACTTCAACGCCGCGGGCGCGACGGCCGAGCGCGGCGAGGCGCACAGTCCCGAGACGCACCTGATTCCGCTGGTGCTTCGGGTGGCGTTAGGACAGCGTCCGGCAATCTACATCTTCGGCACCGACTATCCAACGAAGGACGGTACCTGCATTCGTGACTACATTCACGTTGACGACCTGGCGACGGCGCACTTGCTCGCGCTGGATGGGCTGGAAGAACACTCGCAACTGATCTGCAATCTGGGAAGCGGCAACGGATTCAGTGTGCGCGAGGTCATCGGGGTTGCGCGCAAGGTCACCGGCCACGAGATTCCCGCGGTGGAAGCGCCGCGGCGCGCAGGCGATCCTGCTGTGCTGGTCGCAAGTTCAGAAAAAATTCGCCGAGTGCTGGGATGGAACCCGCAGCACTCGGACATCGAGAGCATCATTCGCAGCGCCTGGACCTGGCATAAAAGCAACGGGCTAGGTGTCAAGGACTAGCCCTAATCCCTAGCCCCTCTTATATCCTGCTCCGCGCAGCGCATCGCCAAACCGCGCTACGAAGTCGTCCACGTGCTCTTTCGTCGCCAGTGGGCCCATCACGCCGACGCGGAAGATCTTGCCAGCCAACTGTCCGAAACCGCCGGCGATTTCGATGCCGTGCTCTTTGAGCAGGGTGGCGCGGACCTTGGCTTCGTCAACGCCTTGCGGCACCTTGGGCGTGTTCAGGTTCCAGATGCGATTCTTGGGCTCGACCAGCATCTCCAGACCCAGCGCTTCCACCTGCTTCACGAACTCCAGATGCGCCTGGTGATGCCGCTCCCAGCGGTTTTCGAGGCCCTCTTCTTCTATCAGGGTCAAGCCTTCGTGCAAGGCGTAGAACATGGTGGCTGACGCGGTGTGATGGTAGCGGTGCGACACGGTGAGGTAGTCGGCGATCAGCTTCAGATCGAAGTACCAGGAGCGGTTGGGCGTCTCACGCGCCTTCAGCCATTCAGCCGCGCGCGGCGAAACCGTAATCGGCGAAAGCCCCGGAGGACAGCTCAGGCCCTTCTGCGTGCAACTGTAAGCAATGTCAATTCCGGTCTTGTCAACTTCCACCGGCATGGCGCCCAGCGAGGTCACGCAATCGGCAATGACCAGAGCACCTACCTCGTGCGCCGCTTTGCAGATGACTTCGCCGCGCTGGAAAGCTCCGGCGGAGGTTTCCGCCTGCACGTACATAACGACCTTGGGCTTTTCCTGACGGATGAACGCGGCCGCTTCGTCGTCGCCGAAGACTTCGCCCCACGGCTTCTCGAAGCGCACCAGCTCGGCGCCCTGGCGGCGCGCCATTTCCGACATGCGATCGCAGAAGAAACCGTTGGCAAACGACACGACTTTCGTTCCCTGCTGGACGAAGTTGGAGATGGCCGTTTCCATTCCGCCGCTGCCAGTCGCCGAGATGACGAAGGTCAGCTCGTTGGTGGTGCCGAATACTTTGCGCAACATGCGCTGAATGTCGCCGGAGATCTGGAAGAAGTAGGCGTCAAGATGGCCGACGATGGGCTGCGCCATCGCCTGATAGACGCGGGGATGAACTTGACTGGGCCCAGGCCCAAACAACAGGCGCTTGGGAGGATGGATGGAAGTCTTTTCCAGGATGGCAGGTGTTTCCAGAGTAGTAGCCATGAGTAGCTCCTTAGTTGATGCTTTCAGTATAGTCAGCGGAAGCTGCTGTTCGCTTTTCGCCTTTCGCTTTTTGCCAGAGTCCCTGTGTCATTCTGAGCGACGGTTCGCCGGTTTTGCGAACCTGAGCCGAAGAACCGCTTTCTCGGTAAATCCTTGACATTTGCGTCCGATAACGATGTACCCCCTCCCCTCCCGCCATACCTTAGAATCAACAACTTAGCAAAAATTTACTCGCACGCAACAGATTCCATAGGCTTTACAAGCACATAACACATTCGCAAGGACTTAGCAGCGAGACAGGTTTCTATTTTGGAAGTTTCGAGCATGACCTCATTTCTCAACGGTTAAACACCCAACGACTGACAACTGGCCACTGGCAACTGTTTTTCAAAGAGCTTTCCATGCCCGCACACTGGGTCCGGCCGCTTTGGAGACACAATAACCGTCTCCTCATTTTCGTTGATACCGCGCCGGGCCGAGTATCCGCAAGGACGCCGGTCACGTTCGCATGTGATAGATCCACGCAAGCGCGCCATTCCGACAAGACCCTCAGCAAGAGGGTGGCGCAGGTCACAAAGAAACCGATGGCGTCCCGTATCAGTTAGTGCTAACATTCGCGGCAAATTGAGAGCTCCGCCCGGAGGAATGCGATGCTGACCTCGCGCCACCCCCTATCCCTACTGGAAATCCCGATCCCAGCCAGGATTGCCCGCTGGTTTCCACTCTGAATTCCTACGGGGGACAAGTGACGGCCAACGCGGCCATTTTGCCCGCAGGCGTGGACGGCGACATTCGCACGTATGCGTCCAACGATACCGACCTGATTATTGACATCAATGGCTACTTTGCAGCGCCCGAACAAGGCGGCTTGTCGCTGTACGCGCTGACGCCCTGCCGCGTGCTGGACACCCGCCAGGGGAGTGGCGCTTTCAGCGGAGAGCTTACCGTAGATGTGCTGCACAGCATGTGCGCTCCACCCCCGCAATCACAGGCTTATGTCTTCAACGCGACGGTAGTACCGCAAGGTCCGTTGGATTACCTGGCGTTATGGCCGGACGGACAGAACCAGCCGGTTGTATCCACGTTGAACGCCTACGATGGAGTAATCAGCTCCAACATGGCGATCGTTCCGGCGGGTGCGACGAACGGCAAAGTCGATGCCTACGCCAATCCGGTGAATAAGAGTGATCGGACGGACCTGACCAACTTGATCCTGGACATCTCCAGCTACTTCGCGCCGTAGATATCTAACTGCCCCGCCCTAGCCAGGGAAGGCTAGTACGGGACACCCAGCGCAACCTGTTCCCGTTCCATGATTAGCTCCCTGCCCAAGGCTCACTTCTGCTTGGTATTTATAACCGTAAAGTCGTGGGGAAGTAACTTGTCCTGGGTCTCCAGGAAGTCAGTGATCGCATCAAGGTCGTCAATGGTTGCTGACGAAACAATCCCATTGGTGCACCCATCGCTGTCCTCGGGCAAAACAAGATAATCCCCTTGGTTCTGCACCAATGAGCAAGTGCATTTCGCTTTGGTTTTATCGTTCTTATCGATGATACAGGGCGAATCCAGGCACATGGCCCAGGGCCGGTTGTTGGAACATCTGATATAGGTCTTGATGGGGTGATAACGCGACCTTATCAACTGGCCCTCGGGGACTTCCTTCACCGGCTCACAAGGATGTGCGCCAACTGACCACTCGTCGGTTTTCACATCACATCCGCAGGAGAACAGCAGGGTTGTATCCAGGATCTTTATCTCTTCGCATCTTGCAGAAGTGCATAACGCGTAGGTGCTCTTACACACCTGGAATGGGGCCTTCACAGGCGCCTTGGCGGGCCCCTGTGCGAGCGCCGTCATGCTGCAGCTCGCGACCATAAGCAAAGCTGTTGAAAGCGTCTTCTTTAAGCTCATCGTAGCTCTCCGTCTTAACGCCTGGGTCGGAATCTTCGTTTTGTTACGAGGCAGCAATGATCTATGTTAAAACGTGCTCATGGCAAGGATTAATTTGACAGCTTCTCGACCGCATCGGCGACGCAGTCGCAGAGCGCGCGCCTCCGGCTACGTGCTGGGCTAAAAACTCAGCTACCCCTTTGAGGCTGGTTTTTCGCGGGATCATTCCTCTCACACAGTCTAAACACTGGTTAGCGCCAAAGAGCAGGGCGCGAACCTGGGAACCACCACATCCGAGGGCCCACTTCTGATGTCAGAAAAAGCTTGCTTCCCAAGCTAAAGGAGGGCACAATTGCCCATCGCTGGAACAAAATCGAAATCCCACGCCATTCCGCCAATTGGGTTCCCGATAACGAGACGACGGACTTCTGCGCTGTTTAGGTTTGTACCCCGGCGAGTCTGCGAAGGGGGCACCATGGGGAAGCTTAGCTCACCGAAGATAGCCTGCATCGCGGTTGTGTTTTGTGCCGCGACTGCGATTACCTCGCCTGCACAAACCTTAACCACTCTGGCAAGTTTCGCCGGATCCAACGGTGCTAATCCGCAATCAACCCTCATCCAGGGCATCGACGGGAACCTCTACGGGACAACCTACAATGGCGGGGCCAACAACAACTGCGCCGATGGTGGATGTGGCACGGTCTTCAAAGTCACCACCGGGGGCATGCTGACCACGCTGTACAGCTTTTGCCCTCAAAAGGGTTGCCCGGACGGAGCTAACCCTTACGCCGGGCTGGTGCAAGGCAGCGATGGGAATTTCTACGGGATAGCCACTGGGGGCGGGGCCAAACAATTTGGCGCAGTGTTCAAAATCACCCCTGTGGGCAAGTTCACCACGCTGTACAGCTTTTGCCAGCAAAGGAATTGCCCCGACGGTGCATACCCGCAAGGTGCGCTGGTTCAGGGCATGGACGGGAACTTCTACGGGACGACCATGGGCAACACGGTCTTCAAAATCACCCCTGGGGGCATGCTGACCACGCTGTACACCTTGAACGGCACTACTGACGGCTCCGAACCTTACGCCGGGCTGGTGCAAGGCAGCGACGGGAACTTCTACGGCACTACCACAGCAGCCGGGGCCAACGGCCGCGGTGGCACGGTCTTCAAAATCACCCCCAGCGGCATGTTCACCACGCTGTACAGCTTTTGCGCGCAATCGGGTTGCGCGGACGGCGAAGCCCCTTACGGCGTGCTGGCGCAAGCCATTGATGGGAACATCTACGGGACAACCGGGGAGGGCGGGGCCAACTTCTCTGGCACGGTCTTCAAAATCACCCCCAGCGGCACTCTGACCACGCTGCACAGCTTCAACGGCACGGACGGCCAGAGCCCTGAGGATGGGCCGGTGCAAGCTAGCGACGGGAACCTCTACGGGACAACCAACCTGGGCGGGGCCAACCACGCCGGCACGGTCTTCAAAATCATCCCCCAGTCCCCGTACACGCTGACGACGATATACAACTTTTGCTCGCAAAAGAGTTGCGCGGACGGCCAATCCTCTTTCGCCGGTCTGGTGCAAGCCTTCGACGGCAACTTCTACGGGACAACCTACCAAGGCGGGACCGGCGGTCAGGGCACGGCCTTTAAGCTCGATGTGGGGATTGTGCTGAGCCCGGTGCAATTCGTTGCGGTGACGCCCTGCCGGTTGGTGGACACGCGCAACCCTAATGGCGAGTTCGGTGGCCCACCGCTTCAGGGCGGAACTCCTCGGTTCTTTGTCATCCCCGATAACCAGAATTGCAACATTCCCGCTACGGCCGCGGCTTATTCCTTGAATGTCACCGTGGTGCCGCACGGGCCGCTGGGGTATCTGACCATTTGGCCCACGGGCAAGAATCAGCCTGTGGTGTCTACCCTGAACTCGGTTGACGGCCGGGTCAAAGCCAATGCAGCCATCGTACCCGTTGGAGTCAGCGCCGCCGTCAGCGTCTTTGCCAGCAACACCACCGATCTGGTACTGGACATTGATGGGTACTTCGTGCCGGTGACCGGATCGACGCTGGCGTTCTATCCGCTGCCGCCGTGCCGTGTCGCCGACACTCGCAACCCCAACGGCGATCTCGGCGGGCCGTATTTGATGGCCAAGATGAACCGCGATTTCCCGGTGACAGAAAGCAACTGCGGCCTGCCTGAAGGCGTGCAGATCTATTCCCTGAACTTCACGGCCATACCGCATGGCGCTCTGGGCTATTTGACCGTCTGCCCGACGCCATCGGATCCCAGCCAGAACTGTCCCGTGGTTTCTACCCTCAACTCCTATGGTGGACAAGTGACGGCCAACGCAGCCATCGTGCCCGCGGGAGCACATGGAGAAATCCGGACCTACCCGTCGAACGATACCGACCTCATCATTGACATCAATGGCTACTTTGCCGCGCCAGGAACGGGCGGCCTGTCGCTGTATCCGGTGGCGCCTTGCCGCGTGCTGGATACGCGTACGTCATCCGGGGGCAACGGACCCTTCCAGTTTGAGTTGAACCCTCCGGTAGATGTGCTGAACAGCCCGTGTGCTCCGCCATCACAGTCGAAGGCATATGTGTTTAACGCGACAGTGGTGCCGCAGGGTCCGCTGGATTACCTGGCGTTATGGCCGGATGGAGAGAGCCAGCCGGTGGTCTCGACACTAAACGCTTACGATGGAGTGATCAGCTCGAACATGGCGATAGTTCCTGCGGGCGCGACGAACGGCAAAGTGGATGCCTATGCCAACCCGGTGCATAAGAGCGATCCGACGGACCTGACCAACTTGCTCCTGGACATCTCCAGCTACTTCGCGCCGTAGGAGTGGAGCGGCTTGCCCCGAATCGCGCCGCTCTACCCGAGCCGCTCGGATATGGCAACAGCTATTGAATGCGGGCTAGTTCCTGAGCGTAAAGCTGGTTGCGGGGAAACTCCATTGCCAAGGCGGCCAACAGGGTTCGCGCGGTCTGACGGTCTTTGTCGCGCAGCGCCGCAACTGCCAGCAGCAGCCGGGCGAAGGGCGCCAGGTAATTTCCCTTGTCGGCGGTAAGACGCAGACGTTGCACACCTTCCTCTTTATCGGTCTGCGCGCCGGTCATGCGCAGCATCCAGCGCACCGGCGCGGAACTGCTGCCCAGAAGGTAGTTCTCCACGCCGATGGCGAGGTAGGCGTCATACCATGTGGAATCGAGGGCGAGCAGCTTCTCAGCCATGCCGCGCGCGGTCTTCATATAGGTGAGACTGGCGAGGTTGCGCTTCTCGATCATGGCCGCGTAATCGCCGCGAAGCCCATTGGCCATGACCTGCGAAAACATTGCGTTCTTGTCTTGCGGGTCCTTCGCCAGGATCTTGTTGGCGAGATCGGTACTCTTCGCTAACTCCTTGTCGAACTCGGTTTTCAGCGCGGGATCGGGCGTGAGCTTGGCGCGGTTGTCGAACTTGTGATCGTCGGTAAAGAGGTCCGCTTCCAGAATGTGCAGGCGGTCGAATTCGGAGAACAGGTAGGCCGCAGCGTTCGAGACCGGCCCCATCGGATCTTCCGGATGGGCCTGCTGATAAGCCCCGAAGCTCGCGTGGGCCCCCGCGAAGTCGAGGTTGTACATCTGCTGGAAGCCCCGGTTGAGGTTGGGAGGCGCAGCATTGGCGGCATACGCTAGCATGCCGAAGCACAGGAGCGCCCACCCAGCGATTGACATACTCCGCGTAAGAGTTTGCGGAACAGAAATCAAAACTTAACCATCCTCGTAATACCTTGATTCGCCAGCCGGACAGAAGGTGCGCAAACCTTTTGTCAATAAACTGTGTCTGCGCTCAAAAGTTGCGGTCTGACCTTCCCCCGCCATTCTAATCATACGCGAAGGTTGCGAATCACAGTGCCTTAGGTCAACCGTCACAGCTTTCGCGGTAACCCCAGCCGGATCATAGAGTGTCCGGCTTCTCGTTTCGGGAATCCCCGAATTGGGAAGAGTTTAACAGTTTGCCGGAACGGAGGCCATCGATGGCAGAGAGTGTTGCAATCCTCGGTGAAGAACGGATCGCTTATCTGGAGGGGTTGGTCAGCCAGGCCCGGGCCGCCGCTGCCGTCTTCACGCAATACACCCAGGAGGACGTCGACCGCATCGTCAAGCCCATGGTCCTGGCGGGATTAGAGCAAGCTCAGTATCTCGCCCACCTTGCCATTGAGGAAACCCGGTTGGGCGTTCTCGAAGACAAGGCCCTGAAGAATATGGTGGCGACGGAGTTCGTTTACAACTACGTCAAAGACAAACGTACCGTAGGCACAATTCGCGAGTTTCCGGAACGCCGTCTGGTGGAGGTGGCTGAACCCATCGGCGTCATCTTCTCGCTGCTCCCGATTACGAATCCCACTTCGACGGTCCTTTTCAAATGCATCATGGCCATCAAGACGCGGAATGCGGTGATTTTCAGCCCGCACCCGAGCGCCGGCCGCTGCTGCTATGAAGCGGTGCGGATCATGTACGAGGCGGCCCTGAAACATGGTGCTCCGCAAGGCGTGTTTACCTGTCTGGAGTCGCACAACCTCGAGGATAACGCCTACATGATGCATCACAAGGATGTCGGCCTGATCGACGCCACCGGTGGGCCGGGCATGGTGAAAGCCGCCTACAGCTCCGGCAAACCAGCCTTGGGTGTAGGGCCGGGGAATACGCCGGTGTATCTGGAGAAAACTGCGGACCTGAACATGGCCGTGGTGGACATTATCACCTCCAAGACCTTCGATAACGGAACGATTTGCGCGTCCGAACAGACGGTGGTGATCGACGACGAGATTTATGACCTTGTGCTGAAGAAATTTGACGACCTGGGCTCGCACATCTGCAATCAAAAGGAGACAGAGTTGCTCAGCCGCACGGTGATCGATCCCAACACCGGATTCATGCAGCCCCTGGCGGTCGGACAGAAGGCCACCGACATCGCCCGCATGGTCGGGCTTAAGGTTGCGCCCAAGACCAAGCTCTTGATTGCGCCGATTCATGGGGTAGGACGCGAACATCCGCTGTCGGTGGAGAAGCTGTTTCCGGTGCTGGCGGTGTACCGGGCGAAATCGATGGATGAGGCGCTGAGGGTTTGCGTGGATGTAAATCGCGCCGGCGGGCTTGGACACACCGCAGTCGTTTTCTCACGCAACGACGAGGTCATCCAGAAATTCAGTGAGGTCATCAACGCGGGACGCATCATTGTGAATTCGCCGGGGTCCATCGGCGCGCTGGGCGGCGTTTACAACGACATGGTGCCGACGTTCTCCTTCGGATGCGGGACCGGTGGCGGCAACAGCACCACCGACAACGTGAATGTGTACAACTACCTCAACATCAAACGCGTGGCGCGGAGGACACCAGCTCATATGTGGTTCCGCATTCCCGATCAAATCTACTTCAACCTGAACGCCGTGGAGAACCTGGGCCATTTCCCGTCGCGCTCCACCGTCATCATTACTAATCCAGCCATGGAGCAGATCGGCCATGTGGACGTTGTCCGGCGCTACATTCCACCGCAGACGCTCGTCCATGTCTCGGTCATTCCTGACGCCGAGCCTGACGTCAAGATCGTCATGCAGGGCGTGGAGGCGCTCAACTTCTACAAGGTCGATCAGATCATCGCTTTGGGCGGTGGTTCGGTGATTGATGCGGCGAAGATCATGAAGCTGAAGTACGAATCGCCGGAGGCTGACCTGGAAGAGTTGGCCGCACCGTTCCTGGATATGCGCAAGCGCGTCGTCCAGTACCCGACCGAGAAAGCCAGCCGGGCGCGGTTGATTGCCATCTCCACCACCAGCGGCACGGGGAGCGAGGTTACGCCATTTGCGGTTATGACCGACAAGGAACGCGGCCGCAAGGTAACGCTGGCTGACTACTCTCTCAGTCCGGATGTGGCCATCGTTGATCCGCAGTTCGTGATATCCATGCCGAAGGGCCTCACTGCCGATACCGGCGTTGACTGTTTGACCCATGCGCTGGAAGCCGGGGTTTCGATTTACGCTTCCGCGTACACCGACTCCAACGCCATGCAGGCCATTCGCATGGTGTTCAAGTACCTGCCCATCGCGTATGAGCATCCGCAGGATGAAGAAGCGCGCAGCATGATGCACAACGCCGCCTGCATTGCGGCGATTGCCTTCTCCAACGCGTCGGTAGGCGTGAACCATGCGCTGGCTCACGCCTTCGGCGCGCGCTTCGGAGTCGCCCACGGCCGGGCCAACGCGCTCATGTTGCCGCATGTCATTGCGTATAACGCATCGGTGCCTACCAAGTTCATGCCGTCGCCGAACCAGCGGGGATACACCGCGCATAAGAAGTACGCCATGATGGCCGACTTGCTGGGCCTGGGTGGCCACACCATCGACGAAAAAGTGAAGAACCTGATAACGGCGACGGAACAGCTACTCGACCAATTGGCGATTCCCCGTTCGATTGCCGAGCTGGGTATCTCGAAGGAGGAATTCGAGCGGGCGATGCCCGATTTGGTCAAGGTTGCTTTCGACGATCCTTCGGGACGGTCAAATCCTCGCATGCCGCTGTTGAGTGAACTGGTCGAGCTCTTTTGGAGCGCCTATGCAGGGCGCGATCTGGCGCAGGCGGCCGTCACGTCTGAAAAACAGTCTGAGAAACAAAGAGTTGATGAATGGTTGTGTGTATGACTATGACAACGATTCCTGTGTGGCATGAAATTGATGGCGAGCGCGTAGCTGACTCCTTGCACGAGACGTGTCAAAAGCTGAACGGCGATGCGGGCAACGTGTCCCTGGATTTTTCTCTGGTCCGCCGCATCGATCCCAGCGCGCTCAAAGCGTTGGGAGAGCTAGCGAGTTGGGCGGATGAGAAATCGGTCAAGATCGCGCTGCGCGCGGTCAACGTCGATGTTTACAGAGTGTTGAAGCTGATGAAGCTGGCGTCGCGGTTCTCGTTCGTGGCGTGAGGTTTGATCCTCACTATGACCAGTCTCGACAGAAATAGGTAGCGACTATGTCAAGTTTGAACGGAAGTAATTCCTTCTCCTGGGGCGACGCGCTCTTCTTGTACGTCGAGCGCGAAGGACAGCCGCTCAACATCGCCGGGGTCAGCGTGTTTGAAGGGGAGATCAATCGCCTCGCGTTCATCAAGTTCATCGAATCCAAGCTGCCGCTGATTCCACGTTACCGACAGCGCGTGGTGTTTCCTCCGCTTAACCTTGGCCTTCCGCACTGGGAGTTTGATACAGAGTTTGACGTCCGGAACCACATTCACGAGGTGACCCTCAAGCACGGAACAGAAAAGGAACTGAAGGCCCTGGCTGGGAAAATCGTTAGCGAGAGGCTGGACCGGGAACGCCCGCTCTGGGACTTCACCTTGGCGCGGCTTAAAGGCAACCGCACCGGAATCATTACTCGCATCCATCATTGCCTGGCCGACGGAATCTCCGGTGTGGGCATCATGAACGTGGTCATGGACGCCAGCCCGGCGCCACTTCCGCTCCCCAAAACGAAGCCGCGGGTCGAGCCATCGCCTCCGCCAAAGGATGCTGGCGCGGTATTACTGAATGGGCTGGCCAAGTCCTATTTCTCACTAGTCTCCGGGGCACTCTCGGCACAAACCAAGCTGCTCGATATGGCCCAGCACGCCATCGCCAATCCCGCGGGTCTTCCTGCGGAGATGGTGGGGCTGATGGCCGAGGTGCTTGCTCCCGCGGAGCGGTTGCCGTTCAACACCGTTTGCCAAGGGCCACAGAAATTTGCCTGGACTGAGATCCCCCTCGCCGACATCAAGGCGATCAAGAATACCTGCGGTGGAACGGTGAATGATGTCGTCCTCACGACGATAACGCTGGCTTTTGGCCGTTACGCCGAGCAGCGCGGCGTCGATCTGAAGGGTCGGTCGCTGCGGATTGTGATTCCGGTGAACGTGCGCGGCAATGGAAACGCCGTGGAGCTCGGAAATCAAATTTCCTTTGTGCCTTTGCCGGTACCTCTGGACATCCGCGAGCCGCAGAAGCTGCTGGCTGTGGTACGGGAACGAGTGGAGTTTCTGAAGCAGGCGCGCGCGGCCGAGTTTGTGGGTCTGCTGGGCGGCCTGCTGTCAACCTTCCCCAGCGCTTTTTGGGCCAACGCCGGGCCCGTGGTCAGCCAACTGCCGCTAAGCCTATGCAATATCATCTGCACCAACGTGCCGGGGCCGCAAGTCCCGCTCTACCTGATGGGCCACAAGATGCTCTCCTGGTATCCCTGGGTACCGATCGGCGGACTGATGGGCATTAACTGCGCCATTCTCACCTATAACGGCACTGCGTATTTCGGATTCACCGGCGATGTGCATGCAGCGCCCGACCTCGAGAGGCTGGAGAAGTTCGTAGATGAGAGCTTCGCGGAATTGCGGGACGCGGCTGTTGCCGAGGTCAAGCCGCCAGGAAAAAAGCGCGAACGGCCCAATGCGAAGATAGAGTTGGCAAAAACTCCCGCGACCAAACGGCGGCGAGTGCGGGCTGCAACGTCCAAATCCCCAAGTACTGAAGCTCCCTCTGGTCCGGAGTCCGTCGTCGAGGGAAAAAAGAGCCACGCTGTCGAAACCTAGAAATTGGACGGTAAGCTAGGGCTTGGAAGCGGCTACTTCGCGGCAAGCCCATCACGCGTGTTCTTGAGGGTGTTGATCAACGACTCCCGCGGCAGTTTTCGGATGATGGGTTCGATGATCCATCCCAGTCCGAGTGGGATATCACGCGTCAGCGAAATGGCCCGGCACTCGATATATACGCCGTCGTCCCTCTCCTGAAAACGCCAGTAAGAATACAGACGCCACAGAAACCCATATCCGGTATCGGGCGGCAAGACCCTCTCGCGCGCTGTGCCAGGTTCTTCCACCTCGGCAATACGCGTGGTGTAGGAACGGCAAAACCACCGAGCGTTGTCCACCGATGCGTAGTGAACATCGTGGTCGGTATCGAGGACCACGGTGATGATCTTCTTCTTAAGCAGCCGCAGAAAGATCTTGAAGTTATTGCCGTCGCGGCTGATCAGCTTGGAATCCAGCACGTCGGGCTTGTAGATGTTCTTGTGATTGTCGTAGTCCTGGACCAGCGCGAGAGCCGCTTCCACCGTTTCGTCAGGAACAAATACCGCACCGATCCAGTCATGGATCAGGGCGTTCGGCACTTCAGTTGGCGCCTTGCCCGACCAGAACTCCGCGACAATAGCTCCCCGAGTAATTTGCTGCGTCCTGTCGGAGCTGCCGTCGGACCACAGAAATGGCCGCTCACCGCGCAGAGCAGGCTCCATCGCCGCCTCGGCGTCATGGATGTAGGCTTCAAAAGCTTGCACAGTTCGCGGCTTCAACTGCACGACGTTGGCGGTTTGCGACATAAGCCTCTCGCCGGTTGTGAATCTTGGGCTGCGGTTGGATTGTCAGGGCATTTCTTAACGGCGCAGCCAAAACCATCTCATTTAAACCGCCCTGGCTCTGGAACGGCGGTGCTTCTTCTGCCGTTTCGGTTTTTGCAGACCTTCCAACTCGGAAATGCGTTTACGCAACTCCTGCAAATCGTCACCGGTCTCGCTTGGACTTTCCTTTGCCGGTCCGTTGACGAGATTTTTCACCAGGCGCAAGGGAGAAAGCGCCGCAGATTGCACCTCGCTCAAGCGGCTCTGAACCGAGCTTTGCACTTTCTGATAAGCATCGAAGGCCGATTTCAGATACCACATGATGAACTCCTGGCCCACGTGATCGGACGCGACAATAAGTTGACGCAGGAGCTCCAACGGCAGCCCGGTGGGTTGCCCCCTGGCGTCCTCCACGATGATCTGGGTCAGCGTCACGCGGGTCAGGTCTTCCCCGGTCTTGGCGTCCACAACCTGCAGGTCTTTCCCGTTTCGGACCAGTGCGGCAATGTCTTCCAGGTTGATGTAACGGCTGCCGGAAGTGTCGTAGAGTCTGCGGTTTGCGTATTTCTTGATGACAATCTTCTGCGGCTTCACGGCCAGGGACCTCTTGTGCAGCGCATATAATTTTATTTAGTCATTGACAAATTGTCCAATGAATATTTACACTTTACTTGATGCTGCAATGCAGCATAAACGGAGGTTGTCATTATGCCAAAAGAAGTACATGCCGGCGCGGTCAAAACTCACGCTCCGGAGTCATCCTTTGTTTCTCTGCTGTCGGGATGGGTGCAGCAGGGGATTGAGAACATCTTTGCCACACAGCGGATCCTGGTGGACGTGGCCACGCGTCAGAACAATGGCGCGATGAACTTCGTCCGCGACCGGATGGCCGATCCCGCGTATTGTCCCGCCGCGACCCTGACGGAAGTGGTAGGCGAAGGAGTAACCAACTTCATCGAAGGCCAGAAGCTGCTGCTCGGCTTGGCGAAGCAGCAATATGAGATCGTCACTACCGGCGTCAAAGAGCGCGTCGGCGCTTTCACCCCCGCCGTTGCTGTCACCGACATGGTGCAGCGGAGCCTGGACACCTTTGTCGATATGCATCAGGACTTCCTTAAGGTGGCGAGCAAACAGACCCATACCTGGCTGGCCGCGGTGAAGGCCGGGAAGCCGTACGATACCGAAGGCCTGGTCGAGGCTGCCCGCGACAGCTTTGACAATTTTGTTCGTAGCCAGAAGAAGTTCCTGGACGTGATCACCGAGGAGACCATCAAAGCCACCAGCGGCAACGGGCACGAGAAGAAGATGAAGAAGACAGATCTCACGGAGCTGGCGCAGCAGGCGACTGACTCCTTCATCGAGGCGCAGAAGAAGCTGATGGACGTTGCCGGCAAGCAGGTTACCGCGCAACTGAAAGCCACCGGACACGCGCTGGAGATGATCGCGCCTTTCGAGACTAATCCGCTGCCCGAGATGACGCGTAAGGGAGTGAAGACCTTCGTCGATACCGAGAAGGCACTGATCGACACCGTGATGACGCACCGCACCGAGAGGAAAGCGGCAGGCAAGGCACATGGCCGGAAGCGCCCGGCGCGTTCGGCCAAGATCGAAATGTCACACGCCAGCGCCTGAGGCGTGAATTATTGGCGGTGTGCAACTCATCTTATCCTCAACCAAGGAGTGACAGGGTTGCATCTCGCTGGCGTGCCGCTGCCCAGCAGTGGCACGCCGTTTTCTCGTTGCCCACGCCGCGTTTTTTGCTTCTGGACTGCTGGAATGGTAGGTTGAACTCGAACCTAAAACGATTCTTGACAATTGCCGGTTTTTCGACTCGAGCAGGACGAAGATGGGAAACGCTCTTGGTTTAGCGATGACAGGTGGGGGCGCCCGCGGCGCCTATCAAGCCGGTGTTCTCAAGCGCATTGGCGAGACTAAATGGGTGCAAACCCACGGCAATCCTTTTCCTATCATAGGTGGGGCATCCGCTGGAGCGATTAATGGCTCCGCACTGGCCGTGGGCAGCGACGATTTTGCTGCGGTAACCAGAGCTATCGCCGAACTATGGTCGAGGCTCAGACCATCCGATATTTTTCACTGCGACGTTCTCTCTCAGGCCCGTAATTCTCTCACCTGGATGCTGGATCTCTCCTTTGGAGCGGTTTTTGGAGGAGGTAATGCCCGCTCCCTGTTGGATGCGACGCCTCTGAGGCGCTTTCTCAGGAGACACCTCGATTGCGACCGAATCCAGGAAAACATCAGGCGTGGGCACCTCTATGCTCTCGCGATTTCCGCGACGAACTACAACTCAGGAAAGAGTTACCTCTTTATTCAAGGCAAGAGAGGTCACCCGATGTGGAATAGAAGCCGGCGGGTGACTCTTGCAACCAAGATCACGGTCGATCACATCTGCGCATCGGCCGCGATTCCCCTGGTCTTTCAGCCTGTAAGACTTAGGACCGCACGAGGAACGGCTTTCTTCGGCGATGGCTGTTTGCGGCTTCAACAACCTCTCAGCCCGGTTATACGGCTGGGGGCAAGGAAGATCTTCGCGATCGGAGTCCGCGGCCTGAGTCTCGAACATCAGGACGAATCGGCGGATGAGAGGAACCCTTCGCTGGCGCAGGTCATGGGCGTTCTTTTTAATGTTATGTTCCTGGATCACCTTGCTACCGACATCGAGCATCTTGAGCGATTGAATGAACTGCTGAACAGTGGCCACATCAGCGAGCTTGGGGTTGAGGGCAGCGAAAGGATGCGGCCGTTGACGACCTGTCTGGTTACGCCTTCGGTGGATCTGTCGCGACTCGCGGAACAACATCAGAAGGACATGCCTTACCTTATCCAGTACTTTGTGAGCAGTCTGGGGCGAGATGCGGCTTCGTGCGCAGACCTGATGAGTTATTTGCTGTTCACCTCAAGATACACAAATGATCTCATCGAGCTCGGTTACCGCGACGCGAGTGAACGCATCGCTGAAATCGAGGATTTCCTGTTTTCCTCCGAGGACGGGGACAACGAGGAAAGCAGCACCGTGCGACGTCCTGCCCGACGTGCGGTCACGCACAAGTCTGTAGAAAGTAACTGAATCCTCACCGTTCCTTCACCAAGTCTCTGAACAATCGCTCGTATTTCTCCGCGATCACATCCCATCGATACAGTGCATCGGCACGCTGTTTGGCGCGTTGCGCCAGTTGCTGGCGCTCTGACGGGTAGTCGAGCAGCGACTGCAACTTCGCCGTGAGATCGGCGTCGGACTTCTCGTAGCGCATTGCGGCATCGCCCGCAGTCTCCGCATTCTCAGGCGTATCGAGATAGAGCACGGCATTGCTGGCAGCCATGGCCTCGATGAGCGCGGGATGCACTCCACCAATCTCACACGCAAAGACAAAAACGCCGGCGTGCTGCTGGAGTGCCCAGTAACCGTCTCCATAGATTGCGCCCATGAAGCGCACGCGCCCATCGCCTAGTGATTTCAGTTGCTCAATGTAATTCGGTTTGTAGGGATTGTCGCCTACCACGACCAAGGGCCAGTCGCTGCGCACGTTGCGCCAACTGCGCAACACCAGGTCCGGATTGTTCTCGGGCTCCAGGCGGCTCACATACAGAACATAGCGCCCGGCTTCGAGGTCGAACCCGTTCAGGCTATGGTCGCTGTCGGGCGCTTCGGAACCGTAACCGATGACCACTGACTCACTGCCGTACTTCGCGAGGTAATAGTCGTGAATTGCCTTGGCATCGGTCACCAGTTGAGTGGAGCTGAATGATGACATCCATTCGCAGAAATGCAGCACCTGCGCGCCCAGGCCCTTCCACTTCTCGCGTTTACGGTCGAGGCCGTCCACGTTAAGTACGACCGGCTTGCCGACCACTCGTGGAACATAAGCGAATGGACTGTTCGCGACATTGCACAGCAGGACGACGTCGTTGTCGCTGAAGGCGACATGCACCGCTGCGAAGAAAGTGCTGACCCATGTGTCGAGATGTTTCCGGTGCAGACTGGGAACGATGACGCGGCGGACGCGGGAATCGTAGATATCGTCAGGCCGGGTGAAGGCCTTGCGGCAATAAACCGTGACACGATGTCCAAGGTCGGTTAAACGCGAGCTGATCTGCTCGGCAAAGCGCTCGAAACCGCCATAGCGATTGGGAATGCCGCGGGTGCCGACGATAGCAATATTCATGGCTGTTTTTCGCTGTTCGCCTTTCGCTCTTCGCACTCCACCGCCCGTGGCTTGTTGCAGAACCACCATAACAAATCGCGGTCTGACACCCTGCGCCGCGATTGAATGATGGCGCGCTTGCGGCGAATGCTGTCCATGGCTCGAAACGGGTAAGCCACAGCGGAGACCATGTGCCAATCGCGCAACAGCGCGTAGCCGAGGGTCATAAGATCACGCCAGGCAACCGGAACAAACAACCGCCAGCAGAGCCATCCCGAAGTATTTTTCCCGCGCATGAGAAAGCGGTTCTTCACCGAATGCCAGTTGATGACCAGGGGCAGGTCTTTGCGCCGCTCCGGGGTGACTCGCCGCACATGCCACGCCACGGCGGCTGGCGTATAGAGGCACTTCCATCCCATAAGCTGTGCGCGCCAGGCCAGGTCGCCATCTTCCCGAAAGGCAAAAAACTCTTCGTCAAAGAACTCACCTTCCACCGAAACATCTTCGATGAAATCCCGGCGAAACATTGCCGCGGCTCCACTAGCTCCGAAAACATATTGCACACGATCATACTGGCCACAGTCGCGCTCTTCAGCACCGCGGTCGAGGTGACGCATGTTGCGGGTGAAGTAAATCCCGGTGGAGTCGATGATATCGGTCCTAATTTGCGCGGCAGCAGAATCCCAGCGAAGCAGTTTTCCGCAAACGCTTCCGGCGTCGGGATGCTGTTCTCCGGCAGCTACCAAGCGACTGATGAAATCCGGGCTAAGCACCACGTCAGGATTGAGGCAAAGCACCCACTCGCCACTCGATGCTCGTATTGCCTGGTTCTGACCGGCGGCGAAACCAATATTGCGACCGTTGTAGATAACCCGGCAACGCGAGGCGACCTCATGTAGTAGCGTCCGCGTTTCGTCGCTGGATGCGTTGTCTACGACGATCACCTCGATCTCTCGATAGTCCTGCCGATCGAGCGACGCGAAGCACTCGGCGAGGTGCTGTGCGGAGTTCCAGGTGACCATTGTGACAGAGACCATCGGCCTCTAGTATGCACCGCGACCGGAAATGACGATGGGAATGGTGCGCAGGAAAATCTTTACGTCGAGCCACAACGACCAGTTGTCGATGTAGCTGAGATCGAGCTGCATCCAGCGCTTGAAGTCGAGATGATTGCGTCCTTCCAGGACCCAGGTACAGGTCAGGCCGGGGCGCATGCGCAGCCGGCGGCGCTGCCAGTCCTCATACTGCTCAACCTCTTCGGGAACGGCCGGGCGCGGACCGACGAACGACATATCGCCGCGCAGGATGTTCCACAGCTGCGGCAACTCATCCAGGCTGAAACGGCGTAGCCATCGACCCACCATCGTGATGCGCGGGTCGTCGCTGATTTTGAACACGGGGCCGTCGAGCTCGTTCAACTGGTGAAGCTCGGCGCGCATCTGCTCGGCGTTGTTGATCATGGAGCGGAATTTATACAGGGTGAAACGACGCCCGCCCAGCCCGCAGCGCGTTTGCTGAAAAAACACCGGGCCCGGAGAAGTCATCCTGATCATGGCAGCGATGCAAGCCAGAAGGGGCGATAGAACTACCAGCGAAACTCCGGAAAGCGCAACATCGAACATCCGTTTGAAAAACAGCCGCAGTTCGCTGTCGGGAGCGCTGGAGAGGCTAAGCAGCTGCAGGTCGCGGAATTTTTCCAGATAGATTCGTGTATAAGCCGCGGGCAGGAATTCCAGTTGTACGCGTGTCCTCATTCCTACATCGGCACAGTGCTCTATCACCGGCTCAAGTCTCGCCAGCTCCTGCATGGTTACCGCAAAGATAATCTCATCCACGACCCGCTCCTGCAGAACGCTGGCCAGTGAGTCAAGCGGAAACACTTCGTATCCACCAAGGTTCGCGGGCAGAACGCTGTCGGGGCTGGGCTCGACGAAGCCAATCAGTCTTAGTCCCATACCACGGCTCTCCTCGATAAGTGCGGCCATCTTGCGAGCTCGCGGCCCACAACCGACGATGAGCAGGTAGTGATAGCGGCCCAGAGCCTCGCGCGTCCAGGAAACGCCGGAATGGGAGACCAACCGCCCGATAAGCAGCAGCACAAAATCGACGGCGCCGATAAGCAGGACGTAGCTGCGGCTGATGTCCGTGCGGCGGAGCAAGTAGAGACCCGCGTAGATAACCACCAGCACGATGGCAAGCTGGCTCACAATATTCAGAATGAGCTGGATCGGGTTGCTCAGCTCCAGATCGCGATAAAAGCTTGAGAAGTATCCCACTGCGGCCCAGGCGATGAGAAAAGCGATCAGCAGCGGGACATAGTGACTAAAGGGATAAATGAGTGGCAGGTGGCGGCTGAAAAACGGGGAATGTATCAGCACCGTGCGCAATAGATACGCGACCACGAAGGCAACGCAAGTCACCGCCAGGTCGTGTAACAGTGTTACGGTACCGAGAAGTCTAGAGCGTCGATCAAACACGTGGCTGCGGTTGGTTCCCGTTGAACTGAAAACTGCCAATCCAGTGGGGCGGCCCCCGCCTGGAGGACGTCAGCGAAGTAGACGCCAGAAACCTGGCCCTGACGTTGGAACATGCATTCCGCTCTTACTGTAGCAGCATTTCTCGGCCGTATGCCAGTGTTGTCGGTCACTTAGTGACCCTTACCTGTAGCGCAACCTAAACGGTTCGCCATCAGCGAAACAATATGCAATAATTGGCCCGCTATGCGACCGAAAAGCGGTTTCCTTTTCTGCTCATTTGCGGTGCTTGCATTCTGCGCTGCTTCTCTTCTGGGGCAAACTGCCGCTCCGTCATCGTCTCCGCCGCCATCTTCCAATAAGACGAATGACGCGCTTGATCTGGTCAAGCAAGGCCAGAAGCTCTACAGCGAAGGCAAGCAGGACGAAGCACTCGCGCTTTATCTTCGCGCGCTACAGCTCTCTCCGGACCTATACCAGGCACAATTGGCTGCGGGAATGGCCCTCGACGTGGAAAGCAAGTACCAAGTTGCTCGCATGCACCTAGACAAGGCGATCGCGGCCGCTAAGCCCGAGCAGAAGGTCCAAGCCCTGAGGACGATGGCCGTCTCCTACGCCTTCACCCGCGATGCCGACCACGCCGCAACCTACGAGCGGCAGGCCTTTGACTTGCAATACGCCGACAAGAAGTTCGAGGATGCCGCGGGAACGGCAGACGAACTTGCCCGCATCTATCTCGAATCGGGTGACGTGGACAACGCTTTCCAGTGGTATCAAACCGGACATCTTACTGCTCTGCTCAAGCCGAACATGACACCGGCGGAGAAGGACCTGTGGGAGTTCCGCTGGGAAAGCGCGATGGCTCGAATTCGCGCGCGTCAGGACCAAAAGCAAGAAGCCCAAAAGCATCTGGCTGCCGCCAAGGCGCTGCTCGACAAAGGCACGAACCCCGACCAGACGCGTTTCTATCCTTACATAGCCGGCTATGTCGCGTTCTATGCTGACGACTACAAGACCGCAATTGCCGAGTTTCAGAAGGCCGATCAAAAAGATCCGTTCGTCCTGAGCATGCTGGCCCAGGCCTACGAGAAGTCCGGCGATAAAGCGAAGGCGACGGAATACTACAAGGCGGTTTTGACCATCTATTCGCACAACCCAACGAACGCCTTCGCTCGTCCTCTGGCCCAGCAGAAGCTCGCCGGATATTCCTAACCTAGCGCCGCTTCACCGCGACGATATTATCGTCCGGGTTACGATCAATCAGTTTGTCCACGGGATCGATGCCCGCCTTCGCCGGCACTTTGTCCACCGTCACCGTGATGTTGGTGTTCTGCTGGTCGATCCTGTGCTTCTGTAGGTAGAGATACTTTCCGTCAACATCGAGCACGCCGATATCGATCCAGTCGTTAACCGGAACAGAGTGTTCCTGGCCGCGCCCATCGGCGCGGAACTTCTTGGCCTCTACCGTCAGATGGACTTGGTACTTGCCGTCGGGCTGCTTTACATAATCGGCGGAAAGTGTGCGGTTGTCGTACAGGGTGATGTTCAGGAACATGTCGTCGAACAGATACTGATACTCCTGCGGCGTCACCTTACGGAAGTAGCCCTCCAGATCGAGCGAGGTCGGATACGGTGGGCCCTTAAAGGCATAGGCCTTCAGAAATTCGCGGATTGCCTCGTTGACCTTGTCTTCGCCGATGTAATCCTGCAGGGCATACATCACCATCGCTCCCTTGTTGTAGTGAATGTACCCCTGGTTGGGGTCGACCAGGTACAACGGGTATTCCTCGTTGCGCTCCTGCGCGCGGCCGCGCAGATATTGGTCGAGCTCGAAGCGCAGGAACCGTCTCATCGACTCCGGTCCGAAGTGGTGCTTCATGACCATAAGCGCGGTGTACTGCGCCATGGTCTCATCGATCGAAGTTGCACCCTCGACGTAGGCCGAGATCACCTGGTGTGCCCACCACTGGTGTCCGGTCTCGTGCGCCGTCACGTAGAAGGGGAGGTCCACGGCCTCGGGTTTCTTGCTGACTTTGGTGATGAAGCCGATGGCCTCGGAGAACGGAATGGTATTGGCGAAGGATTCGGCAAACGTCCCATAACCCGGAAACTCGACGATGCGAAGCTGATGAAACTGGAAGGCGCTGAAGTTGGCCGTGCAGTAGGCCAGCGTCTCCTTCATGCTCTGCATCATGGTGTCCATGTTGAATTCGTGGCCGGGCTGGTAATAGATCTCCAGGTTCACGCCGTCCCAGCGGTCACGACGCACCGCATAACGCGCCGACTGGATCGAGTACAGGTCGAGGATCGGCGCATCCATCTTGTAATGGAAATAGCGCCTGCCACCCTCTACCCACTCCTTCTGCAGGTATCCAGGAGCGATGGCGATCTGATCTTCGCTGGTACTGACCGTGGCGTCGAAGTTGATCCAGTCCGCACCGAAGGCGCCACTGTTGTATTCGCGGGCTGCGACATCGTCGATCTTCGGCAGCCGTCTCACTTTCTCCAGACCGTGCTTATGGCGCGTGCTATCGTCGGTCAGTTCGATGTTGGGCGAGTATCCAATGTACGGCAGATAGCTGTCATAGAGGAAGCTTCCGTTATGCACGATGTCAGTGTTGGGATCCGAATTCTCGAAACCCGGATTGTCATATTGCAGCGCGAAATCGAGTTGAATGCGACCGTGTGGCGGCAGCGGCGCGGGGAGCTTGTAGAGATAAAAGCCGACGGAGGGATCTTCGATCAGCGTAGACTGTCCACCCGCAAAGCTAAGTTTGTTGACTCGCATGTGCGGCCGCGGCAGCGGTGCAATGTTCGTTGGCCAGAGGGTCACGGCAATGCGATCGATGTCTAAGGGCGTCCTGTTCTCCAGCCACATCGTGCCACTTACGGAAGCCGAGCGCCGCTCCGGATATATGTCGATCTGCGTCGTCACATCCGCGATGCGCGGTTGCGGTAGCGACCAGTACTGGCGGTACTTCTTCTCGTACTGCGCGCGATCTTCGTCGACCTTAAATGTAGTGCGGTAGGGATTGAGGATGTGTGTGTTGTAGAAGATGTATCCGCCGACGCCGAACAACAGAACAACACAAGCGGCCACGCCGGCCAGGGTCGCCCGTGAGAAGCGCGCTGCAGCGAGATTCATGCGCACGCGCCAGTTGCTCTCCGTGCCGCGCACCCAGAGCAGATTGGTGATGATCGCCACCAGAATGGCAGCAATTGCCCAGTACATGCGGAACCACACCAGCGGCTGGAGGAAAGGACCATAGCCGTTGATGTCGGAGTACGTAGCCAGCAGTGTTTGCCCGTAACGATAGAGAAAATCCTGAAATCCTGCCGGAGGCAGCGCGAGCGTCGCGATGATGTACAACACCATCACAAAGTGGCCAAGATATTTGTTGTTGACGATGGTCTGCACGAACATCGCCAGGACGCAGAGGGTCCAGAGACCGATCAGTCGATTCAGAAACAGTTCGCGGAAGTACAGGCCAAGCTCGAAGTGGTAATAGCCTTGCGCTATCTGTACGACCAGGCCCGAGACGAGAATCAGCAGCACCACTACAACCTGCACCAGCATCAGCGCAAACAACTTGGAGCAGAACAGGACCCATCGCTGCTGGGGGAAGGCGTCGATCACCTGGTCGAGTTGCGCGTCGCGCTCGCGCCACACCAGTTCGCCGGAATAGAAAATGATGATCGCTATGGCGAAGATGCCGAAGCCTGCGCTGGCCATCTCTAGCATCTGGTAGGTGAGCGGCCAAGTCCTGCTGGCCTGCGGATTGTTGATACCCGCCGCCGTAAATATGGCGAACAGGAAGCCGGCCAGCATAAGCACCAAAAAGAAAACGTTCTTGGTTGTTTCCTTGAACTGGATCCGGGTCAGCGACACCACGTGGCGCAGCGACGCAGCCGTAGAGAACGTTGGATGAGCTACGGGCAGCGCATCCGCGGGGCAAAACGCCTCTTTTTCTTCGATTACTTCGCGGCGCTTGCTTCTTTCGGCAGGATAGGCAAAAGCGAATTTCGCGTAGGTGAACACCAGAAAGATGGCCCCTACGCCCACCCACAAGGCGCGGTTCGCAAGCAAGATGCCTTGCAATGGAATGAGCTGTATGTTGCGCTGAAAGGGCGTCCAGTAGCGGGTAATACGGTCAATGGCGGCGCCGCCCAAGGGATCGGCCAAAGCCGCGCGTACGCTCACTGTCAATGCCGTGCCGGAGAGCTGACTGACAGCGAAGTAGCCGATCAACACCAACACGCTGGCGACATAGACGGGCAACATTTTGCGTGAGAGCGCTGCCAACGCAAAGAAGATTGCCGTCAAGAAAAGCAGATTCGGCAGAACGTTGATGAAGTACGGCTGAAAGTAGGCCGCAACCAACTGTGGGCCGAGTCGTGTTTTGTCCATCCAGGGCATCAATGTGCCGACCCACGCACCCAGACCCACGCTCGCGAAAATCGGAACTTGGACGGCGAAGGCGGCAAGATAACGCCCACCAAGGTAGTCGAGCCTGGTGATCGGCGCCGTGTAAAAGAAAACGGCGGAGTTGCTATCGATATCCTGAAAGGTTGCCTGCCCCGCGATGGCCGCCGTAATGACAATGCCAAAGAAGCTGATATAGGTGATGATCGAGTTCAGGGCATAGGGCGAATTGATCAGCACCTTGCCACCAGTGCCGAAATCGACGCTGGAGCCGGGGATCGCTCCACCCGACATCAAGGTAAATAAACAGCCGAGCGCGAAGAAGACAAAGAAATAGACCCAGGTCGAAATGCGTCGCAGCCGCTGTTGAAGATCGAAGAGGAAAATATTCGCAAGCATGGTGTCAGTTGGCCGAGAATCCGCGGATAGTTGCGAAATAGAGGTCCTCGAGATCGGGAATGACCGGCTCGAAATCCGGCTCGGGCATCTCATTGCCGAGCACGTGCAGCAATGTTCGGCCTGCGACTAACCGCATGGAGATCACGCGGAAGCGTTGTTGATAGTCCGGTACCTCCGCACGCGAAATGGCCTTCTTCCAGACTCGCCCGTTGAGCCCATCGACTAAGACAGCGGGATCGCCCGCAGCTCGCACGCGACCCTCGTGGATGATCGCCATGTTGCGGCAAAGGTCGCTCACGTCGGAGACGATGTGAGTTGAGAGAATGACGATGATGTTCTCGCCGATAGCGCTGAGCAGGTTGTGGAAGCGTACGCGTTCCTCGGGATCGAGCCCGGCTGTCGGCTCATCGACAATAATGAGCCGCGGATTGCCCAGCAGCGCCTGCGCGATACCAAAGCGCTGCTTCATGCCCCCGGAGAAGCTGCCCAGCGGCTTATTGCGATGGTCCCACAAGTTCGTCTGGCGCAGCAGGGCATGAACTACATCGCGACGCTCGGCGGCGTTCTCCAGGCCTTTTAACGTGGCAAAATGCGATAGCAGATTTTCCGCCGTGACCTTCGGATAGAGCCCAAACTCCTGCGGCAAATAGCCGAGCAGCTTGCGGACTTCGTCCTTTTGCCGCAGCACGTCGATGCCATCGAGGCGAGCGCTGCCGCTATCGGCTTCCTGCAACGTGGCCAGGGTGCGCATCAGTGTGGATTTGCCCGCGCCGTTGGGGCCAAGTAATCCGAACATGCCTTGTGGAATGGACAGCGAAACGTCCTGCAACGCCTGCGTCCCGTTGGGATAGCGCTTGGAGAGATTATCGATTTGTAATTGCATCAGCCTGCCTGTCAGTTTCTGATACGAAGATACAGATGGAATGGTTCCACCATTTGGGATCGCTCGACTCATGGGAAGATTTAACGATAGAGTCGAAGGGACTCAAGGAGCAGAAATCATGGCAACTACACCGATGGCGACCCGCCCCCCTTTGCCTCCGTTCACACGCGAGAGTGCGATTCAAAAGGTGCGCCTCGCCGAAGATGGCTGGAACGCTCGCGACCCGGGAAAGGTAGCTGTGGCATACGCGATCGACTCACGATGGAGGAACCGCTCGGAGTTCATCAACGGACGAAGCGAAATTATTGCTTTCCTCTCCCGCAAGTGGGCTAAGGAGTTGGACTACCGGCTCATCAAGGAAATGTGGGCGTTCACCGGGAACCGTATCGCAGTACGCTTCGCCTACGAGTGGCACGACGACTCCGGTCACTGGTATCGCTCCTATGGCAATGAGAACTGGGAGTTCAATGAGGACGGGCTCATGGCCTCGCGGTTTGCGTCAATCAACGACCTCCCCATTCTAGAATCAGATCGCAAGTATCACTGGCCGCTCGGACGCCGTCCCGACGACCACCAAGGATTGGGTGACCTGGGCCTCTAGTTCGCTCACGCCGGTAGGGAATGTCCCGGCAGCTCGTGACCAGATCGCATCTGAAGAAAGGTGGAAGTCATAGCCCGGCTGTTGTCAGTTAATGTGGGCCTCCCGCGCGACGTTTCCTGGGAGGGAAGGACCGTACACACGGCTGTGTGGAAAAGTGCGGTCCCGGGCCGTCGCATGGTGCGACGGCTTAACGTTGACGGCGATGGCCAAGGCGATCTGGCCGGTCATGGGGGCGAGCACCGCGCTGTCTTCGTGTATCAGACTGATTCCTATCGCCACTGGGAAAGGCATCTCGGGAGAAACGATTTCACATGGGGGCAATTCGGCGAGAACTTTACGGTCGATGGCCTTGCGGATGACGAAGTTTGTATTGGCGACCGGTATCAGATCGGGAGGGCACTCTTCGAGGTGACGCAGCCACGCGTTACCTGTTACCGGGTTCGTATTCGGATGAATGAACCTCGCATGCCCTCCCTGCTGGTATCGCATCACCGGCCCGGCTTTTACTTCCGCGTGCTGGAGGAAGGCGAAGTCGGAAGCGGGGATGAAATCCTTAAGGTAGCCGAAAATCCGGTGCACATGACCGTGGCCGAGGCCGATGCGTTGCTCTACCTGCCTGGCCATTCCCGCGATCAACTGCTACGCACGCTGAGCATCCCTGCCCTGAGTCCCGGGTGGCAGGCCTCATTTAAGGCCATTCTTCAAGAAGAGGATCAGCGAGGACCGGCGACCGGAAACCCAGGCCTGGGGCCTGCGAGCGAACCACCACCGGCGTGGCCGGGTTTCCGCCCGCTGCGGGTGTCGCAACTCAATCGGGAAAGCGGTAGTGTTCTCTCGCTTGTGCTGGAGCCAGCAGACGGAACCCCACTCAGCCCCGCGCTTCCGGGGCAGTTCGTGATCCTGCGAATATACCCGAAGCCGGACGCGCCGCCGCTGCTGCGCAACTATTCGCTGTCCGATACTCCCAGTGCCGATCACTACCGCGTCAGTGTGAAGCATGAAGTGCATGGGGTGGCCAGCAGCTATTTGCATACTCAGATCCGTCGCGGTGACGTACTGGATGTAAGTGCTCCTCGAGGCAGCTTCACCTTGCGGTCAGGAGATGGTCCAGTGGTGCTGCTTAGCGCGGGTGTGGGAGCCACGCCGGTGTTGGCGATGTTACATGTCCTGGCTGCCGGGTCTTCGGCGCGCAAAGTCTGGTGGTTGTATGGAGCGCGCAACCGTGATGAGCACCCGTTCCTCGAGGAGTCCCGGCGCTTGCTCCAGGGGCTGCGACATTGCCGTAGCCACATACGGTACAGCAGGCCAGGTCCACAGGACCGGCTTGGATCCGACTTCGATGCACCCGGACACCTTGACATGGCCGTGATCGAGCAGCTTGGCGTGCCGCGTGGCGCGGATTTCTACCTGTGCGGACCGTCCACGTTTCTGCATGACCTGACTGGGGGCCTTGTGGCTTGGGGCGTCAGCGCTGATCGAGTGCATACGGAAATCTTTGGGCCTGGCGATCCGATAACGCCGGGCGTTGCCGCCGTGGCGACTCGACCGCCCCATCAGCCCGCCGGGCCTGTTGGTGCGGGACCGCGGGTCTCCTTCGCTCGCAGCGGCATTGCGGTCGCGTGGGATCCCAAATACCAAAGTCTGCTCGAACTGGCTGAGGCCTGCGATGTTCCAGTGAGATGGTCGTGCCGGACAGGCGTCTGCCACACCTGCGAAAGCGGCTTGATCTCCGGGGCGGTAAGCTACCAGCCTGAACCGCTTCAGGCGCCAGCCGAAGGCAATGTCTTGATTTGCTGCTGCCAACCTCAGGAGGAGGTGGTTGTGGACCTCTAAGTCCGGACCGATACTCCGTATGGCGCGATCCTCGCGCCATACGGGATCCGCGAGTACCGGGCCTGCTACTCCGAACCCGAACCTGCCGCGTGCTTCGCACTAGCGGACTTCTTTTCCGCAGGTTTTACTTCCTCGAAGCTGAACTGCTTGTCGAGCTTTTCGTAGGGCTTGCCGTCGACCTCGACATATGGGTAAACGAAGTAATTTAGCGCCGGGCCATCCTGCCTGGGAGAAAGGGTGATGTCGCGGCCGGTGGAGAACTGCACGCGATTGGAATCAACGGCGCCGAAGAAATAACCTTCTTTCTGCTTCGCTTTCCATGCCTCCGAGATGTCAACGGGGACCCATCCGATTTTGGGCGAATAGAATTCGGCCCAGCAGTGATAGCCGGCGATGTCACCTTTGTCCTTGTTCTCGGGCAGAGGGAAGCCGATGTCGAAGCGCGCTGGAATGCCGTCCGCCCGCAGCATGCCGATGAACGGAGAATGGAAGTCCGTACAGTTGCCGTGTTTGGCGTCGCAGGCCCACACTGCGTCACCGCGTCCCCAACCGGAGCCCGTCTTGTCGTAGCGCATATTCGTGAAGAGGTAGTCATAGGCAGCCTTGGCTTTCGCGACCGTGCCGGTCTGCGATCCGGTCACCTCAACCGCCAGCGCCTTGATCTTCCCATCCGTAGGAACCAGGCTGTCAGGCGCAACCAACCGGTTCATGGACGCGGGCACGACGCCAGGTATCTGGTCTTTGCGCTCGAGCTGCGCGTAATCGCCGCGCGAGTATTCCCGGCGCGTGACCTCGTATTCGAGGGTGAATTCTGCTTTGCCAGGTGCGGGATTCTGCATTTCGGCGTACATCATCCGGTTACCGTACTCAGGCTCCTGCGTCATCTGCGTTTTGGTGGGAGCCGTAACATTCAGTACGCGGACCGTCTGATGCGGGTCAGTCTGCGGCACCGGAACCCACACGCGCACTTGCTTGGCTCCGGCGGGAATATCTTTCACGGTGAAGTTGTAGGTGAAGCGAAACGTGCGGGATGGCGCGCTGAACTGTTGGGCATTCGAAGGAGTCTGCGCGGTCAACAGGCACGCCGAGAAAGTGAGCAGCAGCAACGACGAGAGAACTCGCACTCTCATGGAGACACTCCTTTGTAATTGGGTCGATTTTGACGTGTAGAATCGGCCGCGATCAGGGTGAGGCGGTTCATCCGAAACGGACAAGCCGGCAAGGAGAGCTGCACTGCGAACATAGGTCGAGATTTTACCAGCAGCCAAGGCGACCTGTCAGTCCGAGAAGAACGACTGTTTCAAGCAGCAGGAGCGAGGTGAGTCGAATTTGGTAAACTACCCTTCGGAGCCCCCAAACCCTGCCTCACGCCCCGTACTACCGGATTAATCCGAATAGTAGAATAGCGGCCCTCCGTTCGGATAGTGCGTATCAGCATGTCGAACAGGCCAGGCGTTTCGCAACGACCAAGAGGAACAGGAGAAATGACCGATGACATCTCCACAGCACTCTATAAACACAGGAACCCGGAGCTGGCGTTCTTACCGTGACCTGTTCCTTGTTAGTTTCCTCATCCTTTTTTTCGAGTTGGCCTGTATCCGCTGGTTCGGAAGCACGGTTGTACATCTTACGTTTTTTACCAATATCGTCCTGCTGGCGACGTTCCTGGGAATG
>Ga0074046_10000635_pt1 | contig 32238 bp, 29 predicted proteins | sample BogForMeECP23OM3_FD_94441 | JGI IMG/M metagenome (GOLD analysis project Ga0074046, IMG submission 94441) | Bog forest soil microbial communities from Calvert Island, British Columbia, Canada - Bog Forest MetaG ECP23OM3 | ecosystem: Environmental > Terrestrial > Soil > Wetlands ... | reverse complement strand
ACACGCGAGCCTTTGGTTGATGATGGCCAGTGATTTTTCAATGAGAGCGAAATGGCGCGCTCTTAAGAGCGGATGGCGTAGTGCGCCTCAAAAAGTGCTTGACAGGGGCAACATTGTTAGAGAGGGACGTATGTGTCTAGGTTCGCACAGGATCGACAAAACAGAAAGACCTTTGACGGAGAGTCGGTTATCTCGGTGGGTGCCTGGTGCCCCGACGGGCGGCCCACATATCCCTGATTTTGGGATATGTAGGGTTTTCTTCACGACCGGCCACTGACACCTTCCGCTTATCACACCCCACCGTGACCGGCGCCCTTTCGCATCCGCCTCCATTGAGCGAACGATTGCTGTGAGGAGAGGGAGTGGTGTCTCTTGCCTCGGTCCGCGCCCATTCCGTGGACCTGCGACGGCTCTTTGACATTCCGGCGCGCCCTGCGGTTGCGGCTGGTTCGATACATACTTGTATGTGTTGTATGAGAGATTGCTGTCATACTAGTATGGAAAGTATGGCAATTTGGTGTATGATTTGTATGTATTGTATGACAACCTGGGCCCTAAAAAGTGCTCCTAATCGCACCTAAACCTTTATGGCTCACATGGATACGTATAAGTCGTCTGGAATCAATCGTTTGCGATGAATTTACTGCTAACCAGCTGATTCTAAAGAGGCGTGAAAACAAATGAAGGACAAAGCACCTCAAACCGCAACCAATCTGCTTCAGGTCCGCCTTTCCGAAAACGAAAAGCGCAACATCAAGATGATGGCTGCCGGTCAGGGCTTGACCCTAAGGGAAGCCACGCTGGCGGCATTTACGGCATGGGCGGAAAAGCTCCGCGCGCAGGCCGCGGCTGCCAAAGCGGCGAAAGCTGCTGGGCACAGATAAAGTGCGGGCAGGACCGGCGGCGCGTGGCCGGGTGCCCCGGCTTCGCGCCCTCGTGTTGGACGCTAACCTGGGTAAACGTGGGTGCCCCATCCTTTCCGCGGCTTCGGGAAAGCGTGGGACCCGCGAACTCTATCCCCCTGTCATCTTGAGCGGAGGCGTCGGAAGAACTACAGGCACGCGACAAGCGTAGTATCAAGTCTGGGGTGAAACATTGTGCCAGATCAGCCGTATACAAACGTGTTCGCAGACGTTCATAGCAAAATCAAAGCTCTCAAGGAACGCACTGCCGCAGCAAACAGAGATAATCGTGAGCTTCGCGATGGCAGAGTGGCTGAGGAAGCCAAAAAACTCCGCGAATTCGGGGACAATTAGTCAGCATCACGTGTTGGCCCGGTGCCCCTGGTTCGCGTCCTTCCGTTGGATGCTAACCTGGGCAAACGCACCCGTCCCGGCAGGGGCGGCGTAATCTCAGCCCAGCGTTTCAACGCTAGGAAGGCCTAAAAGAAACCCCGAGTCCCGGAGCCGGTTCACCGGCACAACGACGGCAGATGAACATCCGCCGAGTGTCTTGAGGGCCCTCTTTGCGGCGGCCCATGCCCGGACGTCCCGAAGCTCGCCTTGCGTCCGGGGTTGACAAGCTGGTAGCACCGTGCTACCTTTTTAATGAGCACAAGCCCAGCTACCCGCTGGCCCTCATAAAGGGGCTTATGGCCGACGGTGCCTGGATCTTGCGAACATCGGCCCTTGATTCGGCCCTTGAACTCGGATTTGACGTTGATGATGTGTATGACTGTATTGTCGTGCACCTTGAAGATTCGCATTTCTACAAGACCATGGAGTCGGAAAAGAAGAAAGGCCTAATGCAGGACGTGTACTACATCACGTGTCAGGATCAACGCCTTTACGTGAAACTCCAGGTCAACGTTCAAGCGGTAGTGGTTTCGTTCAAAGAGGCAGAGTAGAGAGGTACAAAGAATGAAGTGCGTCTTCTGCGGGGAAAGCGCGAACATCGTGACGGAACGCAAGCAGGCACGTTATCGCGGCGAGTCGGTCGAAGTTTCGCGCGAAATCTTACGATGCCAGTCGTGCGGAGAGGAATTTGTGACGCCCGTTCAGGCCCGCATCTTCGTACGCGATGTGAAGAACGAAATTCGCAAGAAATACGGCCTCCTTTCGCCCGAAAGGATCGTGGAAATTCGGCGCAAACTGGACCTGACGCAAGAGCAGCTTGAAGAGCTGCTTAACACGGGCCCTAAAGTAGTCGTCCGTTGGGAAAGCGGTAAAGTAATTCAGGGCGGCGGCCACGACAACATGCTCCGACTGCTTGAGCGGGAGCCTTCGATCCTGAAATGGTTGCAACAAATTCAGCAGGTTCGCTCCGCCGAGCAGAAGGAATATGCCTCGTCACATCAGGGTAGTCCGGATGCAACAGAAGCGGCGTGCGCAGTCTAGTGGCGTTTGCTGAGGATTTTGCGCCGAATTCTCTTCTTTAGCCCTTTCACGCCCCAATCGCCTTCTGTAGCGCTGTCGCGATCGTCTTCACGTGCCGTTCCATGGCGTCTTCCGACTCGGCTTCGACCATCACGCGCGCCAGCTTCTCCGTGCCGGAGTAACGCACCACCACGCGGCCGTTGCCATCGAGTTCGCGTTCGGCGGCACGGATCGTCTCCATCACCGGCGGCAACTGATCCATGGGAACCTTCTCGCGCACGTTCACGTTTTCGATGCGCTGGGGAAAGACCTTCATGTCGGCGACGAGTTCGGCCAGCGGCTTACCGGCGCGCGCCATCACTTCCATCACGCGCAGCGCCGTCAGGATACCGTCTCCGGTCGTAGTGTCCATGTCGCGAAAGAGGATGTGCCCCGACTGCTCGCCACCTAGCGTGGCGCCGGTCTTGAGCATCTCCTCCAGCACGTACTTGTCGCCCACCTGCGTGCGCAGCAGGCGAATGCCGCTGCGCTTCAGTCCAGCTTCGAGCCCCATGTTCGACATGGTGGTGGCGACAACCGTGTCGTTGTGCAGCAGTACGTGCGCCTTCATGTCGCGCGCCGTAAGCAGCAGAACTCCGTCGCCGTTCACCACCTTGCCCGCTGCATCGGAGAACATCGCGCGGTCAGCGTCGCCGTCGAAGGTGATGCCCAGGTCGTACTTGCCGTTCGCCTTCGCGACCTCGGAGGCAACGTGCTCCGGATGCAACGCTCCGCACCCAGCATTGATGTTGCGCCCGTTGGGATCGACGTGCAGGAAGTCGGCATTGATATCGCAGTCCTTGAAGACCATGGGAGCGATGTTGCTCGCCGCGCCGTTCGCGCAGTCCACCAGCACGCGGAGCTTGCCGAAGCTGCCGGGACCGACCAGCGAAGCCAGCCACTCCGCGTATTGCTCGCGCAGTTTCGCGTCGCCCGGCAACATGCCGTAGCCCGCGGCGTCGGACTGCGAAGCACCCGCAGCCAACTGTTCGATGTGGGCAAAGATGTCGGCCTCGATGGCGTGCTCCAACTCGTCGGACAGCTTGTAGCCGTCCGCGCCGAACACTTTGATGCCATTGTCGTGCCAAGGATTGTGCGAAGCCGAGATCACGATGCCCGCGGAAAATTCGTTCTCCCGCGTGAGATATGCCACACCCGGTGTGGTGATCACGCCCGCGCTCACCACCGTGGTCCGCGACGCCTCGAGCCCCGTCGCCAGCACCTGGCTGATCCATGCGCTCGACTCGCGCGTGTCCTGCCCAATGACCACGCGTGCGGTCTTGTCACGCTGCGCCAAACGCTGGCCCAGCGCGCGGCCAATCGCGTACACGGTTGTGCGGTCCAGCGGATACTCGCCCGCGACTCCGCGAATTCCATCCGTGCCGAATAACTCACGCTTGATGTTTTTTAGCGGCGTAGCGCTCAAGGCTGGCCTGCTCCCCTGGATGATTTGCCCGTCGTGATGGTCACGTGAATCGGCGCGGGATGCTGCACCCGCACCAGCGGGTCGGGTACGTAGGCGTGCGTGGTAAACGTTGCCCTGCCCACCACTCCCGTTGCATCCACTGGATCTGTGATCGCACTGTCGATCGCATTCACGCGATTCTGCGGCCCAACAATGGTAATGGTCGCCGGATCTGCTGCAACCTCGGTTATGCCGTAGCCGGAGACGAATGTCCCAATTACGCGCGGCCGCACATCGACGGTGCGCGTGGCGCTGGGATTGAAGTCGATGTGGATCTGCGACGGCACGACCTGCTCCACGGTCAAGCCGCGTGGAACACGAATTTGCCGCGGCCCCAGGTCAAACGTCTGCTCGCCCGGCTTCACTCCAGCCAGGTCGAGCACCGCGGTGACTTCCGAAGGCTTCAGCGAGCGCACCAGGCGCTCCGGGCCGTTCACCGTGACCCGCACCTCAAACGAACTCTCGGAGGTCATCAGCAGGTTGTCGGGCGCGTGATGGAACTCGATGGGCGCGGTCTCGATCGACTCCACCACAGGATCGCGGCCTACCATCCACCACAGTCCGACGGAAATCAGCAGCGCCAGGACCTTCAGTCCCAGATCGTGCAGCACGTACCTGCGAAAGAATTCCCGCATCGTCAGAGCTCCGCTCCGTTGGCGATGCCCTTCTCCTGCGCCACCTGCTCGCGCGTCGGCTCCGCGCTCGCGAGGTCGCGATCTGTCGCCGCCGTGGGCAGAGTAGTGCGCGGAATGTAGCGCCGCAACAGCTCGCTGATGCGCTCGCGCAGGTGCTCGGGCGTGAGGTCGCGCTCAATGCCGCCGCCTGACGCGATACTGATGGTGCCCGTCTCTTCGGAAACGATCACGGCAATCGCGTCTGTTTCTTCCGTCACTCCAATGCCGGCGCGGTGTCGCGTTCCCAGTTGCGACGATAACTGGGGATCGGTCGCCAGCGGCAGAAAACAAGCGGCGGCGGCAATGCGATCTCTCTGCACGATGACCGCGCCGTCATGCAGCGGCGCTTTGGGAAGGAAGATTGTGGCCAACAGGTCGTAAGACAGAACTGCATCCAGCGGAACGCCGCTGTCAATGTGATTGCCCAGGTCGTCCTGGCGCTCGATGACGATCAGGGCACCCGTCTTGTTGTTGGAGAACAGGCTGGCAGCCATCACAATGTCGTCGTAGGTTTCCACCCTCCGACCGCCCAGCCGCGACATGGAAAACTGGCGTCCCAGCCGAACGAGTGAGTGACGAATTTCCGCGGCGAACACCACGATCAGCGCAAAAATCGTGAGCGGAGCCACCGCCGCCACCAGCCAGTCGATGGTGTTCAGCCCCTTAAAATGCGCCCAATAAACCGCCAGCGCGACCAGCGCCACGCCCAGGAGCGCGGGCGTGGCGTGCGTCCACTTCAGCAGCTTCAGGAACCCGTAAATCAAAATGGCCACAAAGAGTATGTCGATGACGGACGTCACCGAAATCTCCGGCATGTGGCCCAGGTTCGGCAGCATTGACGGTCCTTTCGCGCAATAGACCTGCGATTGTCTCCATTCTAATGCAGCGCATCGCGGGCTGCGTTGGCCTGAACGCGAAACGATGGGAGTCTTACTCTGTGGCAGGTTCAGGTTTGACTTCGTCTACTGTGGCGGTGAACCCGCCTTGGCCCAGTTGGGTCCTGACCAAGTCTCCCGCCTTCAGCTGCGAGGTCCCCTTGATCAGCTTTCCGTTCACATCGAACACTAGCGCGTAGCCCCGGGCTAGAATCGCCTTCGGTGACAGCGCCGTGAGGCTGTTGTGGAGGAGTTCCCAGCGCGAGCGCCGCCGCAACAAAATCGTTTCTGCAGCTCGGCCGGCAGCCGAGACCAGTTGGTCGGCCTGGGTTCGTTTCGCGGCCAGCAGCCGTTCGGTTTGTGTCCGCAGATCGCTGGTGCGCTGCTCCAACTGCCGGCGCACAACGCCCAAACGCACGCGCATGTCGTGATGGCGTAGGCGCGTGTCAAGCGACTCCTGCCGCCGTCGCAGGATCGCGAGGTTGCGCCTCTGCGCCTGCCCCAGGCGAAAGACCGCGTCATCCACCCGCTGCTGGCGGCGCGCGATCGCGTCTGGCATGCGAACCAACGCCGCATGTTGCGTGAGTCGCGATAGCGCGTTGTGCGCGCGCAGCAGCTTGTAGTTCACCGCCTGCCGCAGCCGGTCGCGCAACATCTTCAGCCGGCCCGCCAACTCCTGCTTCGACTGGATGACAAGCTCCGCCGCGGCCGATGGCGTCGGTGCGCGCAAGTCGGCCACGAAATCGCAGATGGTGAAGTCGGTCTCGTGCCCCACCGCTGAGATCACCGGGATCTTCGACGCCGCGATCGTGCGCGCCAACGCCTCATCGTTGAAGGCGAACAGGTCCTCGAACGAGCCGCCTCCCCGCGCGACCACGATTACGTCAACGCCGCGCATGCGATTGAAGTGCTTTACGCCGGCACTTACTTCGTCAGCCGCGCTCTCGCCCTGCACCCGCGCGTCATAGATCAGCACCGACACCGACTCGTGACGGCGGCGAAGAATATTCAGTATGTCCTGCAGCGCCGCGCCGCGCGCCGAGGTCACCACACCGATGCGCCGGGGTAGCGCGGGAATCGGCTTCTTGCGGCCCGCATCGAACAGCCCTTCCGCCGCCAGTTTTGCCTTGAGCTGCTCGAACGCCAATTGCAACGCGCCGGCGCCCTTTGGTTCCAGCATCTCGGCCTGCAGTTGCAGGTCCCCACGCTCGTCGTAAATGGTCACCCGTCCGCGCGCAATCACCGCCAACCCATTCTCCGGACGGAAGCGCAGCAGCCGCGCCTGGGTTCGCCACATCACCACCCTCAGTTGCGCCGATCCATCCTTGAGCGTGAAGTAAAGATGCCCCGACTCCGCCGGACGGTAGTTCGAAATTTCGCCCTCCACGTAGATGTCGGTAAACGCGCGCTCCACCTGCGTGCGCAGCGCGGCCACCAGCTCGCGCACCGTGTACACCTTGCGCTGGGGCGCGGCAAACATCAATCCGAGTTGTTCGCTGTCGGCCATGCGAATCGGTGGTCTCGAAGGCAGTGTAACCCAGCGCGTTTCACGTTCACAGCGCCGCGAATTCGCAAATCAGTAGGCTAAGTCTTTCACCACGGAGACACGGAGAACACGGAGAAGAAAGAAACAAAGAAAGAAACGAACTCCGTGCTCTCCGTGTCTCCGTGGTGAACTCATCCCATCTCTCCTGGAATTCAGTTACTGTATTCTGAGGGGCTCGCCACTCATGACCACAACTTCACGCCGTGACTTCCTCAAGCTCGCCGGCGCTGCCTCTGTCGCAGCGATTGCTTTTCGTGATGCGCTTCCGCTCGCGGCCTATCCTCTGGGATTGCCGCTCGGCTTGCAGCTCTACTCATTGCGCGAATTGTTGCCGAAAGACTTCGACGGAACGTTGAAGGCCATCGCGGCTGCCGGATACACGGAAGTCGAGGCTGCCGGCTTCTACGCCATGAGCGCGCAGGAGTTCAAGCAGTCCGTGGACGCGGCCGGCTTGCATTGCGTCAGCGCGCACTATCCGCTGTCAATGTTGCAGCCGCAGCTGGAATCCATAATCACCTATGCCAACCAGTTGGGATTGCAGTACATCGTGTGTGCGTCGCCCGCGCTTAAGGACCCCTCGCGGGTGGGGCTTTCCTCCAAGGATCCCGGCTATCACGACGCGTGGGTGCAGGCCTTCACTCTCGACGATTGGAAGTGGAATGCCGAGCAGTACAACCAGATCGGAAGCAAGGTCAAAGCCTATGGCATGCACTTCGGCTATCACAACCACACCACCGAGTTCCGGAAGCTGAAGAACGTCGTTCCCTACGACGAACTCATCAAGCTCACCGATCCCGACCTGGTCACCTTTGAAATGGATTGCGGATGGGTCTCCGTCGCCGGTTACAGCCCAGCCGAGTACCTGACGAAGTATCCGGCGCGTATCTCCATGTTGCACGTGAAGGACTTCGACCTGAAGAAGGGCACCGAACACCCGCAGTCCACGAACCTCGGTCAAGGCACCATCGACTACCGCCCCATCTTCGAAGCCGCGAAGAAGGGACACATCACGCACTACTTCGTAGAGCAGGAACAGTTCGACATGCCTCCGCTGGAAGCCATCAAGCTCGACGCGGACTACATGCAGAACCTGAAGGTGTGAATCTCGAAGGTCAAGCGGAGTGTTTTGAAAGGGCACGGCTTCAGCCGTGCCGATACCTGCGTGTGGAGAGTTGGGCTTTAGCCCTTGAGGGAACTCGCACTTCGTCGCGAGATCCGAAGTCCCTCAGTGGCTAAAGCCACTCCGCAAGCGTGATTATTTGCCAGTCTTGTTCGATTTCGAGAAGCCCGCCAGCAAGGACCTCACCGGGACGATCTCCACGCTGGCCAACATGGCCCGCTTCGTTATCGCCGATCTCACCGACCCGAGCAGCGTACCGCATGAGTTGGCAACGCTGTTTCAAACACCGTCGTCCCTGTCCAGACCATCATCCTGGAAGGACAGCGAGAGTACGCGATGTTTGACGATCTCAAGAAGAGATACCACTGGGTACTGGAACCCCACCAGTACAAGTCCCAGGAACTGCTGATCGCTCACCTCGGCGAAACGGTGATCGCGCCAGCGGAAGCGAAAGCCAAGGAGCTAGCACAAAAGTAGCCGAGTCCTGAATGCTTATTGCTTATTGCTTACTGCTAATCGCTAGTTGCTATCTTCGCATCCTCCCCACCGCCCACAGCACCAGCGTCAAAATCACGCTCAGCACGATCGACGTCATCAGCGGAAAATAGAACGTCGTATTCTTTCCGCGAATCACGATGTCGCCTGGCAATCGTCCAATGGGCAGATTGACCTTCCCGGCAAGGATCAACACCAAGCCGAGCACCAGCAGCAATCCACCCAACACTACCAACCTGCGGCCTACATCGCCCATGCCCTAAGTTTACCCGCTCGCCGTAGGGCGCCGAATCCAGCCTGAACTGGAACGCTTCAGCGATGCAATCTACGACATTGCCCGCAGAAGCGAACGCGCCAGGGCGAAAGCAGCACAGGACTAATTGCTTATTGCTAATTGCTAGTCGCTGCCCTTCTGATATGCTGTCGAGTTTGCCTCGCACCGCGCGGCGATTCCCTTTTGAAAGGTCTGCGTTGTCTGCGAATCCTGTAATCCTGGTCCACGGTGGGGCTTGGGCCATCCCCGATAACGTGGTCGAAGCCCATTTGCAAGGCGTGCGCGCCGCCGCCGCTGCAGGTTTCGAGCTCCTGCAGCGCGGCGGAAGCTGTCTCGATGCCGTCGAAGCGGCCGTCGTGACCATGGAGGACGACGAGACCTTCGACGCTGGCCGCGGCTCGTTCCTCAACATGGACGGCCGCGTGCAGCTCGATGCCTGCATGATGGACGGCGCGACTCTGCGTGCTGGTGGTGTCGGTTGTGTCGAGCACATTCGCAATCCCATCCGCGCCGCTAAAAAGATCCTCGCTGACAGCCCGCATGTTTACTTCGTCAGTGAGGGTGCCGAGCGCTTCGCCCAGGAGCATGGCCTCGAGCTTTGCTCCAATGACGACCTCATCATCCCTCGCGAAGTTGAGCGGCTGCGCGAAGCCAAGCAGCAGGGCTATCTGCAGATGCCCGACGAGTTCGGCCCCATGCGTTCGCACGACACCGTGGGCGCCGTGGCTTGCGACTCTGAAGGCAACATCGCCGCTGCCACCTCGACTGGTGGGACACTGAACAAAGCCCCCGGCCGCGTGGGCGACTCTTCGCTCATCGGTTGCGGCTGCTATGCCGACAACCTTAGCGCCGCCGTATCCACCACAGGCTGGGGGGAGCCGATGATGAAACTTGTCCTCAGCAAGTGGACCGCCGACCGCGTCGAGCAGGGACTGGTTCCCCAGGAAGCCGCGCAACGTGCGTTGTTCTACCTGAAGTCGCGGCTCAACGGACACGGCGGCGTTATCCTGCTTGACCGGCGGGGCCGCATCGGTATCGCGCACAACACCCCTCGCATGGCCTGGGCCCTGCATGCGACCGATTCGATTTCCTCCGGCATCAAGTTCGAAACCTAGCTCGCACCCTATTTTGCATTTCCTGCAGGGCCCGCAGGTCTTCGGTCAGAACGCGCAGTCGCGCACCTCGATGAACAACTTCCACGACTGGAGCATCATCGCCGAGCACACCTGGACGATTGGCAGCAACAAGGTGAACGAATTCCGCTTCCAGTACGCGCGCCGCAGTGTGAACTATTCGTATTCCAACGCACCGGGCGGAAGCGATGTGGCCGTGAATATGCCGGGATTCGCCTTCTTCGGACGCGAGCCGTTTTCCTATGTCCAGCGCGTCGAGCAGCGCTGGGAATTTCTCGATAACTTCTCCATCATCAAGGGCACGCACAATATCAAGTTCGGCGGCGACTACAACCTGATCCCGCTCACCGCAAACTTCACCGTGAACTTGGCGGCATCTACGACTTCGGGAGCCGTCTCTATCGCCGGTACTCCGGGCTTGACCCCGGTCCAGAGCTATGGCGCGAAGACGTTCGGGCCGAATGTGAACAGCGCCGTTTCTTTTGCCTTTGCTGGCCACTAGCCACCAGCCACTAGCCACTGCTTTACAATCGTCTCTCCATGAGACGCCGCTCCACCGACGCGACTCGCTGTGTTCATGCCGGAGAAGATCGCCACGGCGAATCCGCTCCGCTCACTACGCCGATTACACAGACCTCGGTGTTCGTGGTGCCCTCGCTCGCTGAGCTGCGCCGCTATGCGAAGGGCGATCGCGATATCTACCTTTACGCGCGCTACAGCACGCCAACCGTCAAGGCGGCGGAAGACAAGATCGCTGCGCTGGAAGGCGCTGAAGCTGCGGTGATCACGTCGAGCGGAATGGCGGCGATATTGGTCGCTGCACTCGCCACTTGTCAGGCGGGAGACGAGATCGTCTCCATGCTCGACATCTACGGCGGCACGGTGAAGCTGTTCGAGGATGTGCTCGGACGCTGCGGCATCACGAGCCGTTTCATTCCATACCGCGATCTCAGCAATGCCGCGCGCTACTTCAGCCGCAAGTCGCGCATGCTGTTTCTGGAGACTCCGACGAACCCCACGCTGCGTTGCGCTGATATTGCGGCGTTGGCGACAGTCGCTCATCGCCACAAGGCTGCAGTTGTTGTGGACAACACCTTTGCCACGCCGATTCTGCAGAAGCCGCTCGAGCTTGGCGCCGACATCGTGATGCATTCTGCCACCAAGTATCTCGGCGGACACAGCGATCTCACCGCGGGCGTGCTCGCCGGTTCGAAAAAATCGATGGACCGCGCTCGCGAGCTGATGATTCTCACCGGCGGCTGTCTCGACCCCGGCTGCGCTTATTTATTGTTGCGAGGTTTAAAGACTTTGCAACTCCGTGTGGAGCGTGCCTGCCGCAATGCGGAGGTCGTCGCTGCGGCCCTCGAGCGCCATCCCAAGGTCTCTCACGTGTACTACCCCGGGCTCCCCGGTCATGCGGACCATGCGCTGGCCACCCGCCAAATGAAGGACTACGGCATGATGGTCTCGTTCGAGCTGCGCGGAGGCGAAGCGGCAGTCGATCGCTTCATCAGCCACCTGAAGCTCTGGTACTTGGCGACCAGCCTGGGCGGGGTCGAGTCCATCCTGTCGTATCCCAAACTCTCGTCGCACATCGGCCTTAGCGCCCAGCGACTGAAGCTGCTCGGAGTGACGCCCTCGACCATTCGCCTCTCCGTGGGCGTCGAGGATGCGGGCGACCTTATCGCCGACCTCGAAGCCGCTCTGTCCCGCGCGTGAGAACTTACCGCTTTGGCGCGTTTCGGGGTTTGGGTACCCCCTCCCCCCCATCCCTCAAAATACCTGGAATCATGTGGTTAGCACGAATTCCGCGCAAGTACTTGACCCCATGGGACTTAGAGGTAAAGTATTCCGCTCAAAGAACTTACTACGGTCACACGGGACTCGCCCGGGCGAGGAGTGCGTTGGGGACAAAAACCCCCTTCACCCTCTGTGCGGAATTCTAAGGAAAAGGAAGGGACGGGAAAAGGATGCAGGTCACCGTGCAGTGTGATAAGTACGGGCACTCGATTGCCCACAATTGCGAACCGCAGGCAATGGTGGGCCACCGAGAGGCGTCGAACTCTGCGTTGGTGGTTCGGGGCGAAATATGCCACTTTCATGGATAAGGCTTCGAGGTGAGCGAAGTCACGCAAAATCGGCGCGTCAATTTTACAAAGATAACCGGATTTTCCCGGAACGGGATTGAGCCGTTTGCAAGTGGTCAGCCACAAAAGAGACGCCTGTAGCCGCGCTTGCCAGAGTCGTACGAGCATCCCCGGAGCACGGAAAAACGGGCGCTTGGCCGAACTTTTCAGTCGGCCAAGCGCCCGTCGTCCACCGAACTTCTGTCCCGCTCACTACGCTTTAATAATCGTGAGCGTGAGGTCGAAAATGTTGTAGTCCAAGTTCTGACATGCCGAGGTCGTGCAACCATTCGTCGTGCGCTTCCAGGCACAGAGCTGGAAGAGGTAAGCGCACGATTCAGGGAAGTCACAGCCATTGAGTGTCACCATGTAATCGCCGCCAGTCCAGAAAGGCCGTGTTGCGCCTTGTGTAATTGCGTCAGCGTAAGTGGGACCAACTTGGACTGACGCGAGGGGCGGATCCGCCTCAAACATTCCCACTGGATCCAGAACCGTACTTGGACACGGTGGGGCGCTGGCAGCAGCGGTGCCGATCGTCAACACGTCGGAATACCCATAGATGGCCTCGAGGGTGTACCCACCCAGGTGAGCATCGTCTACGTTGTTGGGACAGCTCACGGTGAAGTGAATCGTCAGCGTGTCGGTATCCTTCAAAGTAATGATGTCGCAAGCTCCGAAACATACGGCACCAGGCTGGCCCTCGTTTTGACATATCTGCCGGAAGTAGCATTCCGGCTCCAACGTGCAGATATGGTTCGAAGAATAAGCTGAGGGGCAAAGGGGTGGATTGTTATTGTAGGGGTGAGTCGGCGTCGGCGCTGGATGGATTGAATGCCGGTTATCGACCTGGAGGTACAGGGTCGCGGGATTCTCGGTCCCGCAAAGAGGCACAACCCGCTCATTGGTGAGGTGAGTATCGGTTGTGTCCGCCGTGTAGCCCACGAGCTGCAACTCGTACAAGCCGTCATTGATACCCGTCGCCAATGTGTCAAAACGAAACAGCGTGTCGTAGTCAGTCCACAGTACTGCCCCGCCGGAAGTGGGTACACTGTGAACACTGGCGTAGTGGTCCCGCGAAATGATGACCGTGTGGCCATCCTTCAGGACAGGAAAGAAGGCACTAGGTGGGTACACGGTTGTCAGCAGGCCCGGATCCCAATACCCGATCGTAAACCCCTCAAACGCAGGGACAGGCAGATCGGTCCAAGAGGTCCAAGTAACGCCTACGTCGTTGCTATATTTGTACTGCACCTTGTAGTAGTCAATTCCCGCACCGAGGTCGCCGTTGATAAACAAGTCCTGGGTGAATGCCAAGTCACCCTTGGAAGCCGTATCTGCATAGCCAAGTAAAGGTAAAGCGGGCACAGATGTATCGGAGCTGATGTCGCCTGCGGCAATTCCAAGCTCTCCGCAAACGTGGGTAAACACAAGACAATCCGGGCATGACGGTTCATGACAGGCTGGCAGGCAGCAAGCGTTGTCGTTGGCTACCAGGGTGACGCTAGTGCTGGTTCCGATGTCCCAGCGCGCATTCGCATTTGACTCCCAGTACACGACTTCCCGCCGGTCCTTACAAATTTGAGTCGCCTCGAAAACAATGTTTGGCCCACAATCGTCCCAGGGCCACCAAGGCCAGACGTGAAGCGCTTCGAGCTCTGCCGAAGCGGGAAGGACGCTGAGCAGGGCCTCGCGCGAGAGCGAATTTGAGGCGGCTGAAGCTGCCGAAACATTACTCGGTAGGGCACGTGACGAGTTTCTTGAACTCGTCGCCTTGGCCAGCAGCGCCTGGAAGATGGAAGGATCGGGACCCGGCCCCGGTGGAACCGGTGGAACCGGGAGTTTGGCCAGTGTGAACAGTTCGCTGATGCGGCGATATAGATCCTGGTTAAAAAGCCACACTGGATCGAGCCATGGGAGCCAGCGGAAACAACACCACCGGAACTTGAAAGTGAAATTCCCGAAGACATCCGTGGTCGCAGTTCCAATCAGCCGTCGCCAGCACCACCAGAAGAAACAGCGGACATCGTAAATATAGACGGTTGCGCCCGGGACGGGACTATCACAGAATAACCAGCGCTGAATTGCCCTGTCGTAGGACCATTGTCTACAGACCAAACGCCCGCGAATGGTATGTTCGGGACAACAGTAAATCCAGCACAGGTACAGCTCGGGAGTAACCGCCAACACTCCGATATTCGTCTCTGCTGCTTCGGCTGCCACAGCTGCACCCACTCCCTTCTTCGTTGCAGAATGGATGGCGGAGGCAAAGTCGACAACGTACCTCAGGGTGTCGACGGCCAGGAACTCCTGATCTGATACTTGCGGGCCAACCAGGATGATGACACCGCACGGCCACCGAACGCCGGGATTAAATACTGGGTTGTAATCGACCGAGAACGAAATCCGCTTAGCACTGTCTGCGGGGGGCTTTAGATCCGTTGAACCCAGAATCTTCCCTTCTCTAACAACAGCGACACGCAGCCCCAGATCTTTACTGAAATCGTCCTTCGATATGCGACTGAGGTCTAGTTCACCAGTAATTCTAGCCATTAGCTTATTCCTCCTTGGAAGTTCCATTCACGGCCGCGGGTGCGTCTCCCCGGGGCGGTTGTTGGGATTTCTGGTTGCCGGGACGCACGGCGGCAAGGCGCGGTACCCGCGCAAGTGAAATCGCGTCTCTTGCATCAACTTGAACAATCAGGCCAGAAGCCGGAAATCGGTATAGCCTGCCTGACACCGCCCCCACGGCAGTGACAGTTGAGTTCCCAGTGCAACGGAAGTGCGCAATCCGGGGCGCATAGCTTGAGATTGGATAGGATGCACTGGCAGGCGATCTAATGCCCGCTGCTCGCGTCGTGCTGCTCTTCCCGCAGCAACCCATTGCTGTTTTCTCCTTCTTCCTCAAAGTACGCCGGCGGCGCAGGGCCCACGAGCCGGGTGGACAAGTTCTCCAGTAAAATTGCGGCCCCCGATAATGCGGGCCATAAGAGAAAACGGTCGGAAGTGCTGTGTCCCAGGAGAATTGAAAACGGAATTGCCACCCAGAGGCTTAAGCAATAGAAACAATCGAGCAACCCTCGTAGAAAACCGGTTGCAGCAAACTTTCTGATTCGGGTAAAAATCTCCCAAGGCCCGTCCTCGACGATAAAAAGGTGCGTAAAACGCCAAACTGCGATTGCTCCCAGTGTGAATCGAAGCCAATCCATCCGGAACGTCCGTTTTCAAAGCCTACTCACGCGTAATACACGTATCGCACCAATTAAACGGTGCGTTGGTGCGGCAACGCACATTGTGTAATTCTCATTACGCTGGGCCTTAGTCCCACTCGCGCCGTTGCAGTCGCACGACGGATAAAGAGCTAACCGGGCGCCCCAACCTCCGGTCGCGCCGTGACCTCTCCCTTACTTAGGTGGATTCTTTTTAAAAACTTCCGCTAAATGTGCAACCAACCCCTCGCGAGCAGTGTCGCCGGCAGTCTGTGGGATGTCTTTGAGGAGGTCATCACCCGCAGCCACGAACCGTTCAACCTTGCCCGGCGAAAGCTTTCCGGACTCTGCAAGAGACCGCGCCGCGCTCCTGGCGCCAAAGAACCACCACCAAATGGTGGGTGTGTAAAGATGCACACACGCAGTTTGATCGCAGCTGACGACGACGATCGCATGCTGGGTGAAATTATGTTGTCCAATCAGAGGGCTCCATTGAAAGGCGTAGACAATGTAGCATCCCGGCGGCAGTGTAATATCGGCGTGACCGCACTTCGCGTCCTCACCTTGGTATGTTTGACCGCACCACTCCACAACTTTGCCGTTGCAGTAAGTGACCGTAACAAACCAAAACGCGTCATTGATCCTGCAAGGATCAAATTCGTCGTGAATCCAGACATTTAGAGTTGCTAGTCCCATACCATCCTCCAACCGGGCGCACAGGCTGCAAGCCTTCGCCTTGCTCGGCAACGAGACAAGTAGCGGTGCGTTCTTCCAGAGCAGCATGATGGCTAGCGCTGACATTGTCGGTGCGGTAACGCACATAGCGCAAGAATTCGTCACAATTTACATTTGCGTAATCGGAGAATGATTCTTAAGGCTTACGTCAGAATAGAAGCTTCGTAGTCCAGCGCACAGACAACTAAAACCGGCTCTGTTAAGAAACAGGTGTTCGCCACTGGGGCAAGGCGTGACATCCAATCAAGAGCGTCGTTTTGTCATTCTAGTCGTTGAGGATGTGGAAGAGACGCGCCATGGGGTGGAGCGACTGCTCGCATCCAGCGGATACCAGGTGAGTACGGCCGGAGATGAGGAAGAAGCGGTTTTGAAGGCCGGCCTACAACGTCCCGACCTAATTCTCGTCAGCCTGGGGCTTAACCCTACGCGCGTGGTTGCAGTTGCGAGGCGACTGCGCGAGCGTGCCGGACTGGAGGAGAAAGTTCCGGTTGTGATTTTCTGCGCCGCCCCGAGCCTGGACGAGGGTGCAGAGGTGGCCGTCGAGGGCAACGTGTACCTGACCCGGCCCGACAATTTTGACCAGCTAAGAGGCCTCCTTAGCCGGCTGCTTCGAAAGCTCCCTCGGGTCTGCTAGATTCGGGTCTCCGCTTCCTGCCGAAGAGGCGGTCGGATTCGTCTTCGACGATGCGGTAGCACTCACAGGCGGCCGCCTCGAGGCCGACGCGATCCATGATCGTGATATGGCCGCGGCAGTAATGGATCAGGCCGGCGTCCTGCAAATGTCCGGCAGCTACGGTTACGCTTTCACGGCGCCCACCGAGCATGTTGGCGATGAGCTCCTGGGTCATGAGCAGTTCCGAACGATTCTTGCGGTCGTGGCACAGGAGCAGCCAACGGCAGAGCCGCTGCTCCACGGAATGCAAGCGGTTACAAACAGCGGTTTGTGAAATCTGGGTAAGAAGTGACTGGGTGTAGCGAAGCAGCAGAAGCTGAAGCGGCTGGGAGTGCGTGAATTCTTCCCGCAATATCTTTGCCGACAACCGCAACGCATCGCCTGCCACCGGGACGATGGCCCGGCTGCAAGTGGACTCACCTCCCAGGAATAGGGCGACACCGAGGACACCCTCGTTTCCTACCAGACCCATCTCGGCGGTCGTGCCATCTTGCATGGTGTACAGCAGCGACACGACAGAGTCGGTTGGAAAGTAACAACACTCGATGGATTCGCCGGGCTCGTAGACGATCTGTCCGAGCGAGAATGTCATAGGTTGCAAATGAGGCAGCAGATATTCCAGTTCGGCGGGAGGCAGCGCGCACAGGAGGAGGTTTCGAACTGCATCGGATGCTTGTGGAAGTACGTGCATCGGTTGTTCCCCTGCTGCGAGTGCGAGATGAATCAAAAAGGCTGCGAATCAATCGGCTCGAATTCCGGCTCTGTCATACAACGGGCGGAAGTTTGACTCGTAGAGCAATCATGCCCAGAGGCGAAGCACGGGAAATGAAGCGAGGCCTCTAACGCTCGCTCAAATAGTTTCCCTTATACATCGTGCATAGTTTTAATCCGCCGAGACTACTTGCGCAGAGGTCAGCACCCGGTTTCTTTGAGTATCTATCCTAGTGTTCGGCAAAATCGTGTCCGGAGCTGGAAATCAATTGAGAACGCAGAATGCAGTGCTGAAAAGTCTGCCTGCAAGAGACGAAGTATGAGACGACTTAAGAACCGAAGATCGAAATAAATTGACATTATAGTATAGATCTGTATTAGGTCAACACAAAACTACAAGATGTCCACCAAGGTGGTGCGCGTTGGGTGCAGAACGGACGTCAGGGAAATGCTGCGGTTTGCCGCGGCGCCGTATCGGATTGCGGCTCGCTCGAAGTCCATTGTGTCCAAAGGGCCGACGTCCCTCAAAGCGAACTGCGCCTCGTCCCATTTCGTTGCCTCTCCTATTTCCCCCGTAGTACCATCAGGAACGGGACGCAATCTTTTTATCGGGAGTTTGTTTCGCGCGAATGAGGTTTCTTCGGTGCCTGGCTGCCCCCTCGCTGCTGTGTGCCGTGCTGTTCAGCGCGGGATGCGAGCCCTCCCAACCAAAGAACACCGCCGCCAAGGTGCCTCCGCAGGCCACCGCCCCGACCGTCACCCAAGCGAGCCCGAAAGCGGCTGACGCGCAAACCGCCGCAGCGCCCGCGGCAGCTCCCCAGAACCCGGCTGATCCGATTGACGCCCTTATCGCGCGCGTCGACAAGCTGTACGCGGCCGGGCAGGCGGACTATCAGAGCGGGCATCTCGACTCGGCGCGCCAGAGTTTCGACCAGGCTTTTAACGTCCTGCTTTCTGGCAACATTCCGGTCCGCGACAACCCGCGCCTGGAGCACGAATTCGACAAGATCGTCGATGGCATCCGCGATCTGGAGCTGGTCGCTCTCCGCGAGGGCGATGGCTTCACCGAGCAGAAATCCGAGTCTGCGCCCATCGACGAAGCGAATGACATTACCTTCCCGGTCGACCCGACGATTCGCGCCAAAGCCGAAGCTGAGATCAAGACCACCAAGTCCAACCTGCCGCTCATGCTGAACGACCAGGTCGCGATGTACATCAACTACTTCTCCAGCCCCAAGGGACGGCCCACGCTCGAACACGGGCTGGCCCGCGCGGGACGCTACCGCGAAATGATCTCCGCGACCTTCAAGCAGGAGGGCGTGCCGCAGGACCTGATCTATCTTGCGATGGCTGAGTCGGGGTTCCAGCCGCTGGCGGTTTCGCGTGCGGGGGCCCGTGGCATGTGGCAGTTCATGGCCGGGCGCGGCTCGGAGTACGGTCTCGACCGCAACTGGTGGGTGGATGACCGGCAGGATCCGGTGAAGTCAACCAAGGCTGCCGCCCACCACCTTAAGGACCTTTACGCGGAGTTCGGCGACTGGTACCTCGCCATGGCCGCCTACAATACCGGACCCGGAAACGTTCAGCACGCCGTCGAACGCACGGGCTACGCCGACTTCTGGGAACTGTATCGCCGGGGCGTCCTGCCGCAGGAAACCCGCAACTACGTGCCGATCATTGTGGCCGTGACCATCATGGCCAAAAATCCAGCGCAGTACGGGCTGGAAAACGTCGTCCCCGAGGCGCCCGTTCCTGCCGACCAGGTCTCGATCAACTATCCGGTGGACCTGCGGCTGGTGGCCGAGTGCCTCGACACCTCCGCCGACTACCTGCAGCAGCTGAATCCCAGCCTGCTGCGCATGACGACACCCAAAGACCAGACCTTTACGCTCAGCCTGCCGGCCGGGACCAAGGACAAGTACGAAACCGCTATCGCACTGATTCCGCCGGATATGCGGACGTTTTGGCGCTATCATCGGGTGGAATTTGGCGAATCTCTGGGCTCGATCGCGCGCAAATACCACACCTCTGCCAGCGTGATCGAAGAGGCGAACAACCTGTCCAGCGACGAGGTTGCGGTTGGCTCTAAGCTCATCATTCCCGTCTCTCCCGGCCAGAGTGGCGACACCGTAGCCTACTCGCACAAACCGACCCGCTACAAAGTACGCCGGGGCGACACCCTGGGCTCGATCGCCGACGATTTCGAGGTTCCGGTCGATAAGGTACGCAAATGGAACCACCTGCGCGGAAATACTGTGGCCGTCGGTAGCACCTTGACCATCTATAAGCCGATTGGGGAAGCGGGCGGGTCTGCACTGGCGTCTACGGGCGACGATCCTCCTGCCTCCAAGACGGGCAAGAAGGGAACAGCCACGAAGTCGGCAAAAACGGGGAAATCCGGGACGAAATCGGCGGCAGGCACCAAGGCGGCGACCTACCACAAGGTGAAGAAGGGCGAGACCCTGAGCGGTATCGCGCAGTCGTACAACACCACCGTTGCTAACCTGAAGAAGAACAATGCCAACCTGTCAGCCAACCTTCGTGCCGGCGAGGTCCTTGTGATCCGCAAGTAACCCAACCAAGTTTTCTGTGAGCTTTGTCATTCTGTTTGGTTTGCGCTCTTCCCTTGGCGCGGATGTTCTGATACAACTTGGCGCGTTGCAGTATCTGCATGCTGCGCGTCACATGCCACGGAATTTTTGCCGTGCTATAATCGCGCGCCTGTTGACGCGGCAGGCATGGAAGTTCAACTATTATTCAGCCATGCGAGCTGTCTCCGTTGGTTAGCGGAGCCCGGCGACCTCAGGAGGACACATGACGGCTTTCGATGAAACGCTATACGGTCGTGATGATGAAATGGATGACTATGGAGACGGTTCCTACGGCGAGTCGCTCGACGATGAGGAATACGAAGAGGAAGAAGAGGAAGAGGGGAGCCCGAAACTGTTTCCGTGATAGAAGAAGTGGTTGAGGTGGAGGAGAGCGAACCGGAAGAGACGACGGTCACCACCGCTCCGCCACCGCCTAAACCAGGGAAGAAGGCTCCGGCGAAGCCGGCGGCGGCGAAGCCCGCCCCGCCTGCCGCGAAGAAGACGCCTATCAAGACGGCGGCCAAAAAGACCCCGATCAAGATGGCGAAGAAGGCAGCTCCCGCGAAAAAGAGCGCTGCGCCGGCGAAGAAGATGCCTGCCAAGAAAGCGGCCAAAATGCCGGCAAAGAAAGCCGCGAAGAAGACGCCCACAAAAATGGCGAAGAAACCCGCTAAGAAAGGCAAGAAGGGCCGTCGCTAGCCTGGCACGATTTCCGGGAAAGCCGCGGCCCCGCCGCGGCTTTTTCTCTGCTGTTCGCTCTCTCTTTTTTGGATTTTGCGAGGTTCTATTGTGACTGATAATCCCTGGACTCGCCGTCAATTCATGCGCATCGGGGCCAGCGCCATTGCTGCCGGCGCCGCGGCGAAAGTGACGCTGCTTAACCCCACCACCCTGTTGGCTGCTGCCACGCAAGGCGAAACCGGCACTGCAGTGCGATTCGCTTCCATAGGCACCGGCGTGCGGGGTTGCGAACTGCTGAAAGCCTCACTTCGCGTGCCCGGCGTCGAATGCGTCGCGGTCAGCGATCTATGGGAGGGCCGTCTCACCGCCGCCCAGGAGACCCTCAAGAAACAAGTTGCAACTTCGCGCAACTATAAAGAAATCCTCGACCGCAAAGACATCGACGCCGTCGTCGTCGCCGTGACCGATCACCAGCACCGCCGCGTCGTGGTGGACGCCTGCGCGGCCGGCAAAGATGTCTATTGCGAGAAGCCGCTCTCCCACACGGTGGACGACGGATTCGCAATGATCGCCGCCGCGCAGAAGAACAATCGCATACTGCAAGTCGGCAGCCAGCGGGTCAGTTCCATCCTGTACGAGAAGGCGCGAGAGATTTACGCCTCTGGCAAGTTGGGAGAGGTCTGCTGCATCGAAGCCTACTGGGACCGCAACTCCGCCAGCGGAGCCTGGGTCTATCCCATCCCTCCGGGAGTGAACGACCAGAACATCGACTGGACTGCCTACCTGAACGGCGCGCCCAGTATTCCGTTTGATCCTGTCCGTTTCTTCCGCTGGCGCTGCTTCACCGACTACGGTGAAGGGCTCGGCGGCGATCTGTTCGTCCATCTGATCTCGGGAATCATGTTCATCACCGGAACCAACACCGTGCCGTCTCGTGCGCAGACGACGGGTGGACTCTATCGGTGGAAGGACGGACGCCAGTTCCCCGACCTGATCGAGACTTACTATGACTATCCCAACTTCCGCGTGGCCGTGCGCTGCAACCTGAACAATGACGGCGGCGAGTTCATCGGCTTCTACGGCACCGAAGGCACGATGATCATCAGGAACGCCACCCTGACCTTCTCGCCTCAGAACACGCTTCCGGAAATGGAGGAGTACTCAACCAAAGGCTGGCCGGAGACGCTGCGCAAACAGTACGAAGCGGATTGGGAGAAAGAGCATCCCCTGCCTGCGCCGTTCGCCTCTAAGCTGACGGAACAAGTCGAGACGTTCATTCCACCGCCGGGATACAACGACACGGTCGATCACGAGGCCAATTTCTTCAGCGCGGTTCGCAGCCGCAAGCCCTGCGTGGAGAACGAGGTCTTCGGCAATAACGCAGCCATCGGCTGCCATCTGGCGAATTACTCATACTTCAACAAGCGTCCCGCAATGTGGGACGCCAGCGCAAAGAAGATCACTGGGTAAGAACGATTCACCACGGAGGCACGGAGGACACGGAGTTTTTGTAAATCTGCTATGGTTTCTGGATCTTCGTGGCGATCATCCGGCGGCGGCGCCCATTGTGTGCAATCGCAATGCTTTGGGGCTGTTAGATTCAGAACATGCCTACGTTTCGCAGCAGTGACGCACAACTCGCTTACGACGTCGTCGGTGCCGGCCGCGACGTGGTGTTGCTGCATCCTTTTCCCTTGCATCACCACTTCTGGGATGGAGTGCTCGACCAGATCGCCACCCGCTATCGCGTTTTCTTGCCTGATTTACGTGCGCACGGCGACTCCGAGGCCGGCGACGGACCGGTGACGATGCAGAAACTCGCCGACGATCTCGACCGGCTCTGCCGCGAGTTCGACATCGCGCGCGCGATCTTCGTTGGAGTTTCCATCGGAGGCTATGCGCTGTTCGAATTCTGGCGGCGTTACAGAGAGCGCGTCGCGGCACTCGTTTTCGCCAATACTCGCGCTGGGGCGGAAACCCCTGAGGGTTACGCTGGACGGATACAAGCGGCCGAGCGCGTTTTGCGCGAAGGTACTGCTGGATTCACTAAAGAGTTACTGCAGAGATTGTTTTCGCCAACGACGATTGCCAACCGACCCGACATCGTTGACGCTGCCCGTGCCATGGCGACGAAGATGTCGCCCGCCGACATCGCCGCGGTGCAAAGAGGCATGGCGGACCGCATAGACTCGATTCCCACGCTCGCCACGATCAGCGTGCCGACGCTGGCGGTCGCCGGAGGAGACGACGGGGTTCCGGTCAGCGAGCTGGAACTGATCCACCAGGGCATCAAAGGCAGCCAGTTTCGCGTGATCGCCAAGGCGGGGCACTATGCAGCAATGGAACAACCCGCTGAGTTTGGGCGGCTGCTGCGGACATTCTTCGATGGCCTCTAGCACAATTGAGCTTCAACTATTCAGCCAGATCAGGCAGCGAGCCCCTATCACAAGGCCACGTGATCCAGATCCTTTCGCACTTCGTCTCCCGCCTTATAAGAACATTGTGAGGCGAGGGAGTAGTGTCGCTCTTGCCGTCGCGCCTAGGCTGCGGACGAATTTTTTCTTTGACAATCTGATTCGGGGAATAGTATAGAGTATCTCTTTGGTAACTATTGGGAGTTTCATTCCGTCGTAGCAGGCGAATAGATAACGAAAATCATACCTCATAACTGCAAGTGGCTGAAATGGATACGTATAACTATATTTATTTGTCTGTGCTTACGAGAAAATTCCTCCCAAGTGATTGATTATAAATGGTCATAAAATTTAATTTGCGCAATTCAATTGCCAAACAAATCGAGGCGGCGAGCAGGCCAATAAGTTACTCAATTGTTAACAGACGCTCCGTCCCCGTCGATTCAGACTTGCAACTGAAACCTCTTATTTTCTCGTCGCCTTCCCGTCCATCACCGTCGTCCAGTTGGCGCCGTCCTTCGACATCTCGTACTTGTACGTGTACGAGGCCGGTGAGAGTACCTTCATGGTGTAGCGGCCCTTAAACGCTTGGCCGCCCATGCTGTCGTCGGAGGTCCAGATCCAGGTGTCGCCGTCGACGGTGCCGACCGAGCGGCCCGCCTCTCCCCAACTGTTGTATGAGTTATAGGTATAGACCTTGTGCTCGGGATCGTAGCCAAAAATCGCCAACCCCATGCCGCTGCCCATCGAGCCGCTGAATTTCGAGTGCATCACGAGGAAGAACTTGCCCTCCATCCAATGAACTTCATCGTCCGAGGTGACTTTGCCGCCCGGTCCCATGGAGCCAGGCTTCATGTCGCCGTCCGAAATCCAATTCCCGGCGAGATAGTCGAGTTTGCTCAGTTCCGGCGCGGGCTTGGGGGGCGGCATCTGCGCGGGGGATGACACAGCCACGAAGGTCAAAAGCACCAGACAGGCGAGGGCAAAGTACGTCCGCGTCATAGTTCATTACTCCTTAGAGTATCGGGTTCAAATCCAGCGGCATAACCCTGAGTGGCGAAGATAGTATGTCGGCCTGCCTAAGTTGTCAAACGCCAGACGATGGAGGTGGCTGTGACCGGCGTCACGACTGCTCGCCCTCGCGCTTGGGTACAATGTGGGGTCATGATTGATGCTTTTCTCGTCCCCGAAAACACTGTCGTCAGCGCCAAGGGCGACAGCGAACCGCTGGAAATAGGCTCTGCCACGAACCTAACTTTTCTGGCCACGCTGTCCGTCACCAAGATCGTTGAGCAGGAATCCATCGAGCTCACCTTTTTCACCTCGGCTGACGGCACCACTTGGGAAGCCAAGCCCGTAGCTTCATTGCCGCAGAAGTTTTACGTTGGCGAATACCCGCTGCTGGTCGATCTCTCGCAGGCTAACGGCGCGAAATTTCTGCGCGCTCACTGGGAGGTCGCTCGCTGGGGACGCGGACCCGTCACTCCGAACTTCGAGATTGCGTTGCGGGTGCGCGAAATCCCCGCTGATCTTCTGCAGGAAGCGCGCGCCGAGGCCACCTCCCGCCGCTGACACAACAAATTCACCACAGAGACACAGAGAACACGGAGTTGATTTTCTCTTTCTTCTTCTCAGTGTCCTCGGTGCCTCCGTCGTAAATGTACAGTTCGTTGGTTGCGGGGGGAGTCGCGCCTTGCGGTAATGTAGATTCATGCCCGCGATTGACTCCGTCATCATCCGTCCTGCGAAGAATATTCTGGGCAGCCTGCGCGTGCCCGGCGATAAGTCGATCTCGCACCGCTACGCGATACTGGCGGCACTTGCGCCCGGCCGCTCGCGCTTCGAGAACTACTCCGCCGGAGCCGACTGCAACAGCACGCTGGGCTGCGTTCGGGCGCTGGGGTGCAACGTCGAGCGCGACGAGAAGGGCGCAGTTGTGATCGACGGACTCGGCCCTGAGCTACGTTCTCCTGACGTCTCGTTGGACTGCGGAAATTCCGGCTCGACAATGCGTATGCTGTCGGGTATTGTCGCGGCACAGCCTTTCACCAGTGAAGTGGTCGGCGACGAGTCGCTCTCCCGACGTCCGATGAAGCGGGTGATGGATCCGCTGCGCAGAATGGGCGCAGAGATCACTGCTACTGATGACCACGCCCCGCTGCACATTGCCGGCGCGCAACTGAGAGGCATCGACTACGTTGTTCCCGTCGCCAGTGCACAGGTAAAGACGTGTTTGCTCTTCGCTGGACTGCTCGCCGACGGCCAGACTACGGTCGAGGAGCCCACCCGTACCCGCGATCACGGCGAGCTGGCGCTGCGTGCCTTTGGCGCGGAGATTTCACGCTCGCGAAACTCTGTAACCATCGCCGGGGGCCAGACGCTGCATCCGCTCGAAGCCTTCATCCCCGGCGACAGCTCGTCAGCGGCATTCTTTCTGTGTGCGGCAGCCATCTTTCCCGAATCGAACCTCGTGATCGATGGGGTGCTGCTCAACCCGACACGCTCCGCCCTGCTCGACGTGCTGGCGGCCATGGGCTGCCACGTCAACATGATGCGCGTGGAGGAGTCTCACGGTGAATTGGTCGGCACCGTTACTCTGGTGCCGAGCGTGAGTAAGCCTGTCGAAATCTCAGGTGGGCAGACCGCGTTGCTGATCGACGAGTTGCCGGTGCTGGCTGCGATCGCACCGTACACTGCGGGAATGGTGGTTCGCGACGCCGGTGAGTTGCGCGTGAAGGAGTCGGACCGGCTCTCCGCCGTGACCCGCAATCTGCAGGCTATGGGCGCTCAGGTAGAGCAGACCGAAGATGGCTGGCGCATTCCCGGGGGCCAAAAGCTACGCGGCGCGGAGATCGAGAGCTTCGGCGATCACCGCATCGCCATGGCGTTTGCGATTGCGGCGCTGCGGGCAGAGGGGGAGACGCTTATCCATAATTCGGAGTGCGTGGCGATTTCGTATCCGGGATTCTTCGACGATTTGGAGAAAGTGCTGGAGCGGTAGAGGCAGTTGCATAAATGATGTGCGTGACGAACAGGGGCTAAAGCCCAATGTTTATGAGGTCCCGGGGCGACACGGCTGAAGCCATGCCCTTTCAAGCCAAGACGCTGAACGCAGTCGGCACACCAAGATTGGAACCGTCCTTGAGAGCAAACTCCCGGAAATGCGAATGGAGCGGCTTCGGCGCCGCTCCATTCAGACCTGTGAAATTTTCTCGATCTTTTAATACTCGGTATCGATCGGTTCCGGGGCTTCGCCTTCATCCGGCTCAATGGGAAGCTCCACCCGCGATTCTTCCACTGCCGCCGGCTCGCCGTCTTTCTTCTTGAGACGCACCACGGTGATCTTCGCGAAGCCTTCGTCAAACTTGGGCGGACGCAGCTTGCTAGCCATGCGCAGCATCACGTCTTCGGGCACATTGCGCTCGCGTCGATGATTGCGTTCAATGCAGACCTCCGGTGGAACATCGAAAAACACGGCATGCGCTTCGTAGCCAAAATCGTGTGCCAGCTTAATCCAACTGCGGCGCTCGTGCGGCGAGAGATTGGTCGCATCCACGTAGTTCCACGGACGCTTGGCCAGCAGCCGGGCGCGCAGCATCGAGCGCAGGGTGGAAAACACCAGGTCCTGGTAACGCTGCTCGGTCACGTCGTCGAAGAGAAGAATGCGCACCATATCGCTGGAGAGCGGCAGGATGTTGTGCCGCTTGAACCAGGTGCTCTTGCCCGATCCCGGCAAGCCGATCGACAGCACGACCGCGCCTTTTGCTTTGCGCGCTTCGTGCGGGGCCGGCGGACGCGCTGCTGCTGCCACCGCCTCGGCTACGTCAGGAGATGACTCTGCTTCCGCCGCTTCACCAGTCGGTCCGCCCGGCGTAGGCAGCGAAGGCGCCTGTGTGGCTTGTTGTGGCCGTCCGCCCCGCCCGCGGCGTCCTCGCCCGCGGTTGCTGTCACGGCGGAAGCCTTGGGGAGGTTCTTCGCCACCGCCGGCTTGGGCAACAGGCTGGCTGTTTTGCGAGTCCGATTCGCCGGTCGTCGCAGCCGGAGCATTATATTCCGGCTCGTCTATGCGGTTACCGATATCGTCAGCAATTGGTTCGGGAAATCTGGGTTGAAGAGGTGCCGGTTGGTCCTGCCCCTGCTTTTCCGATTGTTGTTTGCGCCGCTTTCCACGGTCGCGCATCCATCTGCGCATGTTGCACTTGTAACACGCTCGGGGGGCTGGCGGCAATGTCAGCGCCGATTCCTGCCGGCCCGGAGAACGACACCAGTGTGACTTCCGACATACCCATCCTGTGACATCCGGCATTTGCTCGACCCATATCCGGATGCTACCCTTTTTCTTCCGGCAACTCTCCGGGCTGGCAATCATATTCCGGTAGTTGCGGATTATTAGCTACCACAGAACGACGTTTACCAGAGAGGCGATATGGCGATCAAAGTAGGTATCAATGGATTTGGCCGCATCGGCCGCAACGTGCTTCGTAGCGCACTTAACGACAAAGAGCTGGACTTCGTAGCCGTTAACGATCTCACCAGCCCGAAGACCCTGGCCCACTTGCTGAAATACGACTCGGTGCTGGGCAATCTGTCCAACGATATCAAGGCGACGGAAGACTCCATCACCGTCGATGGCAAGAAGATCCGCGTCTTCTCCGAGAAAGAACCCGCCAAGCTCGACTGGAGCTCGCTGGGGGTGCAGGTAGTGATCGAATCCACCGGAAAGTTCACTAAGGCGGAATTGGCCAAGCAGCATCTGCACGGAACGGTGAAGAAGGTCATTATCACGGCCCCTGCAACCGGCGAAGACATCACCATCGTGATGGGCGTGAATCAGGATAAATACGTCGCGGCGAAGGACAACATCATCTCCAACGCTTCGTGCACCACGAACTGCCTGGCGCCCGTGGCCCTGGTCATTCATGACAAGTTCAAGATTGTCAGCGGCACCATGACCACCATCCACTCATACACCAACGACCAGGTGATTCTCGACTTCCCGCACAAGGACCTGCGGCGCGCGCGCGCTGCAGCACTCTCCATGATTCCGACGTCGACCGGTGCGGCGAAGGCGCTGTCGCTGGTGATCCCCAGCCTGAAGGGCAAGCTGGACGGGTTCTCGATGCGGGTGCCCACGCCCAATGTTTCGGTGGTTGACCTGGTGGTGTTCGTGGAGAAGGCCACCACAGTTGAGGAAGTCAACGCGGCCCTGAAGGCGGCTGCCGATGCCGGTCCGCTGAAAGGCTACCTGGGCTATGAGACTGCGGAACTAGTTTCGTCCGACTACAAAGGCGACTCGCGTTCTTCAATCGTGGACGCGCCCATGACGCGCGTGGTAGCGGGTAATTGCGTGAAGGTGATCGCATGGTACGACAACGAGTGGGGATACTCCTGCCGTGTGCGCGACCTGATCCATTTCATCGCGGGCAAAGGCTTGTAATCCCACAGCGTGGGATAAGGCAACGGCGTATGGGGCAGGGCCGATTGCTAACGCGATTCTCTCCCGGCAGGTTACTCCCTGCCGGGCAGCCCCAAAGACATTGGATTCGAGGCCTGCGCTGCGCGCACTTTATCCTTCATGGCGCCGGTGGAAGGCGGGACTTTCGGCCGAGTGGTTTAAATTGGCACGCCACGGCGTGCGGGGGTCTTATGTCGAAATTATCCATTCGTGATCTTCCTTTGAGCGGCAAGCGCGTGTTCATGCGCGTGGACTTCAACGTCCCACTCGACGACGGCCGGGTGATGGAGGACACCCGCATTCGCGAAACCTTGCCCACCATTGAGTACGCGCTGCGTCACGGGGCGCGCCTCATCTTGGCCTCGCACCTTGGCCGTCCCAAGGGCAAAGTCAACCCGAAGATGAGCCTGAAGCCGGTCGCCGAGCGCCTGCGCATCCTGCTCGACGAGGTCCTGCGCCGCGGCGAAAACGTCGGCTTCTCTCCTGATTGTGTGGGCCCGCAGGCCGAGGAGATGTCCACCAAGCTGGAGCAGGGACAAACCTTGCTGCTCGAGAACCTGCGGTTCCACGCCGAAGAAGAAGCCAATGATCCCGCTTTCGCCAAACAACTTGCATCCCTGTGTGAATACTACGTCAACGATGCCTTCGGCTCCGCCCATCGCGCCCACGCGTCAACGGAGGGCATCACGCACTACGTGGAGAAGAGCGCTGCCGGCCTGCTCATGGAGAAGGAGCTCGAGTACCTCGGCAAGGCGCTGAGCCATCCCCAGAAGCCGTTTGTGGCCATCCTTGGCGGAGCCAAGGTGAGCGACAAAATCGGTGTCATCCAGAACCTAATGACCAAAGTAGATGCCTTCCTCATCGGCGGCGGAATGGCGTACACCTTCCTGAAGGCCCAGGGCCACGAGATCGGCAAGTCGCTGCTCGAAGCCGACAAGCTCGACCTCGCCAAACAAACGCTCGCCGACGCCAAAGCGAAGCACGTGAGGATTCTGCTGCCCGTGGACCATGTCGTGGCCGACAAAGTCGCAGCCGACGCACGCATTCAGTACATCGGCGAAGGACAAGCGATTCCGGCCGACATGATCGCCCTCGACATCGGCCCCAAGTCGGTGGAGTTATTCTCGGCCGAAATTGGCACGGCGCGCACCATCGTGTGGAACGGCCCCATGGGAGTCTTCGAGATCGACGCGTTCGCCAAGGGTACGAAAAAGATCGCCAACGCTGTTGCCGACAACGGGGCCGCCATCTCCATCGTTGGCGGAGGCGATAGCGTCGCCGCGGTCAAGGCGGCTGGTGTCGCGGACAAGATTTCTCACATCTCCACCGGTGGGGGAGCGTCTCTGGAGTTTCTGGAAGGCAAGAAGCTGCCGGGCGTAGAAGCGCTGACCAATAAGTAGTATCAGGCCGGGCTCGATTCACGGCTTAGTGCCGCAGTACTGTCTGCCTCCGGCAAAGTGGTTCCGGCCGCACTGCGGGATGATTACAATTCCGCTGCGACGCATTGCGACCGTCACGATCAACGGAGAACCATCGCCATGATGAATGCCTCCGAGCTGCGTGTCTTCCTCACGCTCAACCCAGAGCGGTCGCTCGTGATCACCGGCCCCGGCGATATCACTCGTGAATCCTGCGACGCCATCGTTAACGCGGCCAACTCCTCGCTGATGGGCGGAGGCGGCGTAGACGGAGCTATCCATCGCACCGGAGGTCCCGCCATCCTCGAAGCCTGCAAGGCGATCGTCGAGCGTCAGGGAGGCCTTCCGGCGGGCAAAGCCGTTGCCACTCCTGGTGGTCGTCTCGCTGCGAAATACGTTATCCACACCGTCGGCCCCGTCTGGAGCGGCGGCAGTCGTAACGAGCCTGAAACATTGGCCAGTTGCCACACCGAATCAATCCGGGTGGCTGACGAAATGCAGCTACGCAGCATCGCCTTTCCTGCTATTTCCACCGGGATTTACGGTTATCCTGTAGAGTTGGCTTCGCAAGTCGCCATTGCCAGTGCAGCCCAGGCACTGGCAGCAACGGTGCACGTTCGCGAGGTAAAGTTTGTACTGTTCGATACCGGCGCTCTTCAGCATTTCCGTCAGGCCGCCAAATTGTACGCTGAAAATAAATCTCTGAGAACGGACTCCTACCATGTCTCGTAAGAAACTCATCGCCGCGAATTGGAAGATGTACAAAACGCCGGAACAGACTTCGGCCTTTTTCCGGGAGTTCCTGCCGCTGGTTGCCGGTCACGACCGCGACGAGATCGTCGTGTGCGCGCCCTTTGTGGATCTGCACGCCGCCGTCGCAGCCGCAGCGGAATCCAATGTTTACATCGGCGCGCAGAACATGCACTGGGAAAAGGAGGGTGCGTTTACCGGTGAAATCTCGGCGCCCATGCTGAACGCCATCGAAGTAACCCACGTCATTCTGGGACACTCCGAGCGGCGCCAGTACTTCAACGAGACTGACGACACGGTGAACCGCAAGCTGGAGTATGCGCTGGAGAGTGGCTTGACGCCCATTGTGTGCGTCGGCGAAGTGCTGGAGGAGCGCGAAGCCAAACTAACCGAGGACGTTTTGCGCCGTCAGTGCATGCGCGCGTTCAACGGCATCTCGGCGAGGAAGGCGGCGAAGATGACGATCGCCTACGAGCCGGTTTGGGCCATCGGTACCGGCAAAACCGCGACTCCCCAGATGGCCGCCGACGCCCATTCCGTCATTCGTCATGAAGCTGCCAAAGCGTTCGGCGACGACTTTGCCGCGGGGCTGCGCATTCTCTACGGAGGCAGCGTCAAGCCCGACAACGCCACCGCCCTAATGTCGGAGGAGGAGATCGACGGCGCGTTAGTCGGCGGTGCCAGCCTCGACCCCAAGAACTTCGCCAAGATTGTGAAGTACTGAACGACTTCAACCCTCGTGAACACCGCGCTGCTCAGCGCACACTTCCCGTTTGCCGATTATCCGTGAGTTGAAGATCTCAGCTTACGCAAGCCCCTGATTTCGCCAAGTGGTGAGAGCCTACTTCCATATTGCTTGGCATCCCGGCACAATCCCGAGCCTCGGATACTCAGGATGAAATGACGTCCGTCAGAATTCCTGCCGTTCCGCAAAGCAGTTGTGCTGTCAATCTTGTCACTCGCCACTGCGCTCGGCATCACTGACGAGCAGTTTCCCCGCCGGTGACGATTCAGGCGTAACCGAGGATTGGTCGAGTCGACCTGCCTCTATCTTATTGAGAAACAATGCGACAGTTACGTACCGTCTCTGGGATAGGCGGCGTCGTAACCGTCTGAGGCTAAGGCCGCCCCCCGGTCTGGTAGTTCTATGGTCATTCCATTCCGGCAACCGCAGAAGTTAGGGCAGAGTATCAGCCCTCTCCAACCAGTGCTCTTGCTGATCGGATTTACTGCGACCGTTGCCCAGATTCTGCTCATGCGTGAACTGCTGGTGGTGTTTTATGGCAACGAGATTTCACTGGGGCTAATGCTGGCGAGCTGGTTGTTGTGGACCAGCATCGGCAGCAGCTTCTTCGGCCGGAAAAGGACATGGCCAGGCGATCCGCGGAAAGCCATGGCTGGACTGCAAGCGCTGCTGGCGTTGACGCTACCGCTGACGATATTGGCCGTGCGCAACGCAAAGAGCGTGTTCATTACGGTTCCCGGTGAAATGCTGGGGCCATGGCCGATGTTGCTCACGTCACTCGGGGCTCTTGGTCCCTT
>Ga0074046_10000633_pt1 | contig 32284 bp, 24 predicted proteins | sample BogForMeECP23OM3_FD_94441 | JGI IMG/M metagenome (GOLD analysis project Ga0074046, IMG submission 94441) | Bog forest soil microbial communities from Calvert Island, British Columbia, Canada - Bog Forest MetaG ECP23OM3 | ecosystem: Environmental > Terrestrial > Soil > Wetlands ... | reverse complement strand
GGCGTCCAACTTCATAATCTCCCGTCGGCGCATAAATGCCGAGGCGAAAATTCGCGTTGAGATCCGAATTGACATTGTAGTTCAACATCAGCGGCATTAGCACGATGTCGCCGATGGCGTCGGTGGTCTTCGATTTCTCGGCCGAAATGGATGCGCCATTCAAGAGCGATGCGGTCCCGCTTGCCGAGACATAGGCCTCGATGTACGGAATCGTTACGCTCATCGCGTAACTCCAGCGTGGGCCGAAGTCGAACGACGGACGCCAGACCAACGAGACACCTTCGCCCCAAATTTCGGCCTTGGGACCTCCCACGATGACGCCCGCGAATGGCAGCCGCTTTGTGATGCTGGCCGAACCGATGTAGCCGAGGCCATTGAACTTCACAAAGAAGCCCTCGTTGAGGGGCACCGCATCGATGAAATCGGCAATCGATCCGGGCAGATAGTGACCGGAGCCGCCTTCCTCGGCGGAGGCGGCGTCGGTCAGACAACAGAGCCCAAGGCTGCCGAAGGTCGCGCTGAGCGCGGCCAAGCCATATTTTTTCATCGACCGCCCCCCGCCTGGTCAATTCGCCGGCAGGTCGATCTTCTCATGCGGCAGGCCGCTGTCGTCGATGTCGAAATCCGGGTCGAGGATCGTCTTGCCTTGGGCGCCGAGGAAGCCGGGCTGGGCCAGAATCCATAGGCTCGGCTTCTGTTCCTTCGCGTAGGCCAGCAACCGCGCCTCGAGATCCTGAGCGATCTCGGGGTGCTGTGCGGCGACGTCGGTCGTCTCGCCGGGATCCTCGAAGAGATTGAAGAGCTGCGTCTTTCCGGGAAGAAGCGCGATCTTGATCAGTTTCCAGTCGCCCTTGCGGATAGCGCCGCGGAAGGCCTCGACGTTGATCAGGATATCCTCGTTCGGCGACGGCGCGTCCCCGCCGAGGGTGCTCCACATGTCCCGGCCGTCGAACGGATGGTCGGGGCTGCCTTGGCCGCCGGCGAGCGTCAACAGCGTCGGCATCACGTCGACCATATGCAGCGGCTCGGTGACGACCCGCGGCTTGAGCACGGCCGGCCAGTTGACGAAGGCCGGCACGCGCACGCCGCCCTCTTTGAGGCTGCCCTTGCCGCTGCTAAACGGCGCATTGGACGCCGGCGGCTTCTGCCCCGGCAGAATACCGCCCACGTCGGCGCTCTTCTCCTCGTTGCTCTTGGCGCCCTGAGCGAAGAGCCCGCTGGTCGCCCCGCCGTTGTCGCTGGCGAACAGGATAAGGGTGTTGTCTCGAAAACCCTTCTTCTCCAGTTCGGCGACGATGCGGCCGACCTGGACGTCGAGCTCAGAAATCATCGCCGAGTAGGTCCGCCGCATCGGATCGGCGACGGAGCTGTACTGATCGATGGCGGCCTGAGGCGCCTGGTAGGGCGCATGGGGAGCGAGCGAGGCGAAATAGAGGAAGAAGGGCTGCTTGCCATCCTGCTGGTCGATCAGCTTGACCGCGTCGTCGCCGATGAGATCGGTGTAGTAACCGTCCTCCTTGAGGAACACGCCGTTCCGCTGCCAGTCGATCACCCCGCCGCGTTCGCGGGTGAAATACTCCACTTCGCCGACAACGTTGCCATAAAAGTAGTCGAAGCCCCGGTTCTGCGGCCAGTATTTTTTGTCGGCATGGCCGAGGTGCCACTTGCCGACCATCAGCGTCTTGTAGCCCGCTTCCTTGAGCGCCTGCGGAAGCGTCTTCTCGTCGGTCGGCAGGCCATAAGTGTGGCTCGGGAAGATGACGAGGGTTTGCAGGCCATAGCGCATAGGATACCGGCCAGTCATCAGCGCGGCGCGGGAGGGCGTGCAGACGGGCTCTCCGTAGAAATCTTCGAGACGGACGCCCTCGCTGGCGAGGCGGTCGATATTGGGCGTCTTGATCTCGCCCCCGCGATAGCCGAGGTCGGCGTTGCCGAGATCGTCGGCCATGATGAAGACGATGTTCGGCCGTAGCGGCTCGGAGCGTCCTACGGTCGCCGCCATCATTGCGACGATCAGCGCCGCCGCAAACATCAATGTTCGAACGCTTAACCCGACCATATGACCTCCATGATCCTCTTGACCGACCCGGCGGTCTTGAGCCGCCTTCGATCACGCGATGCGAGAGGCGGCCCGCGTCCGCCCGCCGTCCCGCAGTCCGTCTGGACCTATCGCCCGGTTTCCCCGAGCGAGGCCCTGACGCACGCGCGTAGCCTGAAACTGGGCCAGGGATTGACCGCCCGCAATCAATTGGTAACGATCTCTGAAATTTTTTTTGCCTTCACCGGCTCGACCTCGCCGCCGGCGACGGGGTCTGGCTGTCAGCGATCTTTTGGAAGAGCCATGCCCAAACGCGCTCAGACGCATAAAACCGTTTCGCGGCACGGGTGGCTCAGCTACACGCCGCCGCCGTTCCGACAGGCCGTGCTGGACCGATGCAAGCTGGAGACCTTCAGCGGGGGTGCGACCATCTTTTCGGTCGGCGATCCGCCCGGCGGCATGTATGGGCTGGCGGCCGGAAGTTTTGCCATTTCCATCGCGCCCGGAGAGCGCGGCCCCTATGTCGCGCATTTCGCGTGGCCCGGCACTTGGTTCGGCGAGGCGGCGGCCTTAACGGAGCAGCCCCGGAAGATCAGCCTCGCGGTCAGCCGGGATTCGGAGGTCCTGCATCTGCCGCTGCCCGCCATTCGGGAGATCGTCGCGGCCGACCCGGGCGCGTGGCGGTTTTTCGGCCTCGCGGCCGTCGCCCACAACGATGTCGCCGTCGGCATCGCGGACGATCTTTTGATCCGCGATCATGTCAAGCGCAGCGTCGCGGTGCTCCTGCGCCTCGGCGGCTGCCGGTATCGCACGCTGGAGGACGCGCGGCCGATCGAGGTCGACGTCAGCCAGGAGGACTTCGCCGCGATGACGAATACGGCGCGAACGACCGCGGGCTCGGTGCTCAGAAAGCTCGAAGCCGACGGCGGCGTCGAGGTCTCGTACCGAAGAGTGCGGATCCTTGCCCCCGACTCGCTGCGAGCCATGTTGGAGCCTTGATAGGAACGACCGTTCTGCGCGCTCCGGACGGCTGGAGCCGCGAGCGGTCGTTCGAATTGACGAGCTTCAATCCTTCGGGGCGTCGAGCAGCGCGCTCTCCTTGAACAGGATTCCCGCGGCGCCCGCGCCGATCAGCGGGGCGACGATGAAGAGCCAAAGCTGTGCGACGGCGCCCGGGTTCGACGCGAAACCAATCAGCGCCGGGCCGATCGAACGCGCCAGATTGACCGAGGTGAGGTGGATCGCCGCGAGCGTGAGCCCGATGGCGAGGCCCGCGAAACCCTTCGGCGTGAAGGGATGCGTCACGCCGAGGATGGTGACGAGGAACAGGAAGGTCGCGACGATCTCGAACACGAAGGCGGAGACCAAGTTGTACTCGCCGAAATTGCCGGCGCCCCAACCGTTCTGCCCCAGCCCGCCGGTCCAGCCCGACGCCTTGCCCGACAGGATGAGGTAGAGCACCGCTGCTCCGACGAGCGCGCCGAGCACCTGCGCGATCCAATATTGAATCATCTCAGCCGCGCTCATGCGCCCGGCGACGAAGACCCCGAAGCTGACCGCCGGATTGACGTGGCAGCCTGAGATCGGCCCGATTCCATAAGCCATTGCGACGATCGCGAAGCCGAACGCGCTCGCGATGCCCAGCAGATCGACCGCCGTCGCGCCGGCTCCCATGCCGCCGATGACCGCCGTCCCGCAGCCGAAAAACACCAGGGCGAAAGTTCCGATAAATTCCGCAATCGATTTATTCATTCGAGCCTCTCATTGCCTTTCTCTGCCCGCGTCGGTTCTTTTCACGGTCGCGTTCATCGAAACGATCGACAGTCGATTCGGCGCTCAGCGCCGAACCAGAGTTCGAATTGCGGCCGGTCACGCCAAACCGCAGTCCAAGACGAACCCCCGTCACTGGCGCGTGCCGCGAACTCGTAACCTAAGTCCGGGTCGAGAATTGACCGTTGGCGATCAGTCGGCGACGAGTCTTCAAGATTTTTTGGGCTCTTCCGGCGTTCGGCGGCCTTCTCGACAGAGAACCGCTCCTTGGAGGGCTTTCGGACGCCGAAGCCAGATACAGTGCGGATTTAGAGCAAGATGAAATTAGGTCGCGCCAGCGAACCCTCACCCGGCGGCCTTTGGCCGTCCCCCTCTCCCCGAGGGAGAGGGGGACGCGCAGCCCTGAGTCCCCTTCCCCCTCCGGGGGGTGGCCGCGTCAGCGGCCGGATCAGGGGATGCCGCGCGATTTGATCTCAATTCATCTCGCCCTAGCCCCGCCGCATGTCATTCGACCAGCATGGCCCGCAACGCATCCGGCGCCCGCCCTGGCTGCGGCTTTGAGGCGGGCGTACTGCGTGAGGATCACGCATGCTCGCGACGTCGATGGTGCTCGGCGACGACAAAGGCAATTCCGTTGTGCTCGAGACGATCAGACACCTTGCGAAATTACCGAGGCACGCGAGCGATCGCATTTCAGTTTGTTTCGGCGCCCGCTCGCGCGGGCTCTTCGATCAGCGGTCGGACGAGCGAGGAGCCTGGAGGTCGCGGGGAGGCTGCCCCGTCGAGACCTGCGGGGTCGGCTGGAAATGGCTCTTAACCATGTTGATCGCCTGCTCCCCGATGACCATGCCGAGCAGGCCGACCAGTGCGATCAGCGGCGGGGCCGGAGAGCGAACCTGAACGAGTGCGTAAAACGCGCCGACAACGAGGCCCATGAGCAGAGAGACGACGTAATCGGTCATGGCGGCCCCCTATTCCTGCGGCCGCAGCACGATGCGCCCAGCCGCGCCGGCCGCCACTTTGCGATAGGCCTCTTGCGCCTCGCCGAGCCCGCAGGTTTCGGCGATCGGCGCGGAATGGTAGTCGCCCGCGGCAAAGCCTGGCGTGAGCGCGTCCAGCGCCTCGGCAGAGGCCGTGAGATCGCGCTTGAGCGTGTCGACGCCGAGGAGCCGGCTTTCGTTGTGATAGAAATCGGCGAGGTCGAAACTCACTTCGCGCTGGCCGGTCGAGGCGATTTCGACCAGCCTACCACGCAAGGCGAGGCAGTTGAGGGCGATGCGGAACATGACGCCGCCGACGAGATCGAGGACAACGTCCGCGCCCCTGCCGCCGTTCGCCGCGCGAACCTCCGCCGGCAGGTCCTTGGCGCCGATGATCAGCTTCTCTGCGATGGCGCAAATGGGCGCGTCCGGGCGAGGGGCGCGGTTGTCGGCGCCGATCACGCGAGCGCCAAGCCGTCGGGCGATCTGGGCGGCGGCGCCCCCGACGCCGCCTCCCGCGCCGACCAAAAGAAGGGTTTCCCCGGTCTTGAGGCCCGCCGCCTCAACGCCGAGCCATGCCGCCATGTAATTGACGCCGACCGAGGCCGCCTCGTCGAAGCTCAAACGGCCGGGCTTGCGGCGCAGGCTCGCCGCCGGCACGACGATCATTTGGGCATGGGTTCCATCGCGGGTGAAGCCGACGTCGCCGCCCGTGCCCCAAACCTCGGCTCCGATCCATTCGGCCGGACCTGCCTCGACCACTCCGGCGAAATCGCGGCCGGGGATGCGCGGCAACGTCGTCTGTTTCATCGCTCCGGCGACATTCTTGACGTCGCTCGGGTTGATTGAAGCCGCCATGACCCGCACCAAAGCCGTGCTCTCATCTGGAGCTGGCGCGGCAATCTCCACCAACTTCAGCACCGAAGGATCGCCGAAGACCTCGAACCGTATCGCACGCATGATTTGTCTCCGTTCGGTCATCACTTGCCCCAGATAAGTGAATGGGCGACCCCGTATTGGCGCTCGGGCCTACTGGGCGGCGTGAGATGTGCGCGACCCAAGCCTCTCTTCTATTATTGCGTGCTTTTGAGGAAGGCGAGAACCTCGCCCGGATCAACGGAGAAATATCGCGCGATCTGCTCAACGGTGAGGCCCAGATCCGAGAGCGCCCTGAGTGACGAGCGCTCGATCGGCCAGCGGACGCCCTCGGCGAACGCCTGCTTCATCAGGCTATCCAAACTGTTCCGATTGTGGAGCATGACTGAGTCCTCCTTTACTTGCGTGCGACGACATTGCCGTTCGTAACATTGTCTCGGTTCCTAGTTAAAATCCCTCGCGTGATTAATCCATCCTACGTCGGGTGATCAAGATGACTTGTTTGTTTTCGCAACGCGAAACCTTCGTATGACCGCCGCGCCTTGAAGTTTTTGCTCGGAGATCCCCAATAATGCGTGGCGGCCAAATCTCTGCCGGTTTGGCCGCCCATCGCTCTCGCGGCAGCATCAACGGCATCGGCATGCGCTTCTGGATTACTTTCCAAGTCAAAGGGGATGGGTGTGCGGCGCACGGGTGGCGTGGTCATTTCAGGGCGCTGGGCCTCCATGCGGGAGGATTTACGTGATCCAGCGAAAGCCGTCCAAGCAGACTGACGGGCGCCTCTAGGCGCCAATCGTTCTCGTCGTCGATGACGACCTTGAGGTTCGAGAAGCGTTGAGCAGCTTGTTTCGATCGGTCGGCCTTGAGGCGAAACTGTTCGCCTCGGCCGCGGAATTGTTGCAGCACAAACTGCCGGAGGCGCCGTGCTGTATTGTGCTTGACATCAGGTTGCCTGGAGTGGGCGGCCTCGACTTCCAGGATCAGTTGACCAAAGCGAACATTCACGTTCCCATTGTCATGATGACGGGCCATGGAGACATCCCCATGTCCGTCCGGGCCATGAAAGCGGGGGCGGTCGATTTCCTGACGAAGCCATTCCGCCATCAGGACATGCTCGACGCTGTGCGCAGGCGATCGAGCGGGACCGGACGCGACGCGACAGCGAAAGCTCGCTCTCCGAACTCCAGGCCCTGTTCGTGTCGCTCACGACGCGCGAGCGGGAGATCATGGCGCTTGTCACCACCGGACTGATGAACAAACAGGTGGCGGCCGAACACGGCCTCAGTGAAATCACAGTCAAGATCCACCGGGGCCATATCATGCGGAAGATGGGCGTTCGATCCTTGGCGGACCTGGTGCGGGCAGCCGAAGCTCTCGATCTACGTCAAACCAAGACGTCCATGTCGTAACCGTCAGTATGATTTCATTGTTCTGCTGATAGCGGCATGACTGCAGTGTTCGCTGTGCGCTCTTGACCGTCTGCATGAGCCTTGGCGCGCAAAAAAGGATAACCTAGGTGTCAAAGGCTCAGATCGTTTCGATTGTCGATGACGATGAGGCAGTTCGCGTCGCCATGGAGAGCCTCGTTAGGTCGCAAGGCCTGGTCGCTTTCGTTTTCGAATCTGCTGAGGATTTCCTGCGGTCGCCGCGGGTCGACGACAGCGCCTGTCTGATAACCGACGTGCAGATGCCGGGTATGAGCGGCCTGGATCTTCAGGATCGCCTGATCGCGCAAGGAATCCGCGTTCCCATCATTTTCATCACCGCATTTCCGGCGCAAGCCATTCGAAGTCGCGCGGAAGCCGGAGGCGCGCTCGCCTGTCTCGAAAAGCCATTTGGCGGGAGGAGCATGCTGGAGTTGGTGCGCCAGGCTCTCGCGGCGCAGCCACACTGAAGTTCGCCGGCCGTCAGAAGCTTAGAGCTAGAGGCCGACGGGACCGGCGGCCGGATCTCTTCACAAGGAGACGTCCCCTTGAAGGTCCATGAGTTCACGAAAGAACGGCTGCTCGCTGAAATCGCGGAGCGCGTGCGTGTCGAGGAACAGCTGAGGGCGGCGAACCGCACCCTGCGAACCGTCAATCGCTGCAACGAAGCGCTCGTTCGCGCCACAGAGGAGATCCAACTGGTGGAGGCCATCTGCCGAATCCTGGTCGAGGATGGCGGCATGCGGATGGCCTGGGTCGGGTATCGAGAAGCGAACGCACCTTGGAGGCGGATCGCGCACGCGGGATTCGACGATGGATATCTCGACCGCATCGATGTTGGTTCGGCCGACGCCCCCACAGCGCATGGGCCCACGGCCATCGCCATTCAAACCAGCGAGCCCTGTTCGACTGATGATATCGCGACCGACCCGCGCTTCCGGCACTGGCGGGATGAGGCGCTCAGGCGCGGGTATGCGTCCTTGCTTGCGCTCCGGCTGAAATCCGGAGGGACCGCGTTCGGCGCCCTCACCCTCTACGCCGACCGACCGCACGCTTTCGACGAGCAGACGCGTTCGCATTTCACCGAACTCGCCAACGACCTCGCCTATGGCGTGATGGCGATCCGGACCCGGGCCGAGCGCGCACGGGTTGAGGCGGAATTGCGCCGTATCGAAGCTTATCTCGAGGAAGGACAAAGGCTGACGCACACGGGAAGCTGGGCTTGGAATGTCGCGAGCCGTGAGACCATCTATTGGTCTCCGGAGCAGTACCGAATATTTGGCCTGGATCCGGTTGAGGACTCTCACGCCTTCGAGAAGGCCCTTCAGCAGGTTCTTCCGGAAGATCGCGCCAAATTCATCGAGATTCTTGACGCCGCGATCCGGGAAAAGAAGGACTTCGATGTCGAATGGCGATTTCCGCTGCCAGACGGGAGCGTACGCTATCATCATAGCGTCGGACATCCCGTCGTCGACAAGGACGGCGAGGTCGTCGAGTACGTGGGTACGCTCGTCGACGTGACCGAACAGTATCTCGCCAGGATGGCGCTGGAGCGCGAAAACGCGGAACGCCGGCGCGCGGAAGAGCAGCTGCGCCGCAGCGAGGCGTTTTTGGCCGAAGGCCAAAGAATCAGCCGAACGGGAAGCTGGACCTGGAACGTCACCACCGGGAGGCTGTCGTGGTCGGCCGAGCATTTTCGCATTTTCGGATTGGATCCCGACGCGACGACGCCGTCCTATGGGGTGTTCATGGACCGGATTCATCCTGAGGATCGCGCCGCCTTCGAAGAGATGTTGGAGAAGGCTGTTCGAGACGGCAGCAACTTCCAATGCGATTTTCGCATCGTCACGCCGGACGGCGCGATAAAGCATGTGCACAGCCTGGGCCGCGCAGCCGCCGACAGCGCCAACGACACTGAATTCATCGGCGCGGTCATGGACGTCACCGAGCGCCGGCTTGGAGAGGAAGCCCTGCGGAGCGCACGGGCCGATCTCGAACGGGCGTCGCGCCTGAGTACGATGGGCCAGCTCACCGCATCGATCGCGCACGAGATCAACCAACCGCTCGCCGCGATCATCACCAATGCGGACGCCTGCCTGCTCTGGCTTGAAGCGGACCGCCCCGACCTCGAGGAAGCGCGGAAGGCCGCGACACGCATCGTTAGAAACGGCCACCGCGCCAGCGACATCATCAAGAGCGTCCGCTCTCTAACGCGGAAGTCGACGCGTGAGATGGTCTCACTCGATATCAACGAGGTGATCCGGGAGGTGATTGTCCTCATGGGTGCCGAGTTCCGCCGCCATGGCGTCCAGGTCGAAACCTCGCTGCGCAATCTCGATTCCGTCTTTGGCGATCGGGTCCAACTTCAGCAGGTCGTGCTGAATTTGATCATGAACGGAATCGAGGCGATGGCAGATTCCAAGCGCGGGCAGCGGCGGCTGGAGATCAGATCCACAAATGAGGAATCTGGTCATGTGCTCGTCGCCGTTGAGGATTCGGGACCCGGGCTCAGCTCGGCGCAAGCGGACCGGCTCTTCGAGGCCTTCTTCACCACCAAGCCAGAGGGGATGGGGATGGGATTGTCGATCTGTCGTTCAATCATCGAAGCGCATGGCGGGCGATTGTGGGCGACCCCGAATCGGCCGAATGGCGCCATATTCCAGTTCACCTTGCCGACGGCGGCCGGAGAGGCAAACAGCGCCGCCGACGACGCAGCGTGACCCACGGCTCCTTCTGCGATTGAGCCGTCGGCGACCCTTCTAAAAAGCGTTGCGACGCAGGCGCGCCGACGAGTTCTCCTCAGCCCCCTCGTCGATGAGCTTCCAGCAGCGCCGATAAGCGGGCGCGGCCAACCTCGTCTTCGTCGCAATCTTCAAGGAAACCCGCGCGGCAAATTTGGCCGCCCGTGGCCGCCCGGGCGGCGTCGTCAGACCCGACCGTATTCTTTGGTTTGATACAAATAAAACGAATGTGCCGCCCGCGGCAACCTAGGCGGAATAGCGCGGCTTGCGCGGATTGTCTTAAACCGAGCCGTGTCGCCGAACCGGCGACGCCAACGCCGCAATCTAACGGATGTCCGCTGAGATATCGGCGAAACAGACGATGGAGGCTACCAGTGACCACACGAGACGCCAATGCGCTGCGCGCCGCTCCGCTCGCAACCCCTACGGATCTCAAATCGAACGCCGTGCGCGACCTGACCGGCGCGCTCAACATCCTGCTTGCGGACATGTTTGGTCTTTATGTGAAGACCAAGAATTTCCATTGGCACGTCTCGGGCCCGCACTTTCGCGATTACCATTTGATGCTGGACGAGCAGGGCGAGCAGATCTTCGCGACCACCGATGCAATCGCCGAGCGCGTTCGCAAGATCGGCGGTACGACGTTGCGCTCCATCGGTCACATCAAGCGTCTGCAGCGCATCGAGGACAGCGACGCGGAGTTTGTCGCGCCGTCGGATATGCTTGCCGAATTGCGTGACGACAATAAGCAGCTGGTCGCCAATATGCGCGAGACGCATGGCCTCTGCGACGAGCATGGCGACGTCGCGACCGCGAGCCTCTTGGAGGTTTGGATCGACGAGGCCGAGCGGCGCACCTGGTTTCTGTTCGAAGCGACTCGAACGTCCGGGACTTGACGCCCGAACCGTGACCCTTCCAGCGCCAACGGCATGGACGCCCGTGAATCACGCCGTGGACGCCTGCTCAGGAGACGCCCCATGTTAAAGGACGATTCCATCTCCCATCTCCGTGGCGGCGGCGCGTCCAAGGCCGCGCCCTCGGATGGCCGCCTGCGGGTTGAAATCGGCTTCGTCGGTCTTGGCCACATGGGGACGGCGATGGCGGCAAACCTTATCGCCGCGGGAGGTCGGGTGACCGCCTATGTGCGTCGCCCCGACGAACTGGGCAAACTCGCAAGCCTCGGTCTCGACCCCACAACGAGGTTCGCCGATCTTTTCGACTGCGAGGTCGTGATCAGCATGCTGCCCGACGACGCCGCCGTTCGTGACGTCGTCCTCGGGCGGGACAACGCTCAAGGTCTCGTCACCGGACTGAAGCGCGGCGCGATTCATCTTTCGATGAGCACGATCAGCACATCCACAGCGTCTGAACTCGCGGCCGAGCATCTCCGCCACGAGCAAGGCTACGTCGCAGCGCCGGTGTTCGGAAATCCGGATGCCGCCAGGGCGCGCCAACTCTTCGTTGTCGCCGCCGGCGCTCCAGCCGATGTCCAACGCTGCCAGCCGCTGTTCGACAGTTTCGGACAAGAGACATTCGTCGTCGGCGCCGATCCTGCGCACGCCAACCTGGTCAAGCTGCTCGGGAATATGATGACCGCGACCACGCTCGAGGTGCTGGGAGAAGTCGTCGCCGTGGCGCTCAAGCGCGGACTCGATCCCAAGCGTTTCCTCGACATCATGACGAGCACGATGTTCGGCGGACGCGCGCATAAAATCTACGGCGACAAGATCGTCGGGCAGTCCTACGGGTCTGGATTCGTCTTGCCCCTGGTGCTGAAGGATGTGCGCCTGGCGCTCGCCGAGGCGGAAAGCGCCGCGGCCCCCATGCCAACGGCCGACGTGGTGCGAGACCGGCTCATCACAGGAATCGCGCGCGGCTATGCCGGTCTCGACTGGAGCGCGCTTGGGTTGATCGCCGCTGAGGAGGCCGGACTGCAATCGAGCCATCCCCACAATGTCAATTGAGGTTGGCCAAGGCGCCATGCGGCTCTGCCCGTCGATCCTGACCTGCTGCGGGCCTGACATCCCGCGACCGTAACACCGAGGAAGGACAAGAAACCATGATCTCGGAGATCAAGCCGAACGACGCCGAGATGGAATATCTCTCCGACCCGCTCAAGGTTTCGCGCATTGCGCTCGGAACCTGGGCGATCGGCGGATGGATGTGGGGCGGAACCGATGAAGCCGCGGCGATCGGCGCCATTCACGAGGCTCTCGATCACGGCGTCAGGCTGATCGATACGGCCCCGGCCTATGGCTTCGGCCGCTCGGAGGAGATCGTGGGCAAGGCGTTGGCCGACGGCGGGCGGCGCAAGCGCGCCCTGATCGCGACCAAGGTTGGTCTGGACTGGAAGAACGGGCAGCCGTTCCGCGACGCCAGCAAGACGCGCATTCGGAACGAGATCGAGGCTTCGCTGCGCCGTCTGCGCACAGACGTCATCGATATCTATCAGGTGCATTGGCCGGATCCGAAAGTGCCGATCGAGGAAACCGCTGCGGCGATGGCGGACTTGCAGCGCGCCGGCAAGATCAAGGTCATCGGCGTCAGCAATTTCAGCCCCGCGCAGATCGAAGCCTTTCGCAAGGTTGCGCCGCTGCAGACTGTTCAGTCGCCGTACAACCTGTTCGAGCGCGCCATCGAAGGCGACGTCCTCCCCTATTGCCGGGACAACAACATTGTCACGCTCGCCTACGGTCCATTGTGCAGGGGCCTGCTCTCCGGCCGCATGACGCCGCAGACGCAGTTCGCCGGAGACGACCTGCGAAAGGTAGACCCCAAGTTCCAGGTCCCGCGTTTTGCGCAATACCTGCGGGCGGTTGAGAAGCTCGACCGGTTCGCGCAGGAAAATTACGGAAGGCGCGTCATCCATCTCGCCTTGCGCTGGATTCTCGATCGGCAGCACTCGACGATCGCGCTTTGGGGCGCCCGACGGCCTGACCAACTCGCTCCCATCGCGGGCGTCACGGGCTGGCATATCGACTCGTCCGCCATGGCCGAGATCGATCGGATTCTTTCGGAGACGATCGTCGACGCCGTGGGTCCGGAGTTCATGGCGCCGCCTGTTGAGCTTGCCGCCTAACGTGACCGAAAACGCTTCGTTGGAGGGCGACATGCTCGACCATGAAACGCTGCGGACGAAGGACCTCGAGGCCGCTTTGGGAGTTCCGACTCCGTTTCATTCACAGGAGCAGAGTCATGCTGAGTAGACCTACGCATCTAGCGCCGGCGCCCTTCGTCGACCACGTCGATGACAATGCGAGAGCGAAGACCGCTCGCACTCTCTTCCACGAGTTCTGGAACACGGGCGATGAGGCCGTGCTGAAGCGAGCGTTCGCGGAGAACTTTGCCGACCGCGCCGTGCCCGCGCCTCGCGCCGGCAGCGATGGGTTCGCGGCTCCGCAGGCGCCTCGGGCGCCAAAAGAGGAGTCGATATGATCACCCTCAAAATACTGTCGGAGAAAATCCACTCCTGGCTCCGGGATCAGGCGGCGGCGCGCGAATTGTCTCGGCTCTCTGATCATGAGCTGTGCGATATCGGCGTCCGTCGCTCCGACATCGAAAACATCGTGCGCCACAAGGTCGCGCCTGCTGAGGCCGGCCCGCGACGAAGGCTGCCTGATCGCGAAGGACGATCGCCGAACCGGCAGCCGAGCAAGCGCTGCGACCCGCCACGACACAGCCGCACGCAGAGTGACGGCGCTGCGCTGTGACGCCATGCGACCCGAGGACCGATCATGGGTATCGTTCGCTTCGCGCTGAGGTTTCCGTACACCTTCTACGTCCTCGCGGCGCTGATTCTATTTCTCGGCGTCACGGCCATTACCGTGATGCCGATGGACATCTTCCCGGAGATCGACATTCCCGTCGTCTCAGTGATCTGGCAGTATACTGGTTTGAGCACGCCAGAAATGGAGCAGCGCGTCACCACCTATAGCCAGTACTCTATCAGCTCGAACGTTACCGGTATCAAAGATATGGAGGCCCAGACACTCAACGGCATCTCGGTCCAGAAGATTTATTTCCAGCCGGACGTCAACCTCGATCTGGCCATCGCCCAGATCGTCTCGGCGACAAATTCGATCCGCGCCCTGATGCCCACCGGGATACAGCCGCCGACCGTGGTGGCGTACAATGCGTCGAGCGTTCCGGTCCTGCAGCTCAGCTTGAGCTCCGATCGGCTCAGTGAACAGCAGCTCTATGACTACGGGATCTACAACTTGCGCCAGCAGCTCGCGCCGGTTCATGGGGTGACGTTCCCAACTCCCGACGGCGGCAAGTACCGGCAGATCATGGTCGACATCGATCCGGTCAAGCTTGCGGCCAAAGGGCTCACGCCGGCGGATGTCGTCAACGCAGTCAACGCCCAGACCCTGACCTTGCCGTCGGGTCTCGCCAAGATCGGCGACACGCAATACACGGTGCGCACCAATGCGATGCCGACGACCATCGCCGACCTCAACAACATTCCGATCACATACGCCAACGGGCAGACCGTGTTCATAAGGGATGTCGGCCAGGTGCACGACGGTTGGGCGGTGCAGCAGAACGTCGTGCGTGAAAATGGCCGACGCTCCGTGCTCTTGAGCGTCATCAAGAATGGCGGCGCCTCGACGCTTGCCGTCGTCGAAGGGGTCCGCAAGGTCCTGAAGATCGCGCGTCTGGCCGCGCCCCCTGGCCTGAGCATCAACGAGCTGTTCGATCAATCAAAGCTCGTGACCGCCTCGATCGCGAGCGTGGTCCGCGAGGGAGCGATCGCAGCCGGGCTCACGGGGCTGATGATCCTGCTGTTTCTCGGCTCATGGCGGTCGACCTTGATCGTCTTGATCTCGATACCGCTGTCGATCCTGACATCGATCGTCGTCCTCTACTTCCTCGGCGACACGCTCAACACCATGACCCTCGGCGGCATGGCGCTTGCGGTCGGCATTCTGGTCGACGACTCGACGGTGACGATCGAGAACACCCACCGGCTGCGCAGTGAAGGCATGAGCCTCGCCGCGGCGACCCTGCACGGCTCCGCGGGCATCGCCGTCCCGACGTTGGTCTCGACGCTCGCGATCAGCTGCGTGTTCACGTCGGTTGTGTTCCTGGAAGGACCGGCGAAATTCCTGTTTACGCCGCTCGGGCTTGCGGTGGTGTTCGCGATGCTGGCCTCTTATACGCTGTCGAGGACCTTGACGCCCGTCATCATCGGCCTGCTGCTCAAGAGTGAACACCACGGCGCGGCGCCTGGCTCGGGCAACTGGTTTACGCGCTTTCACCAGGGATTCGAGCGCGCCTTCGAGCGACTTCGTCGCGGCTATGTCCGCATGCTCGCGATGCTCCTGAAACGACCTTGGATCGTCCCGGTCGTCGCCGCGCTGATCCTTGCGCTGGGCGGCGTCATGCTCAACTTTGTTGGCCGCGACTTCTTCCCCGCAATCGACGGCGGCCAGATCAAGCTTCATGTCCGGGCGCCTGCCGCAACGCGCATCGAAGCGACGGAGCACATTTTTCAGGAGGTCGAAGACAAGATTCGCGAGGTCATCCCCGAGCGAGACCTCGACCTCATCGTCGACGATTTCGGGGTACCGCAACGAACGTACAACCTCGCGTTCACCGACGGGTCGACCATCAACGCCAACGACGGGGTGATCCTGGTGTCGCTAAAGGACGGACACGCGCCAACCGCCGATTACGTCCGCAGGCTCCGCGAGGCGCTGCCGGCATCCTTTCCCTCGGTGACCTTCTATTTCCAGGCCGCCGACATGACTACCCAAATCCTCAATTTCGGACTGCCGGCGCAGATCGATGCTCGCGTGGTCGGCCGCGACCGCGCTACGAACGTGAGGGTGGCGCATCAGCTGCGCCGCCGCGTGGCGGCCATTCCAGGCATTGCCGACGCCCACCTCCAGCAGGAGCTCGATGCGCCCGCTTTCATCGCCAACATCGACCGGTCGCGGGCGTTGCAACTCGGTCTCAATGCGCAGGCGGTCGCCAACGATCTCAACATCAGCCTGAGCTCGTCGGAGCAGGTCTCACCCAACTTCTGGACCGATCCGACGAACGGAATTCCCTACTACATTGCGGTCCAGACGCCCGAGCATCAAGAGAGCTCGCTCGGTGAACTCGGCAACACGCCGGTGTCCACCACGATCGCTTCCGCCGGTCCGCTGACGTCCGGGCTCCTGAGCAACGCGGCGATGTTGCAGAGTGAGGCCGTTCCCAACATCCCCGGGCTCTTGAGCAACGTGGCGACGTTGCGGCGGGACGTGACTCCCACCAATCTGAACCAGACCAATATCCAGCCGGTGTACGACGTTTATGCCGCTGTGCAGGGACGCGATCTCGGCAGCGTCTCCGATGACATCAACAAGATCGCCGCGGAGCTGCAGAAGCAGCTCAAGCCCGGCAACACGATTCAGGTTCTTGGCCAGATCCAAAGCATGAACGATTCCTTCCGGGACCTCGGCATCGGGCTCCTGTTCGCGGCCGTGTTCGTTTATATGCTTATGGTCGTCAACTACCAGAATTTCGGAGATCCGTTCGTCGTCATCCTGGCGCTTCCGGCGACGTTGTGCGGCATCGTCACGATGCTGTTCATCACCGGCACGACGCTCAGTGTCCCCTCGCTGATGGGCGCCATCATGGCGGTTGGCGTAGCCTCGGCGAACTCCATTCTCCTGGTCACCTTCGCGCGGGAGCAGCAGCTCGCTGGCAGGACGGCGTTCCGGGCTGCGATCAACGCCGGCCACACTCGCATCCGCCCCGTTCTGATGACGGCCGGCGCCATGATCGTCGGGATGATCCCGATGGCGATCGGCGGCGCCGGCGAGGAGCAGAATGCGGCGCTCGCCAGGGCGGTGATCGGCGGCCTTCTGTTCGCGACCCCCACCACCTTGCTGGTCGTCCCCTATCTCTTTGCCGTGCTGCGCAAGCGCAACGACGGCGTCCCGGCCCGTGGCGTATTCGAGGACCTTCCCGATGAATGACCTTGGCTTTCGTAATCGAACCGACGGGTTTACCGCCGATCATCTCGATGACCGGCCGTTCGATCGTGACCCGCAGACCCCGCAGAAGCCTCGCCCGAAGGCGCGGCGCCGACGGGGCATGCGTGTGTTCGCTGTGGGCGCATTCTTGTTGGTCGCCGGCGGCGTGGCGTTCGGCGCATGGAGCCACTATTCGCAGGCGCCGGAGGTGACCGCGACAGCGGAGCAGGAGCGTGATTTCGTCCCCAGCGTGCGCGTCGCAACGGTCAAGGCGAGCCCCACCGTCATGTCCGTCACCTTGCCGGCGACGACGGCCGCATTCGCGCAGGCAGAGATCTATGCCCGAGCGACCGGCTATATCGGTCAGCGTTTCGTCGACATCGGCGATCGGGTCAAACAGGGGCAGCCGCTGGCGGAGCTCGCGGTGCCGGAGCAAGACGATCAGATTTCCCAGAACGTAGCGACGCGCAATCAGCTCCAAGCGGCGCTTGACCAGGCGCAGGCCAACTTGAAGCTCGCACAGGTGACCTGGGACCGGGACCGGCCGCTGGTGAATGAAGGCTGGGCGACCCAGCAGCAGGGCACAATCGACGTCCAGACCCTGAAGGCGAATGATGCGGCAGTTGGCGTCGCGCAGGCCAACATCGCAGCTCAGGATAAACTGCTCATGACGCTGCGTCAGAACCGCGACTATGCATCAGTGACAGCGCCGTTCAACGGCGTCATCACGCAGCGCAACGTCGACGTCGGCAGTCTGGTGCAGGGCAACGCCAATACCGGCACGTTCATGTTCGAGGTCATGCAGAGGGACGTGATCCGAGTGTTTGTCTACGTGCCGCAGGATGCGGCTTTCGGCGTGGCGCCAGGCGTGGATGCGATCATTCGCGTACCCGAAATTCCGAATCGCGAGTTCCCCGGCAAGGTGACCCGGATCGCCGACGCGCTCCAGAGCGGTACGCGTACGCTCTTGACCGAGATCGACATTCCCAATCGGGACGAGGCGCTGCCGCCCGGGGTCTACTGCACCGTCGAGCTCAAGATTCCACGACCGACACCATCCTTCGTCGTGCCCGCCGAAGCGATCATCTTCAACCGCAATGGCTTGCAGGTCGCGGTGGTCAATAACGGCAAGACGGAGATCCGCAAGCTCGAGGTGACGCGCGACTTCGGCACGTGGGTGGAAGCGGACGCCGGCGTGAAGCCCGGCGAGCAGGTCATCCTCAGTCCCCCGGTCAACCTCGTCGACGGCGACAAGGTACAGCTGCGCTCCAACGTGATGGCGCCGGCGACATGATCGCTATCGGGCTGTGGCCCCTGCTCGTAGCGTGGGCGTTTCGGACGGAAGGATTGAAGTTCGCAAGATCGATCCCGAATTGGACGAGTGCTCGCCGCCAAGCGAGTCGGGGACCTCGCCCTACAGCGCTTCTGACGCCAGCCGAAACTCCGCCTTCCTGATGATATTCATGCAGGGTGCATCCCAACCCTCTTTTCCAACAATTCTACGCTACGCATTCACCCATGGATCATGCGAACACCCATGGATCATACGAAGGTGTGGCTTCACCAAACAGAGAATGCAACTCCGTCTACCCATGTAGGATAGAATAGTTACGCGATGAATGTTACCTAAGCAGCGGCGCAACGCTACGAGCTCCGTTGTTAACCGTCGAAAAATCTGCCTCAAAAGCGACCAGCTGACGCGCCGCCTTTGCCAGGGCCAATTAGGTGAGTTTTACGATGCCGATAAACCAGCACTTGAGCAAATCTAGCATTCTCCTGGCCTTGGCGACTTCGGCATACTGCTCTCTAGCGCTCTTGCCCGGCGCGACTTTGGCAGAATCGGATGCCCCGGCCGGTTCAACTGCGCCAAGCTATCTTCCGAGCATCAGTGACTTCATGATAGCGACCATCCAGCCTCGCCATGTCAGAGCCTGGATCGCCGCGCGGAGCGGAGACTGGTCGTTTGCTGGCTACGAACTGGGAAATCTGAAGGGCGCGTTCGATCGCCTTGGCCGAGCCCATCCCATGGAACACGACATTCCGCTGAAGGACTTGATTGTGTCCGTAACTGCTCAACCTTTTGAGGATTTGCACAAAGCTATTCAATCGAAAGATTGGACAGCGTTTTCCAAAGCCTATACGAATCTCACCTCCGCGTGCAATTCCTGCCATGAGGCCACAAACCACGGCGTGGTCGTCATTCGGGCGCCGACAGATTTATCAATTTCAGACCAGAACTTTGTGCGGGCGGCTCAGTAGTCAGTCACGCACGAATTGCAAATACGCGTCGGCGCCCACATCGCTCCAGACGCGTAGCAGCAACTTGAAGAGAGACGGCATCCTGCTGAACATTTGAGGTGCGCTACGATTGCGTTGGAAGTTGATACCGAGTTTTCACGAATTTCAGGCCTCGGCGCCGACCGGAAGGACAGCCGTGGGAGGTCACGATCGTCGAAGCCCATGGCGGGCGACTTTGGGTGGGCGGCGTCACGCGCGCCGTATGACGCCGACGTCTGCTTCACGATCCCCTCTTGTTTCGAGCAGTAACGCCGCGGCGATGGCGACGATGCGCGCCCAGGGTCATCGGGTACCGCTTATCTTGATTAAGCGCCTTCACTGACGAAATGAGCCGAGACCGAGCGTTGAAGCCGGAGCCGTTTGTTTTCTGGCCAAGCCATTCGTCGAACCGACTTTAATCAATTGCCTGGACGCCGCGCTCCAGGGCCACCGGGGCGAAGATGAAACATGAACGTGGCTGCCACTGGCCCCCGCGCTGCGCTGACTTGGCAGGCCTGCACAGGTCTCTGCCTGGTGGGTCTGCTGACGGGTTTGCTGCGCGAAGACCGCCGATTTGTCCGACGGAGTCTTGGCGAGATTGCTAATGATCGACCTCGACACACCATGTTCTGCATGGGCCCCAGCCCTCTTGCGCTAAGGTCGTCGCGCGGCAACGATGGCGGGCGTCTTTACGGGCTTTTGTCAAGGTCCGATAGACCTTGCCATACGGGACGATGACGTCTCCTCCAGGACGTGCGGTCTCGATAAAGGCCGTGCATTCCTCGCCGCGGGACACACCCGGTTCCCGTGCTTGGAATTGCTCCAGGCACCATCCCGGCGTCGACAGACCTAGGGGGATAAAAGGAAGAGCAAGAAAGAGAGCAATACGCAGTCTTGTCCCCTTTTTCGTCGCCTGCCCGGCGCGAGCGAGGCGTCTTCCGGTTACCGTCCTGCCGCGGCGGACAATTCCGGTCTCGCGTTCTGTCACTGTGCGCTTGCTGCTTCCAGCACTCGCCAGATTTTCATTGGACCTGGAATCCAGCCGGCCACTGCGGTCGAACGCCGATTTCGATGCATTTTCCTCTTCTGACACTGAAGCCTCCTGCTCCGCGAACAATTGCGGCGTAAGGGACCTTCACAGTCGTCAACCGCCGCGCGTGCAGCTGTCTTAAACTCAGGGTAGAGGACAAAGCAATTGCCTCTAATTCTATAATATAGTACCCAAGTTTAATCATGCCATGCCAGCAGGCTAAAATGGCGGCCTAAACGGTCGGTATAGAATGAGCGGAAGGAATGGCAGGCCCATATAGGACATGCAGCGCAGCAAGTTCCTGCGCTCAGGAGAAGGCTCAGGTCATCAAGGTCGTGTCGCGATAGGTGGCGTCGCTCAGTTGGAGCAAGCGCTCGCAAAGCGCGCTCCCCATATCGCGGTAGCGAGCGAGCGGCTTGCGGCGGTCGTTGGCGATTCTCCGGGCATAAACATGGGACCGACAGCGATCTGGCGGCTTGCGGGAGATTCTTCTCAATACTAAAGAGATTTGGTCGCGTACATTCTCGGTCAAGCTTCGCAAACGTCGGCCGCCGATTGCCACTGCGGGAGGCTCGTTTGCAGAATGACGACGTCAAAGAGGGCCGCGCCGTGACAGCTCCGTCCGGACATGCGCCAGAGACTCTTTGGGACGATGGCGAGTTCATCCTGTCCCGGGGTGCGTGGGATGGCGGGTCATTCCCGCTCCTCGCCGTCGCGCCCTCGTCGGCTGAGCCCTTGCCCGAAACCCTTGCGCGGCTGCAACACGCCTATGCGTTGCGAGAGGAGCTCGATCCTGCTTGGGCCGCCCGGCCCTTGAGACTGGAGCTTCACCGAGGGCGGTTTACACTCTTGATCGAAGACCCCGGCGGAGAGCCCCTGTTGCGGCTCCTGAGCCAGCCCTGGGAGATTACGCCGTTTCTGCGCATCGCCATCGCCATCGCTACAACGCTTGCTCAGTTTCACCGGCGAGGCCTCATCCACAAGGACATCAAGCCGGCGAATGTTCTGGTCAACTCTGTCACGAACCAAGTCTGGCTCACCGGCTTTAGCATCGCCTCGCGTCTGCCGCGCGAACGTCAGGTCCCTGCACCGCCTGATTCGATCGAGGGCACGCTCGCATACATGCCGCCCGAGCAGACCGGACGGATGAACCGCTCGATCGATGCCCGCAGCGACCTCTATGCGCTGGGCGTCACGCTCTACGAGATGCTCACGGGCGCACTGCCCTTCACCGCGTCCGACCCCATGGAGTGGGTCCACTGCCATACTGCAAGAAAACCGGCGCCGCCCGAAGAGCGGGTCGCGGGCATCCCGGGGCCGGTCTCGGCGATCGTGATGAAGCTGCTCGCCAAGACCGCCGAGGAACGCTACCAGACCGCCGCCGGCCTGGAGCGCGACCTCCGGCGCTGTCTTGCTGAATGGGAGGCTTGGCGCCGGGTCGACGACTTCGCATTAGGCCAACAGGACACGCCTGACCGGCTTCTGATCCCCGAAAAGCTGTACGGGAGAGCGCGCGAGCTCGAGACCTTGCTCGCGGCCTTCGATCGCGTGGTCACGCGCGGCGCGCCGGAGCTGGTGCTGGTGTCTGGATATTCCGGCATCGGCAAGTCCTCGGTCGTCAATGAGCTGCACAAGGCGCTGGCGCCGGCGCGCGGGCTGTTCGCTGCGGGCAAGTTCGATCAGTACAAACACAACATCCCCTATGCGACGCTGGCGCAGGCTCTTCAGAGCCTCGTGCGAGCTCTTCTCGGCAAAAGCGACGCCAAGATGAAAAGTTGGCGCGACGCCATCGTGGACGCGATAGGCCCGAATGGACGGCTCATGGTCGAGCTCGTCCCCGAGCTTAAGCTCATTATCGGCGAACCACCGCCGGTCCCGGTGCTGCCGCCACAGCAGGCGGAGGGGCGGTTCCAGCAGGTGTTCCGACGCTTCATCGGCGTCTTCGCCCGCCCGGAACATCCGCTGGCGTTGTTCCTCGACGATTTGCAATGGCTGGACGCCGCGACCCTCGACTTGTTCGAGGATCTGTTGACCCGGTCGGACCTGAAGCATCTGATGCTGATCGGCGCCTACCGGGACAATGAGGTCGATGGCGCCCATCCGCTCATGCGCAAGCTCGACGCGATCCGCCAAGCCGGAGGGCAGGTGCAGGAGATCCGCCTGGCGCCCCTCACTCGTGACGATCTGAGGCAGATGATCGTTGATGTGCTTCGCTGCGAGCCGGAGCGCGCCGCGCCGCTCGCCCAGTTGGTGCACGAGAAGACTGGGGGTAATCCGTTCTTCGCCCTTCAGTTCGTTTCTGCGCTCGCCGAAGAGGGGCTGCTCCGTTTCGATCATGACGCGGCAGGCTGGTGTTGGGATCTCAATCGTATTCACGCCAAGGGTTACACCGACAATGTGGTGGACCTCATGGTTGGGAAGTTGACCCGCCTGCCCGTCGAGACTCAGGCCGCGTTGCAGCAGCTCGCCTGCCTCGGCAATGTTGCCGAGGTCATGATGCTTTCGATCGTTCTCGGGAAGTCGAACGAGGACGTCCATTCGGATTTCTGGGACGCTGTTCGTCTGGAGCTGGTCGAGCACGTGGATGGCTCGTACAAGTTCACCCACGACCGTGTCCACGAGGCCGCCTACTCACTCATACCGGAACAGTTGCGCGCCGAGGCGCACCTCCGCATCGGAAGACTGCTCGCGGCTCAGACCCCGAAGGAAAGGCGCGAAGAGGCCATCTTCGAAATCGTCAATCAGCTCAACCGCGGCGCGGCCCTGATCACCTCACGCGACGAGTGTGAGCGGCTGGCCGAGCTCAACCTCCTGGCGGGCCAGCGCGCGAAGGCCTCTGCCGCCTACGCCTCCGCAATCACCCATTTCGCCGCCGGCGCGGCCCTGTTGTCGGAAGACATCTGGGACCGCCGGCGCGAGCTTAGCTTTGCGCTGGAGCTGCACCGGGGCGAATGCGAGTTCCTCACCGGGGCGCTGGCAGAAGCGGAGAGCCGCCTGGCGGCCCTGTCAAGCCGCGCGGCAAATACCGTAGAACGAGCCACGGTCGCGTGTTTGCGCGTGGATCTGTACACGACCCTCGATCAGAGCAGCCGCGCCGTCGCCGTCGGTCTCGACTACCTCCGGCATCTCGGCATCGACTGGTCGGCTCATCCGACAGACGAGGAAACGCGACGCGAATACGAGCGGATCTGGTCGCAGCTCGGGAGCCGCATGATCGAGGATCTGATCGAGCTGCCTCTGATGAGCGACCCTGCTTCCCTCGCGACGATGGACGTTCTGACCAAGATCGGACCGCCCAGTTTGCATACAGATGCGCAGCTGTTTTCCCTCGTCATCTGTCGGGCGGTCAATCTCAGCCTCGAGAGCGGCAACTGTGACGGCTCGTGTTTCGCCTACGTTCGGCTGGGCATGGTCGCCGGATCGCGCTTCGGCGACTATCAGGCGGGATACCGCTTCGGCCGGCTCGGCCATGACCTGGTCGAACGGCGCGGACTGAACCGCTTTGAGGGCAGGACCTTTATTTGCTTCGGAGGTTTCGTCCTGCCGTGGACGAAACATGTCCGGGCGGGGCGTGACTTGCTGCGCAGCGGCCTACGGGCAGCGAATAAGTCGGGCGACCTCGTCTACGCGGCCTGCGGCCACCATCTGACGACGAACCTTCTCGCGAGCGGACAGCCGCTTATCGATGTGCAACGTGAAGCCGAGGATGTCCTCGCGTTTGCGCAAAAGGCGCGGTTCAGTTTCCTCATTGACATCGCCGCCACTGAGCTAGAGCTGATCCGAACTCTTCGCGGACTGACGCCGACGTTTGGCTCTCTTGATGATGGGCAGTTGGAGGAGCTTCGAATTGAGCGCGGTTCCAGCCGCAGTCCCGATCTGCAGGCCGAATGCTCGCATCTCATCCGCAAGCTCCAGGCGGGCTTCTTCGCGGGCGAATATCGCGCAGCCGTCGAGGCCTCGTCGAGGGCGCAACGTCTGCTGTGGACCCTCGCTTCACATTTCGAAACGGCGGAGTATCACCTTTACGCTGCGCTATCCCGAGCCGCCTCTTGCGATTCGGCGCCAGCCGCGGAGCGGCAGCAGCACATGGAGGCGCTTGCGGCGCATCACAAGCAACTCCAGGTATGGGCGGCAAATTGCCCCGATACCTTCGAGAACCGCGCCGCCCTGGTCGCGGCGGAGATCGCCCGGATCGAAGGCCGCGCGCTCGACGCCATGGACCTTTACGAACAGGCCATCCGCTCGGCGCGGGCAAACGGCTTTGTCCACAACGAGGGCGTGGCCTTTGAAGTCGCTGCGCGGTTTTACGCGGCGCGCGGCTTGGAGACGATCGCCCATCCCTATCTGCGGAACGCGCGCTACTGCTACGTTCGCTGGGGCGCCGAGGGAAAGGTCCGGCAGCTCGAACAACTCCATCCACACCTCCGCGAGCACTCGTTCCAGGCTCCCACCGCCATGACCGGCGCGGCGGTCGAGCAACTGGACGTTGGGGCGGTGATCACGGCCGCGCAAGCAGTGTCCGGCGAGATCGTTCTCGACCGGCTGATCGAAACCTTGATGACGATCGCACTCAAAAACGCCGCGGCTGAGCGGGGGCTGCTCATTCTGCTGCAGGGCGACACGCTGCGGATCGAGGCTGAGGGCAGATCCGATCAGAAAACGGTCAAGGTCACGGTACGGCGCGAGGCCGTCACACCGGCGGACATACCCGAATCCGTTCTGCATTATGTGGTCCGGACCCGCCAGAGCGTGATCCTCGACGACGCCTTGGCTCAAGACCCATTTTCGACGGATGACTACATCCGTGAAAAGCGCGCCCGTTCGGTCCTCTGTTTGCCCCTGGTGAAGCAGGCCAAGCTGATTGGACTGCTCTACCTCGAGAACAACCTGGCGTCGCGCGTGTTCACGCCGGCCCGGATCTCAATTTTGGAATTGCTGGCGTCGCAGGCCGCGATCTCTTTGGAAAACGCCCGCCTCTACGGCGAGTTGATGGCGAGCGAGGAGCGCTGGCGCAACCTGTTCGAAAGCGTCCCGGTTGGCGTATCCATGATCGGTCCGGACCGACACTATGTCGCCGTGAACCCGGCCTTTCAGAAGATGACTGGCTATTCTGAAGCAGAGCTCAGTCACCTCTCGCCCGTCGACATCACCCACGAGGACGACCGAGTCGCCACCGGGGCGATCATCGCGGCCAATGAAGCGGATGAGCCCTACTACGCACGGCGCATCGAGAAGCGCTACCGCCGCAAGGATGGCGGCGTGATCTGGGCGGAGGTCGATGCCTTTCTCGCGCCGGTTGCCAGAAGCGCGCCGTTCCTGGCCGCGGTCGCCGTTGACATCACCGAACGCAAACGCGCCGAGGAGGCGTTGAGGGACGTTCGGGCGGATCTTGAGCGAATGGCGCGGCTGACGACGATGGGCGAACTCACCGCGTCGATCGCCCACGAGATCAACCAGCCGCTCGCCGCCATCGTGACCCAGAGCGAGGCCGCGTTGCGGTTTCTCAACCGGGATGAACCCGATCTCGACGAAGTGCAGGATGCGCTGTCCTCGATCCGGCAGGACGGCATGCGCGCGGCCGAAGTGATCCGCGGCCTGCGGGCGCTCGCCAGAAAATCCGGGCCGCAACTGATCCGGCTCGACATTGACGACGTCATCCGGCAAGTGCTGGCGCTCGCCCGCGGCGAATTGGTTCGGCACGACGTCGTCCTGCACACGGAGCTCGCTGCGGGCGACCCGCCGGTGATGGCCGATCGGGTTCAATTGCAGCAGGTGCTTTTGAACTTGATCATGAATGGCGTCGAAGCCATGAGAGGGGTAACGGAACGCACCAGGGTGCTGACGGTCTCCTCGATGCTGTCAGAGCCAGACAATGTCCTCGTAGCGGTAGAGGACACCGGCAAGGGGCTCGATCCGGCCGTCAGGGAACGCATGTTCCAGCCCTTTTTCACGACGAAACCGGACGGCCTTGGCATGGGACTCGCCATCTCCCGGTCGATTGTCGAAGCCCACGGCGGACGCCTGTGGGTGTCGCCGCGCGCGCCGCATGGCGCCGAAGTCCGCTTCACAATCCCGTTCTGGGGAGAGCAGTAGCAAACGGCGCCATAGGCAAGATGGCCTGTCTCACTCCGACAAGACCGGAGGCCGCCAGAACAATCGCCGCCGGCCGCGGGACGAGCGAAGCGAACTTATTTCACGCCCCAAATTTTCTTGTATTCGTCGCGGTAGCCGTTGTCCGGATCGAACACATTCTTCGGGCCGCCGTCATACGCGATATTGGCCGCCGTCACCAGATGGACGCCCGGCACGTAGCCCGACCATTTCTCGTGAGCGAAGGCGCGATTGAGTTCGTCGGCGAGCTGCCAGCCCTGCATGTTGAGCGGCTCCGGCACGGTCGCTGCCTGATAGTCCTTGTCGCGGATGCGCTGATACGCGGATTCCGAGCCGTCGCCGGCCGATATGTTCTGCGGATTGCCGTCGCCTTTCAATCCCGCGACCTGCAACGAGGGGCCCATGGAGTCGTAGTAGAGGTCGTTGATCGCGAGCGAGTGGGTCCATTTGTCGCCGAATTGCTGAAGCAAGGTCGTTGTGAGCTGCGGCACACGATTGGCAGTGTCGGTGAGCGGGGTATCCTCGAACGCGAGCACCTTGCAGCCGGCGCATTTCTTGATCTCAGCCTCCATCGCGCGGCCTTTGGCGATGGCGATGGCGTAGGCGGAATCGGCAAAGACTACGACTCCCGCGTTTCCATTCGAGTCCGCGATCGCCTTCATCGCCGCGACCCTGGCCACCTCCATCGCGTCGGTGGTGACATTGGCGAAGACGGGCGCCCCCTCCATCGGACCGGGCTTTGGCCCCGCGTGCCACCCGACGATCACGATGTCCTGCTTGGCGGCGTCCTCGAGCCCCGCCTTCTGTTGGACCGCGTCGCTGCCGCCTACAACGATCGCGTCGGGCTTCAAAGCAATTGCTTGGCTAAGGGCCGCAGCTTGGCCGGACACCGTGCCCTGGCCATCGATCTCGCGATACGTCCACCCAATCACGTCGGCCGCTTCTTTCAGGCCATGCGCGACGCCTAGGATGCCGCCGTTGCGCATGTCGCCGGCGACATAGACGATCGACTTCTTGCCGGCTGCATTCGGCCCGGTTGTGGGGCCGTCCCATTTGTCGGCGCGGCTCGTCGCTTTCTTGACGACGACCTTCGCTTCGTCGACCAGCGCGTCCGCCCGCGCCGCCCCCCCGACGAAGGCAAGCGTCAGCGCGCTCGCCACCGTCATCACGAAAGCCCTTTTGACCATACGTCTTCCTCCGGGTTGCGACGGCCGCGTCAGGCGGCGGTCCTCTTGTTGATTTGGCTCTCGGCCGCGCTGCGGCGGCGCTGGGCGTAGCCGGCGATGCCGATGGCGACCAGAAGAGTGATGCTGTTGAACATCGGCTCGACCCAGAACGAGCCCCCGAACTGCTGAATGCCGGCGATGCCGACGGCAAGAATGGCGACGCCGATCAAGGTGCCCCACACATTGACGCGCCCCGGCTTGATCGTGGTCGAGCCCAGAAAGGCGCCCACCAGCGCCGGGAGCAGATATTCGAGGCCGACGCTCGCCTGACCAATCCTGAGCTTCGAGGCCAGGAGCACGCCAGCGACGGCAGTCAAGAGTCCCGACGCGACAAACGCGGCGACGGTGTAGCGTTGGACAGGAATGCCGTTCAGCGCCGCGGCCCTGGGGTTGGCGCCAATAGCATAGAGATAGCGGCCGATCGGCAGATGTTCGAGCACGAACCACAGGATGAACGCGAGCCCGAGAACGTAAAATCCGGTGATGGGCAAGCCAAGAATCATAGTGCCGTTCAGCGCCAGAAATCCGTGCGGCAGACTGCCTAACACCTGCCGTCCGCCGGTATGCCAGAGAGCAATGGCGTAGAGCGCGGTGCCGGTTCCGAGGGTGGCGATAAACGAGTCGATAAAGGCGACCTCGACCAGAATCCCGTTAATCAATCCGACCAGTGCGCCGAGCGCCAGGACGATCGCCACTGCGAGCGGCCAGGGCAGCCCGACCATGGTTTGCAGGCTGATCGTGAGGATGTGGTAGAGGACGATGCCGTATCCAACCGTCAGGTCGATCTTGCCCGACGCCATCGGGATCATGGCCGCGAGCGACAACAGCGCGATGATCGCCTTGTCGGCGATGATCGAGCGCAGATTGAGAACGGTCGGGAACGTGTCGGGCAGAATGATGGAAAAGAGCGCGATCAGGAGGACCGTGAGAATCGGCAGGCCGTAAACCGGCAGGAGCCGCGTCAAGCGAGTCGCGAAAGACGCGTTCTTCAGCTCGGCGCGGGTGGGCTCCAGAGCGTCGGAGCGGATCGAATTCGTCGCCATCGCTCGACCCTCGCTGCGCTTTTCAGGCTGCCTCGGACGCTGAAGCTGCGGTGATCACCGACTCGGTTGTCAGCGCCGCGCCCTTGAGTTCCGCGATGATCCGGCCGCGATTGAAGACGAGGGCGCGATGGCAGATATGCGCGACCTCCTCGAAATCGGTCGACACCACCGCCACGGCCAGCTTTTCCTCAAGCGCGCGCTCGATCAGGCGATAGATTTCCGCCTTTGCGCCGACATCAACGCCGGCGGTCGGGTCCTCGGCGACGAGCAGTCGGCGATCTGTCGCGAGCCAGCGTCCGACGACAACCTTCTGCTGATTGCCGCCAGACAGGCTCTCGAAGGACAATTCAGGGGCGTTTGGGCGAAGGCCGACCGAGGCGCCGAGCGCAATCGCCTTTCGCGCTTCGGCGCGCCCCGACAGAATCGATAGGAGGCCGCGTCCAGAAGCGCCGGGATTGAGAAAAGCGTTTTCGCGCACCGTCAGGGCGGACGCCACGGATTCCTCCGCCCGATCGCGCGCAAGCAGGCCGACGTTCGCGCGCACGGCGGCGCGCGGCGAAGAGAGATCCGGCCGCTCGCCGTCGATCAGGATCAAGCCCGTGTGAGGAACGGCGCCGAACAAGGCGCGACCAATTTCCTCCTGACCCGCGCCCCTCAAGCCCACGAGTCCAAGCAATTCGCCCTCGCAAATATCGAAATCGACCGGACCCGCGCCAGGCGTCGCGAGGCCCTGCACAACCACTCGTCTGGCGCCTCGAGCGCTGTCGGACTTGCGGAAGAGCTCAAACGTCGAGCGGCCGACGATGAGGCTCACTAGTTCGTCCGGGTTCGTTTCCTCGACCGGTTTCTCGCCGACGAGGCGGCCGTCGCGCATCACCACGACTCGGTCGGCGATGCGGAAAATTTCGTCGAGCCGATGCGAGACATAGATCATTCCAACGCCGCAGCCCCTGAGCTGTCTGATGGCCTCGAACAACCGCTCAACCTCGTCTGCGGGAAGACTGGCGGTCGGTTCGTCGAGCACGAGAAAATCGCAGTCGACGACCAAGGCGCGGGCGATCGCCACCAGCGATTTCTCGGTGCGGCTGAGGCTTCGCACCCTGCGGCTCGGGTCAATCCGGCCGCCGACCAGGGCCAAAGCCTCCGCTGCGCGCATCTCAGCGCGCGGCCAATCGATGGCGCCTAGACCCCCGAAAAAGCCGCGCCGTGGAAAGCCCCGGGCAAGCGCCATGTTCTCGCTGACCGTCATCCATTCGACAAGGCCCAGGTCCTGATGCACGAAGGCGACACGCTGGCGCTCATCCGCGCGATGACGATAAGGCTCACCGTCGATCGTGACGGTTCCGCCGTCGGCTGCGACGATGCCGCCGAGAACCTTGATCAGCGTTGACTTGCCGGCGCCGTTTTCGCCGAGCAGCGCGACAACCTCCCCGCGGCTAACCCCGAAACTCACGCCTTTGAGCGCCTGCGTTCCGCCGAACGCTTTGGCGACATTCTCAAACTGGAGGCCGCCTGCTTGCGTCAATCCCGTTCCTCCCAAGCCGAGCGTATTTGTTCGCTGTCAGGTTGGTCAAGTTGTGGCTGATGGCGGACGCAGCACGTCAGGACCTCGCCCTCGTCGTCGACGGCGCGTCACAGGTCAATCACCGGCCCATCGACTTTCAAATAGATTTCGTCCTGATGCGAAACGCCATTCGGCTTTAGCGGCGCTTGCGCAGATCGGCTGTGATCATCGGCCGGGCGGGTTTCTCCAACTGAGCTGCATCCCCTATCGGGACGCGACCCTGGTGACTCCGAGGCGGAACTCCATCGCCTCTCGGATGGAGAGGATCATACGGAGGTTTGCTCCCGGGAAACCAACAGCATATGCGAGTCTATCGACGTAGGATGGACTGACAGTGCGAAGAACTTAATTATGGCTTCTCTTTATATCTTCGGACCAAGGGATGCTTTGAATGGCGAAGATCATATGCGTCCTCTGCGATGACCGCGTCGAGGGCTGTTCGAAATCCTACCCCGGAGACGAACGCCCAGGATCATCGCCGGCTATGGCCTGCGCCCCGGAGGCCGCAATAGGCAGGAGGATACGGTGGTAAAACTGGCGCTCATCGTCATCATCTTTAGTGCGCTGACGGCTGGCGTCGCAGCCCATGCGCAAGACGACGACAGACTCGTCGCCCCGGAACTCAGCACGCCTGCGCCGGGGCAGCTTCTCAACAAGGATTATCTTACGGCGACCGGCGCGACCGTCGATCGGCCCGGCGTTCCGCAGGCGTCCGGGCCGACGGCGCTCGACCGCGCGATAAGGCAGCAGAACAACCGTATCGACAACAGCATCTGCGACGGTTGCTGACCCTACGCGAGTCTCGACGGCCGCCCGAGGGGAAGGGGTGAAAGCGATGAACAACGCGGTTCCGGCGAACGAACGCAGGGCGCTTGCCTCCTGCACGGCGCTCTCGTCGGGGTCCCTTGGCGGCTACGGTCTGCTGGTTCCGGGGACTTGAAGGGCGAAAGTCATGAGGAAGCGTTCCGTCGTCTTGGGTGTTGTCGCCACGGCCTTTATTGGCGGCGGAATCGGCTGGCGGGTGATGACATTGGGCGCAGAGCCGCCGCGGCCGGACGCGCCCCCGCCGCCGGTGCCGGTCGTCGCGACAAAGGTTCAGGTATCGGATGTGCCGATCGTGATGACAGGCATCGGCACCGTCGAGCCCTACAACGTGGTCGACGTCCACACGCAGGTGACCGGGACGCTCGAGAAGATCGGCTTCGTCGAGGGCCAGGTGGTGAAGCCCGGGGATCTGATCGCACAAATCGATCCACGCCCTTACCAGGCGGCGCTGCAGGAGGACGAAGCGATCCTCAAGGTCGATGAGGCGCATCTGGCCAATGCCGAAGTCAATCTCCGCCGCTACCAGACCCTTTTTAAGCAGGACTCCATCGCAACGATGCAAGTCGACGACGAAGACGCAAAAGTCAGCCAGCTGAGGGCGACGATCATCCAGGAGAACGCCACAATCTTCAATGCGCGGACGCAACTCGGCTGCACGACGATCACGGCGCCGATCGCCGGCGTGACCGGCATCCGCAAAGTCGATGTGGGTAATATTGTCCAGCCCACCGGCGCCGGCGGCGACACCACTCCGATCGTGACGATCACGGAGATCCAGCCGATCTCCGTCGTCTTCACCCTACCGCAGAAAGACCTTCAGACAGTGCTGAAAGCCATGAAGGATGGCGCGCTGACCACCGTCGCCTACAGCCAGGACGACACGATGAAGCTCGACGAAGGCTCGCTGCTCCTGGTCGACAATACAGTTCTGCAAAGCTCCGGAACCGTGCAGCTCAAGGCTACTTTTCCCAACAAGAACGATAATCTATGGCCCGGCCAGTTCGTCAACGTCCGACTGAACGTGGCTGTTCGGCATGATGCGATCACGGTTCCCATCACGGCACTGCAGCAGGGTCAGGACGGTCAGTTCGTTTTTGTTGTCCGGCCGGACGGCAAGATGGAAGAACGCCCGGTCGTCGACGAGCAGACGCTCGATGCCCGCGCGCTGATCAGCAGCGGACTTGAGCCCGGCGACACGGTGGTCGTCGCCGGACAGTACCGTCTGAGCGACGGCGTGCAAGTGGTCCAGGTCCCCGCCAACGACCCGAGAGTGCAGAACACGACCGAGGCCAGCGCGGGAATGCTGTGATGAGCATCTCGGCTCCCTTCATCGGCCGCCCCATTGCAACGAGCTTGCTGATGGTGGCGATCGTGCTGCTTGGCGCCATCCCTCCGTGCCAATGACGATGAG
>Ga0074046_10000632_pt1 | contig 32288 bp, 31 predicted proteins | sample BogForMeECP23OM3_FD_94441 | JGI IMG/M metagenome (GOLD analysis project Ga0074046, IMG submission 94441) | Bog forest soil microbial communities from Calvert Island, British Columbia, Canada - Bog Forest MetaG ECP23OM3 | ecosystem: Environmental > Terrestrial > Soil > Wetlands ... | reverse complement strand
GGACCGCATCCTCGGGCGCAGCAATCACCGCGAAGATATACACCGCAGAGAGTAGGATCAGAGCCAGAAGGCTTGGGGTGCGGAAATGCGCCGCGGCGCGATCGAGAACACCGTCTTGCATAAGCACCCGGCTCACTCGTCGAGGACGTATTCGAACAGCACGAACGAGACTATCAAAAACGCGACGTCCGCGACGACCAGCAGACGCAGCTCAGGCGAGGGTAGCGTGCCGCGCTCGAGCAGCGCCGCGCTCGCCCGCACGGCGCCGAGCAAGATGGGAATCATCACGGGCAAGAGAAGAAGGGGCAGCATGACTTCGCGGTAGCGCGTGCGCACCGCCACCGCGGCGAAGAGCGTCCCGACGGAGGAGATGCCGAGCGCGCCCAAGGCCATGACCACCGCGAATCGCAGGGCGACGGCGCCGAAGCTGACCTCGAAGGCGAGCGCAAAGGCCAGCGCCGTCACGGCCTGCACCAGGAAGAGCAAGAGCGTGTTGGCCACTGCCTTGCCGAGGAAAATCCAGCCTCGGTCCGCGGGCGCCAAGGCCAGACCCGAAAGCGCTTCGTTTTCGAGTTCGAGCGCGAAAGCTCGGTTCAAGCCCAGTACGGACGCGAACACGTAGGCCACCCAGAGCAACCCAGCGGCGCCCGTCTGGAGCAGCTGGCTTGCGTCTGCGGGCAGGGCAAAGTGAAAGACGACTACGACCAAGACCGAAAACAGCAGCATCGAAACGATGCGGTCGCGGGTCCGCCACTCCGAGACCAGGTCCTTCCACAAGACTGCGAGCAGCACGTTCACGCGGCGGACTCGACGCTTTCGAGGTACGCCTGCTCGAGGGTCGCGAGCGCGAGGGCCGGGCCTTCCGCTGCGTGCACGATGCGCCCGCGCGCCAGCACCACCGCCCGATCGGCAAGCTCGCCCGCGCGTGAAAGCTCGTGGGTCACAAGCACGAGCGTGCGACCTGCCGCGCGCAGTTCGCGCAGCCGTTCCGTGAGCGCCTGCGCCGCGGCCCGATCGAGTCCGGTGTAGGGTTCATCAAGCAGCACGATCGGGGGGTCGTGGACCAGGCCGCGGGCGATGGCGAGACGCTGGGCCATGCCACGGGAGAAGCCGCCCGCGGGGCGATCGGCGACGGCCGCGAGCCCCTGTGCCTCGAGCAGCTCCGCCGCCCGACGCCTTGGGTCGAGGACGCCGTAAAGACGGGCGGCAAAAATCAGATTCTCCCGTGCCGTAAGGGCGGGATATAGAAAGCTCGCATGTGCGAGGTAGCCCACCCGTCCCCGCGTTCGCCTGCGATCGTCACCGGGGTTGCCGACACGCAGGGTGCCCGCGGTCGGACGCGCAAGGCCCGCCATCAAACGCAAAAGCGTCGACTTGCCAGCGCCGTTCGGTCCAAGGACCGCCAGGGTGGTTGCGGCGGGCACTTCGAGATCAATGCCGCGCAGCGCCGCCACGGGACCGAAGCGCTTTTCGAGCCCGTGCGCCGCAATCGCGGCGTCGGTCACGCCGAAGCCTCGAGCTCCGCGGGCGGGGCAAGAGGTGCCCCGCAGCGCCCGCAGAAGCGGTCTTCCGGGCGCGGTGTAGCGCCGCACACTCGACACAGGGCGGGGGAGGACGGCCCACGCGGCGCCTGGGACGCGCGCGCTTGTTCGCTCCTGGAGCGCTCGGCATCGCGCTCGAGCTGCAGTAGCGCGAGGGCACGACCCCGAAGCTCTTCGCGGAGTGTGCGGTAGTCGGGCTCCGCCACCTTCCCGGTCTCGAAATCGTCCTCAAGGTCGCGCAGGGCGCTGTAGAGCGAGTCGCGCTCTCGGCGGTCCGGGAGCGCTTGCATCGTCTCGATCGCCACGCTGCGAGGGTGAAGGACCGGTCGGGCAAGGATCGCCACCGCCGCGGCGGCGAGGAGCACCACCAAGAGCATCTCGGCTACCGGGTGAAGGCCCGCGATCGGTGGGAGCGCCGAGAGACGCAGCGGCACGGTCTCTCCCGGTGCAATCTCGAAAGCTTCGAGATGAAGGTAGGCCCGGTCCTCTGTCCGCACGGGCCGCCGGCGGTGGAGGCGTTCCGATTCGGCGGCAATCCCGGAGTCGGCGAGATAGACCGAGAGCAGGGGGAACTCCGCTCCGAAGGCGCGATCCAGCGCCACTGCGCCATCTTGCACGGGCACCCGGTATTGGATGCGCAGGGTCGATTCCCCAGCCGGGAGCGGCCCGATGACCGCGAGCCCCCCACGCGGGTCGGGGACGAGGCCGACCGCCGAGGTTTCTGTCGCAAAACGCAGATCCTGGGCGCCGGCAGGGAGCGGAATCCACAAGAGGGGCTGCGCCGGGGAGCCGAGCAGTGGCGGGCCGTCGGAAACTCGCAAGGCGTGCTCCTCTTGCACGGTTGCGGCGGCATCGTCCACATCGAGCACAAGGCGCACTTCTGTGACGCTGAGCGCGCTCGGCTCGGCGCGCATCGCCGGGAGGTCGAGGGAGAGATCCAAGGTCGCTCCCCCCGGCACCCGTTTGGCTTCGAGCGCACGGTAGGATTTGTCTTCGTCCTTCACGCTCTTGGTAGGCACAAACCCCGGTGCGTGGAGTGCGCCCACGGCTTCGCTCGCCAGGACAAGGACCCGCTCCGCAGGGCTCGGGAAGTGCTTCTCGAGCACGCGCGCTCCCTCGGCGCCCAGTGGAACGTCGTAGGAGAAGCTGAGCTCCTGCTCCCCGGGATAGATCGGTCCGAAGAACGCGAGACCGCCCGGACGATCGACCAGGCCCTCGGGCTTCATGCCGAGGGGATGCGTCAGGTTCTTCGCGCCCGGCAGGAGGTCTGTGGCAAAGGCCGGCTTCGCCTTCGAACGCGCCGGAGCGGGCACGAATACCACGTTCTTGCCCGCGTTTCGCAGTTCGTGGGTCTCGACGACGGCGAGTCCTGCCGCACTGCGGTCGAGCCGCAGCTTCGATTCGACCACGGAGACGCTCGAGGGGTCCATCGTGGGGTCGGCGATCCGCACTTCGGTTGTGCGGTTCGTCTCGCCCTCAGCGAACGCGATCCGGCTGCCAGGGAAGGGGATGTTGGCGAAGCGCGCTCCGACGAGATACGCGACGTCGGGGCTGTTCGAGATGCCCTCGAACGCAAACGCACCGCTCGCGTCGGTCTGCGTGCGCCGCAGTCCCGGCACTCCAGAACTCGGGAGCGCGTAGAGCACCACCTCCACACCGGCCGCCGCCTCCGAGCGCTCGGAATGCACGACCTTCCCATGGATGGAAGCCGGCCCCGCAGGCACATCCGTGGCCGTGAACCCGGCGTGCTGCGCACGCGCCGAAGTGGCCGCGAGCACGAGGAGCAGCGAGAGTGCGCGTCCGATGCGACTCGCCGCTGCGCCGCGCTGCCACGGCGCGGCGCATTCCCTCGACTCAGTCATGCCCCGCTCGACTCGCCGGTTCTTTGGGGATGGGGCCACATGATGGCCAGCGTGCCGAGCACGAACGTATAGCCCCCGATCCAGATCCAATTGACGAGCGGATTGCGGTAGACCTTGACCGTGGCGGACCCGTCGGGCTCCACGGCGGTCAGGATCACGTAGAGATCCTCGCTGAGCGTCGAGTGAATGCTTGGGATCGAAGCGGGCTGCTGCTCCAGCCAGTACATCCGACGCTCGGGCGCCATCACCGCGAGGGGGTGGTCGTTCTGGTAGAGCACGAGGCGCGCGACGGCGCCGCCGTAGTGCTGCTTCGGAAGGGCCTTTGCGGTGAGATAGCGCAAGCGGTAGTCGTGGAGTCGGATCTCTCCCCCGGGCGCGATGGTCTCCAGACGCTCCTCGTTGAAGGCCGCCCCGGCGATGCCGAGGAAGATGAAGACCACGCCAAGGTGCACGATATAGCCGCCGTAGCGGCGCTGGTTCTTGCGAAGAAGACTCGCGAACGCGGTGACTGGACCCTCTCCGTTGCGCATGCGCGCGCGGATGGCGCGCACGTACTCCTGGAGGACCGTCCCGGTGACGAATGCTCCGAACGACCACGCCAGGAACGGGTAGAGATGGATCGAACCTCGGAACGCAATCATGAGGACGGTGGCTGCGCTGAGTCCGGCGGTCGCCGGCCAAAGGAACTGGCGGCGTACACTCGCGAGGGAGGCCTTTCTCCAGGCGATCAGCGGGCCGACACCCGTGAGAAACAGGAGTCCAAGGGCCAGGGGGCCGACGAGGGAGTTGAAGAAAGCCGGCCCGACGGAAATCTTCACGCCGCTCACGGCTTCTGAGACGACCGGAAACAGCGTGCCGCAGAAAACGAACGTGAGAATCCCGAGGAAGAGCCAATTGTTCATCAAGAAGCTCGCCTCCCGGGAGACCACCGACTCGAGGCGGTTGGTACTGCGCAGAGCGTCGCGCCGGTAGAAGACCGTGCCGAAGTAAGCCGCAGCGATCGCCAGCACATAGCCGAGAAAGATGTACCCAAACCATCCCGCGGCGGTAAACGAGTGGACGGACGACACGACGCCGCTTCGCGTGAGGAACGTCCCGAAGAGACAGAGGGAATAGGTCAGGCCGATCAGCACGAGATTCCAGAGCTTCAGCATGTCGCGCTTTTCTTGGATCATCACGGAGTGCAGGTACGCCGTGCCCGCGAGCCAGGGCATGAGGGAGGCGTTTTCCACAGGGTCCCACGCCCAGTAGCCACCCCAGCCGAGGACCTCGTAGGCCCAGCGGCCACCGAGCAGAATCCCGATCGAAAGAAAAAACCACGGGAAAAGTGTCCAGCGCCGGGTGGTGCGAAACCACGCCGTCCCGAGCTCCCCGGTGACGAGGGCGGCGAAGGCGAAGGCAAAGGGCACCGCAAACCCGGTGAAGCCGGTGTAGAGCATGAGCGGGTGGATCATCATCACCGGATGCTGCAGCAGGGGGTTGAGCCCGGCGCCGTCAGAAAGCACCTCGCCCGGAGCCAGTCTCGTGAACGGGTTCGTGACGAAATTCACCAACACCAGAAAGAAGGAAGCGTTGGCCATGAGCGCCGCGACCACCCAGGGCATGAGACTGCGGCTCGCGCGGCGCTGGAACCACACGCATGCGGACGCATAGGCCGTGAGCATCCACAGCCAAAGCAAGAGCGAACCCGCTTGTCCGCCCCAGAGCGCGGCAAGGCGGTAGTGCAGGGCCATGCTGCGCGCGGTGTGTTCCGCCACATAGCGGAGCTGGAATTCGAAAGTGGCGAGGGCGTGGAACAGCGAGAGCATCGCGAGAGAAATGAAGGCGAAACACAGCCATACCGAGCGCTCGGCGACGCGGCCCCAGGCGGCGGCCTCGCTCGGCAGCGCGCCACCGATTCGGCGCTGGCGCTGGGCGATAACGCCCGCATAGACGCCGCTCGCAATCCCGAGGATCGCGACGACGAGCGCGAGGCGAAGGGCGTGCGATCCAAGGTCGGACACGGGGGCTCCTGTACTTACCCATCCCAGATTCGAGAGATCCGTCCGGCGACTGCGCATCGCACGCGGTGCGTGCCCGCGCTAGAACGGTGCCGACTCGGTCTGCTTGGCCTGAAACTTCGACGGGCACTTCGCCAGAACGTTGCTGGCGTGGAAGACGGCGTCCGATCCCTCACCCTCGACCTTGCCCTCGACCACGACCTCGGCGCCGTCCTTAAAGAGATCGGGGAGTTCGAGGCTCGCATACTGCACAGGGAGACCGTCCGCTTCGATACCCGCCTTGTGAGGCGGATCATTTTGCACCGCGAAGCGCACGCTCTTGCTATCGACGTCCCTGGCAATCGAACCCGGTGCCACGTAGCCGTGTACGCGGACCCGTCCCTGCGTCGGGCCTGCGGCGCGGAACTCCGAGAGCGTCTGGTAGTAGCGAAACGTCGCTCCCTCGCGCAGGCTCGTCGATGCGTACCAACCCAGGAGGACTGCGACCACGATCGCACCGAGCGCGATCTGGAAGCCCTTTGACATGCACGACCCTCGGGTTTGAGCGGCCGCGAAGGTATCAGTCGAGGTCGGGGGTGTCAAAGCGAAGGACAAGGCGAATCTCTCCCAAATCCGCTGGGTTGCAGCTTCTCTTCGCTTGACATGGGGGGCCCATACCGCTACCCCGCGGCGATGCCGTTGCGTCTGGCCGACCGCACCCGCGAGATCGAGCCCTTCCTCGCGATGGAGGTCATGGAACGGGCCCTCGCGCTCGAGCGCGAGGGCGCTCGGATCGTGCACCTCGGTGTGGGCGAGCCCGATTTTGCGCCTCCGGCCGAGGCCGTCGCGGCTTCGATTCGCGCGCTCACCGCTGGGGAGACACGCTACACCGACAGCCGGGGTCTTCTCGAGTTGCGCGAGGCGATCGCCGCAGATCACGCGCGCCGCTGCGGCGTGCGTGTCGAGCCCGACTCCATCGTCGTCACCAACGGCACCTCGTCGGCCATGCAGCTCGTGTTCGCACTTTTGGTCGCGCCGGGTGACGAGGTCATCCTCGGCACGCCTCACTACCCCTGCTACCCGAATTTCATTCGTGTGTTTGGCGGTTGTCCGGTCCTTGTGCCGACCCGCGCCGAAGCCGGGTACCCGCTCGATCCTGAGGCCGTGCGGCGCGCCATCGGACCCCGGACGCGAGCCATCGTGGTGGCCTCCCCGGCGAACCCGACCGGTGCCGTCCAATCCCGGGAGACGCTGTCTGCGCTGGCCGAGCTCGGCGTTCCACTCATTTCGGACGAGATCTACGACGGCCTGGTCTACGACGGGGCTCGCACCACCTCAGCCCTCGAGCTCTCGGACCAGGCCTTCGTGCTCGACGGTTTCTCCAAGCGCTACGCCATGACGGGATTTCGTCTTGGATACGTGATCGCCCCGCGTGCAGCCGTGCGTCCCCTCCAGGTGCTCCAGCAAAACCTGTTCATCTCGGCGAATCGCTTCGTGCAACACGCCGGAATCGCAGCGCTCGAGCACGGGGCGCCGACCGTTGCGCGCATGCGCGAGGCGTATGCGAGACGGCGCACCCTGCTTGTCGACGGCTTGCGGAAGCTTGGATTCGGGGTCCCCACGGTTCCCCAAGGCGCCTTCTACGTGTTCGCGGACGCCCGCGCGTTTGACGCCGATTCGCGTCGCCTCGCGTTCGACCTCTTGGACCGCGCAGGTGTCGCTACCGCCCCGGGCATCGACTTCGGTGCGGCGGGCGAAGGCTTTCTCCGATTCTGCTACGCGGCGTCCGAGGCCGACCTCGAGGAAGCGCTCTCGCGCCTCGCGAAAACGCTCTCCGCGCGATGAAGGTCCTGCGTGCCGAACTCGCCGTGACCGCAGCGTTGCCCAAGTGCTTTCCCTCCGACGGATTGCCCGAGATCGCTTTTCTCGGCCGCTCCAACGTCGGCAAGTCGAGCCTGCTCAACCGCCTGGCGGAGCGGCGTCAGCTCGCGCGCACCAGCCGCACGCCGGGCAAGACGCGCCTGGTCCATTTCTACCGTCTCGATTTGCGCTTCGAGTCGGAAGCGAAGACGCCAAACGACTCGCCCACGCGGGAGCAGAGCGTGTTGTTGGTCGATCTGCCGGGCTACGGCTACGCCAAAGTGTCGAAAGCCGAACGAATCGCCTGGCAGCGCCTGGTCGAGGGGTACCTCGAGGACCGGCCTGTGCTGCGTGCTGCGGCACTGCTGCAAGACATCCGTCGCGATCCCGCGGACGACGAGCAACTCCTGCTCGCCTGGCTCGAGGAACGCCGGATTCCCGCGCTCGTGGCACTGACCAAGGCCGACAAGCTGGCTCCGATGCAGCGCGCCCGACGGGTGCGCGAGCTCGGCCGTTTGGTCGCGCTTCCCGCCGATCGCTTGATCACGACCTCGGCGGTCATGGACCTCGGCCTAGCGGAGCTCTGGCGCGCACTCGCCCGGTTTCTTTAGGACACGCTGCTTGAGGCTCAGCGGAAGAGGTCGTGGCCCGGGTCGCGCAGCAGCTCGCTCGCGGCGCCATCGCCTCGCAGATTGAGGCCATCAATCCAGACGGCGGGAATCCCAGCGTCTTTCACCATCAAGAGTCCCGCCGCGGCCGCCAGCTGGTCCGCGGTCGCGGTCGCCGTGACCTCGAGGGTACGGCCGACCAGGTCGGGCTGTCCGCGCAGATCTTCAATCGGTGCGAACCCGGCACAGCCGAGCGCCACGTCCACCAAACCCTCTCGCCAGGGGCGACCGAAGGTGTCAGACACGATGACCCCGAGTGGCCCACCACCGCGCGCCACAAGCGCCTGGCGCAGGCGACGCGCCGACGCGTCGGGATCCCTGGGAAGCAGCACCGCATGGTCCGAGCACGGAGCATTCGAGAGATCGACCCCGGCGTTCGCGCACACGAAGCCGTGGTGGGTTTCGCAGATCAGGATCCCCCGGCCGTGCTTCACGATTCGTGCACTCTCCCGCAGGATCACTTCGACGTGTCGCGGATCGCGATGGTCCTCTTCTGCGATGCGCCGTGCCTCCTCGGACGGCTCGATCGTGGCGAGGTTGACGATACGGCCTTCCGCCTTCGAGACGGTCTTCTGGCAGACCACGAGCACACCGTTCGAGAGCGATACGTCGGCGTGGCGGGCGGCCACGACGATGAGCGCCGAAAGGTCGTCGCCGGGTCGCACGAGCGGGATGCCCTGGAGCGGCACCATGCGGATTTCGCTGGGCGGGCCGCTCAGCATGCGCCGGCCCAACCGAGTTCGTGGAGAGCGCGCCGCGTGCGAGCCGCACCTTGCGCCCCGCGCAGCAGCTCCTCCACATCCTCGGCGCGATCCAGGTCGACGGCCAGGGAAGGCAGGGCAAGCTCGCGGTAGGGGACCCGGGCGGCGAGCGCGCATTCCCGGTGTGCCGCGGCACTGGCCGGCCCGAAGCGCGACGGGATTGCGTCGTGGGGCGCGCGCAAGAGGGCCGACGTACCGCCGTCGCGTGAGGGCGCGAGCACCACCCCGCGGCGGCCCAAGGCGTCGAGCGCGCCAAGCAGCTCTGCGACGTCCGCGGAGGTGACCCCCGCCACGTCGCCCAGCACGATCAGCACCGCGTGCGCGCCCTCGCCGGCGAGCTCCGCGGCGGCAGCGTCGAGGGCCGCGTTCAAACCCGGGTCGGGTCGCACGAGCGCCCTCGCTCCGGCCGCGCGTGCGGTGCGACCCGCGCTTTCATCCTCGGTGACCACCACCACGGTCCCGAGCGCGCGAACCGCAAGCAGCGCCGCGAGCACGTCCTCTAGCATCGCAATGGTGAGTCGCTCCACGCTCGCGCGGGGAAGCTGTGGCCACAGGCGCGACTTTGCGGCGTCGAGGCGTTTCACGGGGATGAGCGCGGCGATCATGCGAGTCTTTTGGCGAGCTGCAGCGCAGCGTTGGCAACCCCGACGGCGGCGCGTTGATTGCGCATGATGGTGTCGACCACGGCGGTCTGCATGCCCAGGGCGGCGATCTCTTGCTCCTGTGCCGCGTCGCGTTCGTCGAGTACGAAGCCGTGAGCCAGACCGCGGTAGAGGCCAGCCACGCCGCGCGCCGAAACCTCGACGCCAATCCCTCGCAGGAGACGATCCGCCGGGCCCTTGATGGGTGCACCGGCCACGATCGGCGTCACGGCGATGGTCGGGGCGCCTGAGGCGGCGATTGCCTGCCGGACACCAGGCACCGCAAGGATCGGCCCGATCGACACGACAGGATTGCTGGGGCACAGCAGGACGACGCGCGCGCTCCGCAGCGCCTCGCCCACGCCCGGAGCGAGTCCAGCGCGTCGCGCCGCCGAGAGGTCTACTGCACGCACTCCTTCGGGTGCCCCGTCGCGGGCGAGATACTCCTCGAAGTGCAGCCGCCGACCGTCTTCGAGCTCGACGATCGTCGGGCACGGATCTTCGGACATCGGCAGGATGCGGGCTGGGACGCCGTAGGCGCGTCGCACCTCGTCTGTCACCGTGGCGAGGCCAAGACCGGCGCGCAAACGGAGCGTGCGATGGAGCGAGGTCGCGAAGTCGCGATCGCCGAGACGAAACCATGTCTCATGTCCGAAGGCAGCGAGCGCATCCACGACTGCGAACCCGTCGTCTTCGAGCCCGTAGCCTCGTTCTTGATTTACACGACCTGAAAGCGTGTAGGTCACGATGTCAAGGTCGGGTGAGACATGCACGCCATAGAACTCGTGGTCGTCGCCCGTGTTCACCACAACCACGACGTCCTCGGCTGCGACGACCTGAAGCAGCCCGCGCAGAAAACGCGCGGCTCCGACGCCGCCGGCGAGCGCGACGATCGGACTCGAATCGTGCGGCGGTCGACTCATCGGCGGCATGGCGCCGGCACCCAAAAGGCCGCCGCAGCACTGGAGTCGCGCGTCACGGCTCCGGATGCCGCGCGCGCTGGTCTTGGAGAGTCCGGAGCTCGGCCTGGAGCTTGGGTAGACGCAGGGCGATTTCGCGGAACTCGGGCCGAGTCGCAAGCTCGGGCGCGCCGGGCGCCGGCACCTCCGAGAGGAGTGTTTTCAAGGACTCCTCGTCGCCCGCGATCTGCCGCTCGAGTGCGGCGATGCGTGCGTCGAGATCGGCGGCGTTGGCGCGAGGTTCGACGGCGGCGAGGGCGGTCTTTTTGAGATTCTCGTCGGACGCTCGAGGCGCTTCCGCGCTTCCTGGCGGGCTTTCGGGAGCCACCTGGTCCGCGGGATTGCGCGTGGCGGGTATCGGCGCGGGGGTCGTGGTGGCCACGTCTGCGACTTTCTGATCCGCAGGCGGAAGTGAGGCTGCGCTGGTCGCCCCGACCCCTGGATCGGCAGGGGAGGGCATCGGTTGCGCGGCCGCCTGGGGAACTCCAGTCGCGGTGGGCTTCGCCGCTCCTGATTCGAGGACCGGCGCATCCACTGGAGGAGACTCGGTCGTCGCCGATCGAGTTGCAGCGTCCTCAGAGGCTTGGCTCGTGCTCGGGGCCGGGGAAGCCGCCGGAGACGCTTGGCTTGCCGCTCGAGTGATCGTGTCTCCCGCCGACGACCTGTTGACCCCTGATTCCGGTACGGCAGGCGGAGACACCGCTGTCTGAGAGGTCGCCGGGGACGCGGCGACTGCGGACTCCGAAGCAGCGGCCGGTGGAGGTTCGGTTGCGACAGGCGGAGGGGACGCCGTCGCGGGGGACTCCTGGGCAGCGGGCTCTGGCGGAGTGGTCGGTGGAGGTTCGGTTGCGACAGGTGAAGGGGTCGCCGTCGCGGGGGACTCCTGGGCAGCGGGCTCCGGCGGAGTGGTCGGCGGGGGCTCGGTCGTGACGGCCGGGACGCTGGGCGCCACGGGGGAGTTGGCGGCTGCGGGCTCCGGTGGGGCGCTGCGCGGGGGTTCGCTCACGGCGGGCGGGGCCGACGTCGCCACTGAGGGCCGCGTGACCGCAGGCTCCGTGGAAGTTGGTGGGGCCTCCGTTGGGGGCGCTTTGAGGTTCGCCGTGGTCGGGGCATCAGGAACAGCCGATAGGGGCGAGGGACTCACAGCGGGTTTGCTCACCGCCGGAACCGGCGTAGCTGCTGCCGGGGAGCCGCTCACCGTTGGCCCCCGGTCCGCTGCAGAAGGAGTCGTCGCAGGGGCTGGCTCCCCGCCCGCCGGGGATGCGCTGGGAGAAGCCGCGGGCGAAGCGGCCGGAGCGGCTTCGGTCACCGCCGGCTGGGGCGCCGCCGCCGGAGTCACCTGCGTTGCATTGGTCGTCGGTGTGGCGCTGGAAGAGCCGCCGTTTGCCGCGGGGGTTGCCGCGGCCCCCCCGCTCGTCGTGGACGGATCTCCTGCCGCGGGCGCCGCATCGCGCGAAGCCCAACTCTCATGACCTCCGTTTTGCGCGTCGGAAGCGCCGGGCCGCAACTCGGTCACGAGCCCGCGCACGTCGCGCGGGATGCGGTCCTTGTTCGCCGTGTAGTGTGCGATGCCGTTCTCGTCGACCCATTTGTAGATGACCGGGCCGTTATCGGCGGCGCGCGCGTCGCGTGGCGGGGCTGGTGTGAGGAGGGCGGCCAGCAGCGTCGCGAGAAACACGAAGCGGGAAAGCATGCGCGCGATTCTTCTGGACCCCCCACCCCGCGTCAAGGCAACGCAGAAGATCGGGGATGTAGGCCGCGTGTGGCGCTCCATCGCGCCAGACTTCGGAGGCGAGCGAGGCCCCGCCAAGATCCCTCGGCGGCGCGCACTCCGCACCGGCGGAGCTGCACATGCGCCGGCGTTCAAAACCCTGCGAAGATCGTCGGCGTTCGCCGCGAGCGACCGCGGGGCCGAGGTCGAGCAGGACCGGCGAGCCCTTCTCGAAGCTCAGCGTCCCGTTCGGGAGACACCGCTTGGCGTAAGGGGCGTCGAGGGTTGCTTGGGAGTGCGAGGGCGCGGCCGGAACGCCTGTCGCGCTGCGAACGGACGGGCGCCCGAAAACCCCAGATTCAAAGGCCACGCGGGCGCTCGTGAGCGGCCTCCCGGTCGGGACCCGCGGTGGGATGGGCCTGACGCGCGGAGGATCCGGTTGCGCCATTCCCGCGCGGACGCGCAGCCTGGGCACGCGCGGCTCTGCCAGGCGCGCGGGGCGAGGGGCGGGCGAGGACGATCCCTGCGAGGCGGCGGTCGCGGACCGGTCGCCCCTTTGGGAGAAACTCGGCGCGCGGCTCCACAACGACGCCCGGGTTTGCCGGGGGGGAGAAGCCCAACCCCTCTTCTTCGGCATTTCAGCGGTCTTTAGGGCTGGCCGATACGTCGGCGGGGCCGGGGCGCCGATCGCTACTGGGCGATCCGGCGGTAGCCGGCTTGCAAACGACCGGTCGGCCAGGCAGCCTGCGCCGTGTGGAACGTTCGGGGGGAAGAGGCCCGCGATGCTCTCGGGCTTCAACACCAACATCCGTCATCGCGGCGTGCTGTTCCACGTGCAGACCGAGGACAGCGGCCGCGCGCACCCGCATATCATCACCCATCTCTTCCATGGTGGGAACATCCTCTCGTCTGAGAAGCGGGGCTACGAAGACCTCCTTTCCGCGAAGGACTTGCCCGACGAAGTGAGGAGTCTCATGGAGGCCCAGCATAAGTCGATGCTGCAGCGGCTTCGTCGGGGAGAGTTCGACGGCTTGATCCGCGAGCGCCTCGGTCCCGACGCGCTCGCGGATAGCTCCGACACGGGAGCCACGACCCAGCCGGACGGCGCAGCCGCCCGTGCAACGCCCCGCAGCGCTCCCCAGGTCGTAGATCCCCTCGCGCGGGTGTTTGGCGAAGGCATCGTCTCCCAAAAGCCGCTGGACGAGGTCGTGCTCGACTACCTCGTGGAGAGCGCTCGAAAGCGCAAGCGACCCACGCGGTGAGAAGCGGCTCGCGCGACGCGGAGTCCACCGGCGGTCGCGACGCAGCCCTCGTGCGGCTCTACCACGTCTCGAAATCCTATCTCGCGGGCACGTGGGCCCTGCATGACATCACGCTCGAGATCGGCAAGGGTGAGTTCGTGTTTCTGACCGGTCCAAGCGGCGCCGGGAAGACATCGTTGTTGAGGCTGATCTTCGCCGCGGAGCGCCCGAGCGATGGACAGATCTTGATCCTCGGCCGCAACGTCGGGCGTGCACGGGAGTCGGCGATTCCGCCGCTTCGCCGCCGGATCGGCGTGGTGTTCCAGGACTTCAAGCTGCTCCCGCGCCGCACCGTCGAGGAGAACGTGAAGCTGGCCTTGGACGTCGTCGGCACCCCCGCCCGGGAAGCACGCGCCCGCACGTTCGCGATCCTGAAGCAGGTCGGACTCCAGCACCGACGTCATCACCACCCCCTCTCGCTCTCCGGTGGAGAGCAGCAGCGGATCGCGATTGCCCGCGCTCTGGTCAACGAACCCGAACTTCTCTTGGCCGACGAGCCTACGGGGAACCTCGATCCTGAGATGGCGCTCGAGATCTTGGAGTTAATTTCGGGTGCCGCCGCCCGCGGCACCACCGTATTGGTCGCGACCCATGACCAAACGATCCTACGACGCTACCGGCGCCGGACGCTGCGGCTCGAGGGGGGTCGGCTCGTCGAGGACACGCCGGCTCCAGGGTCTCGGCCTTGAGCGATCCGCGCGCACTGCGCGCTCTTTCCGCCCGCGTCCTCAACTTCGGTCGTACTGCGCTGCGAGGCCTGCGGGCGAGTCCGCTCACGAGCCTGGTGGCGGTCCTCACGATCACGGTGACCCTTGTGCTGGCCGGCGCGTTCGCGCTGGTCGTAAAGAACATGCAAGGGCTGCTCGGGCGGATCGGCGAAGACGTCACCGTCACGGCCTATCTGGAGGACGGACTTGCCGACCAAGAGCGGGCCGCGTTGGAGGCGCGTGTCAAGAGCGTAGAGGGCGTGCAAGAGGTCGTATCCGTCTCGAAGGACGAGGCGCGGCGCCGCTTCGAGCGGGCCGGCCAAGGGCGAGCCGACCTTCTGCAGGCCCTGGGCGAAAACCCTCTGCCGGCGTCGCTCGAGATCTTGCTGGCGCCGGACCGCCGGAATGCAGAGGGCGTGCGCATCGTCGTCGAATCACTTCAAGGTCTCCCAGGGATCGCTGAGCTCGCCAATGCACAGGACTGGGTACAGGGCTACGCGGGCGCGCTGTCGCTCTTGCGAGCGGTCGGTGCAGGGCTCGGGATCGTCCTCGCTCTCGCGACGTTGCTCATCGTTTCGAACACGATCCGTCTGGCGGTCTACGCGCGCCGCGACGAGATCGAAATTCTAACACTGGTCGGTGCCAGCCGGACATTCGTAGCGATCCCGTTCCTGCTCGAAGGTGTCTTGCAAGGGGCGCTCGGCGGAGCGCTTGCGGTGGTCGGGTTGGCGGGCCTCTATCGGCTTGCACTCCCGAGCCTCGCCTCCGCACTCACCCTCGTGTTCGGTGACACGCCCCCGGCGTTCTTCGCGCCGTCCGAAATGCTTGTGCTGATCGCGGTAGGCGCATTGCTTGGGGTGGTCAGCTCGGGTGCATCGTTGGCCGGAGGCCTTCGGCAATGAGCGTGCGCCGCCCGCACTTCTACCCCGCGGCCGTGGGGCTCCTGGTCGCCGCCACGGCCGCCGCTCGCCTCGCCCTCGCCCTGCCTGCAGCCGAGACCCCCGGTCACGACTCCAAGGGGAAGGACCTCTCGGCGATCGACGCGCGGCGCGAGCGCTTAGACTCGTTCGAGCGTCGCGAACACGGCCTGCTCGAGACCCTCGAGGGCATCGACCGCGCGGCTTCGGACCTGTCCCAGGAGGTGAGCGGGGCGCAGGAGCGTGCGCGTGAGGCGCGGCAGGCCCTCGAGCTGGCGGAGCGAGTCGCGCGAGAAGCGGCAGAGCGCCAGGCGCTTACGCGCCGCGCCATGACCATTCGCGTGGTCGCGCTCTACAAGGCCGGGTCGGTCGGACCCGTTCGGGCGATCTTCACGGCGAGCGGTCCCCGGGAGCTTCTGGCGCGGATGTACGCGCTGCAGAGCCTTCTCGAGCGGGACGCCGCCTTGGTCGCCCGCTACCGCCGAGAGGGCGAGCGGCTCGCGCGCGCCCGAGAGACCGCCCTCGCCGCGGCCGCCGAGCGTGACCGCGCCGCGCTTCGCCTGGTCCAAGGAAGCCGTGAGCTCGGCCTCGAGCTCGCTTCAAAGCAGGACTTGCTCAAGCAGGTTCGGACCGATCGGGCACGGGAGCAGGCGGCGATCCAGGAGCTCGAGGCGGCGGCCCAGGCCCTCGAATCGACCCTCGACGGCCTGCGCGCAGGCGGGACGGCCCCGCCCCGCGAGCCCTCGGTGCGCTTTGAGAGTCTGCGCGGCCGACTCCCCGCACCGGTCGCTGCCCCCCTCGTCCAGCGCTTCGGCCGGGTCGTCGACGCCGAGTTTCGTACCGAGACCTTTCGCAAGGGCGTCGATTTCGCCGCGCAGCTCGGCCAACCCGTGCACGCCGTGGCCGATGGGGAGGTGCGCTATGCGGGCTGGTTCCGCGGCTATGGCAAGCTCGTGATTGTGGACCACGGGGAACAGTACTTCACCGTCGCCGGCCACCTCGATGAGATCCGGGTACAGGTCGGTGATCCGGTGCGGGCGGGAGACGTGATCGGCAGCGCCGGGGAGACGGGGTCGCTCGGCGGAGCGCTCCTGTACTTCGAGATCCGGCGCGGGAGCGAGGCGCTCGATCCGAGCGATTGGCTGGCCCCCTAGCCCGGGGTGTGCACTCTCTGCCATCATCTCCACATCAAGCCGCTTGCTTGGCCCGCCGATGGCGAAGCCACGCGAATGGCCCGCATCCGGAGTCCACCCCTTCCATGCGCTTCGGCAAGTTCCGCCTCACTCTCACGTTTCTGGCTGGCGCCACGGCGGCGACGATCTTCTTCGGGGCCGTGGGTCCGGTCGGCAGCAACGCCGCGACCAACTACGACGACCTCTCGCTCTTTACCAACGTCCTGGACCTTGTCCGCAAGAGCTACGTCGAGCCGGTGGACGAGCACAAACTGGTCGAGGGCGCGATCCGCGGGATGCTCGCCGAGCTCGATCCGCACTCCTCCTACCTCGACCCTGAGGCGCACAAGGAGATGCAGATCGATACGAAGGGAGAGTTCTACGGGCTCGGGATCGAGATCTCGAAGCGCCAGGACGGGTTCGTCGAGGTGGTGTCGCCGATCGAAGGCACGCCCGCCGCAAAGGCGGGAATCAAGCCGCACGATCAGATCGTCTCGATTTGTCCCGACAAGCTGCCCCAAGGCTGGACCGAGCCGTGCAAGCTCACCAAGACGATGACGCTCTTCGATGCGGTGAAGATCATGCGCGGGCCTCGGGGGTCGAAGATTACCGTCAACATCTTCCGTGAAGGATTCGACCGGCCGCAGCCCTTCACCGTCCTGCGAGACGTCGTCAAGGTGGTTTCGGTGGATGGCCGGCTGCTCGAACCCGGTTATGGCTACGTGCGCATCCGCGCGTTTCAGGAGCGCACGGACCAGGACCTGCACGCGGAGCTCGACAGGCTCCGCGAGGAATCAAAAGGCGAACTGCACGGCGTCGTGCTCGACCTTCGGGACAATCCGGGGGGCCTGCTCGACCAGGCGGTGCGCGTCGCCGACACGTGGCTTTCCGACGGCCTCATCGTCTACACCAAGGGTCGCGTCGACAGTCAGCGCCAAGAATTCCGGGCGCGCGCAGAGGGCACGGAGCCGGGCTATCCGCTGGTGGTGATCGTAAACGGCGGGAGCGCGAGCGCTTCCGAGATCGTCGCGGGAGCCCTCCAGGACCAGGGCCGGGCGATGGTGGTAGGGACTCACACCTTCGGCAAGGGCTCGGTGCAGACCGTGTATCCCCTGGAAGATGGCTCCGGGCTGCGACTTACGACCGCGCTCTACTACACCCCCTCGGGTCGCTCGATCCAGGAGGTTGGTATCAGCCCCGACATCACCGTCGACGCGGCAACGCAGGTGGCGGCGGGGGATGCTCAGGAAGGGCCGCACCGCATCCGGGAGAAAGACCTCGAGCACCACTTCACGCAGGAAGACGCCAAGCCCGAAGCGCCCGCCCGGCCCTCGGATGAGGGCGGCGACGCGGGCGCGGGCGACGGGACGGCGGGCTCGGGCGATCTGCAGCTCGCCCGCGCGCTCGACGTGCTGAAGAGCTGGACCTACTTCGAGCGACTGCGAAGTGGTCCGAAGACGGCCGCCGCCGAGAGTCCGGAAGCCCCCGCGCAGTGACTGCTTGCCCGCGCAGCGCGTCGTGACCGATTTCCTGCCGCGCGCCCTTCCCGAGCGGCGGATCTTCACGATCGCAGAATTGCTGGCGGGGGTGCGTGCCCTTCTCGAAGAGAGCATGGGAAGGCTGTGGCTGGCGGGAGAAGTCAGCAACCTCCGCCGCGCGAGCTCTGGCCACCTCTACTTCTCGCTGAAGGATGACGCCGCGCAACTGCGCGCAGTCCTGTTCCGTGCGGACGCCCGTCGCTTGCCGTTCGAACTCGAGGACGGTCTCGAAGTCATCGCGTTCGGCGAGTGCTCGATCTATGAGGCGCGCGGCGACCTGCAGCTCTTGGTGCGGCACGTGGAGCCCCGCGGCCGGGGCGCTCTCCAGCTGGCGTTCGAGCAGCTGCGGGCGCGCTTGGAGCGCGAAGGGCTCTTCGCTCTCTCCCGCAAGCGGCCACTTCCCGTCTTCCCGCGTCGCGTCGGACTTGTGACTTCGGCGTCGGGAGCGGCGCTGCGCGATGTGATCGAGGTCAGCGCACGGCGCTTCCCGGTGACCCCCCTGCTGCTGGCCCCGACGCGTGTCCAAGGGGATGGCGCAGAGTACGAGATCGCCGCGGCCCTCGGCGCGTTGGCGGCGCTGCCCCGGGGCCAGGAAGTTGATGTGATTCTCCTGGTGCGAGGCGGCGGGTCTCTCGAGGACCTGCAGCCCTTCAATAGCGAGGTCGTGGCGCGGGCGATTGCCGGCTGCCCCGTGCCCGTGGTGAGCGGCGTGGGTCACGAGACCGACCTTTCGATTGCGGACTTGGCGGCGGATGTACGGGCACCCACGCCATCGGCCGCTGCCGCGGCGGCGTTCCCCGACCGCAGCGTGCTGCGCGATCGGTGCACGCGCGACCTGGTCCGCTTGTGTACTGCTGCGGAGCGTGTGATCGAGCGCGCCGCGGCTCGCCTCGGCCAGCGCAGCGAGGCGCTCGCGCGTGTCGCGCCAGTCGCCCGTGTGGCCGCGCAACGCGTACGCCTTGAGGCACTGGCAGGGGCACTCGCGCGTACGGCCCACCGTCACGCGGAGCGCGCCCGGTCGAAGCTTGCCGCCGTCGCGGGGCGTCTTGACTCGTTATCTCCGCTCGCAGTACTTGCGCGCGGCTACGCGATTGTGTGGAAGGCGAACGTGGGATCGATCGTGCGGCGTGCCGACGAATGTGCGCCGGGCGACCGCCTGCGCCTGCGACTTGGCGAGGGTGAGCTCGCCGCCACCGTGGAAGACACGCAGGAACCGGTGCGACCTGCGGCTGCGGGCGCTGAGTCGGTCTGAGAATCGCTTCGTATTCCGCAGCGCTGCGTTGACGCTCAACTGGCCGAGAAGTAGCATGATCGCCCAATGGACGAGGGTTCGCCGTCCGCCAAGATTCCCCCCGCCTCGACGGATGTGCTGCCCTTTGAAACCGCGCTGACGCGTCTTGAGGGCATCGTTCAGGCTCTGGAGAAGGGCGACCTCGAGCTTGAAGCCGCGCTTGCGGCGTTTGAGCAGGGAGTCGCCTTGTCGCGTCTTTGTGCGGCGCAGCTCGAGGTCGCCGAACGCCGGATCGAGGTGCTGGTGCGCGAAGGTACCGGCTTTGTGGCGCGGCCTTTCGCAGGCTCGGAGGACACGGACTAGTGGACGTCGCTGCGTACCTCGCGGAGCGCGGAGCCCTCGTGGACGCCATGTTGGAGCGTGCCCTGCCGGAAGCCGGCGCCCCGCCGCAGCACCTCCACGCAGCGATGCGGCACCTGCTTTTCCCAGGAGGCAAGCGTCTGCGGCCGGCGCTTGCACTCGCAGCCGCAGAGGCCGTGGGTGCGCCGCCCGAGTGTGCGCTCCCGCTCGCGGCGGCCGTCGAGCTCGTCCACACGTATTCGCTGGTGCACGACGACCTGCCCTGCATGGACAACGATGTCGAGCGCCGTGGGCGCCCCACCGTCCATATCGCGTTCGGGGAGGCGATCGCGGTCCTGGCCGGGGACGCGCTTCTCGCTGCGGCCTTCGAAGTATTGGCAAACGGTGCGCCAAACCTGCCCGCAGAAGCGCTGCTTCTTGCCGCGCGCGATCTGGCTCGCGCTGCAGGCTCCCTCGCGCTCGTGGGGGGCCAGGTCGACGATCTCGCCTTTGATGCCGGGAATGCGAGTGTCGCGAGCGTCGAGTCGATCCACGAACGAAAATCCGCGGCCCTGATCGCCGCTTCGATCGTGGGTGGTGCGCGACTCGCCGGTGCGAGCCTTCCCCTGCTCGAGCGGCTGCGACGCTTCGGGCTCGCGGTCGGCGTCGCCTTCCAGATCGCAGACGATCTCTTGGACGAGCGGCAAGATGGCGCCCACAAGGCCGGCGGCGATAGCGGCTGCTCCCTCGTGCCCCTCGTCGGGATTCAGTTTGCCCGGGAGCGCGCTGAGGCATTGCTCCAGTCGGCACTCCGATCGATCGAAGACTTGGGGGAGCGCGCAGAGCCCTTGCGCGAGCTCGCGCGCTTAGCGGTGCGGAGGGATCGATGAGCGCGCAGGAGAAGCTGATCGACGGGATCGACTGCCCCGCCGACCTGCGTCGTCTCGCGCGCGATCAGGTGAAGCGCGTCGCAGAGGAGCTGCGCCACGAAATCGTCGAGCGTGTGTCGCGCACGGGAGGGCACCTTGCATCGAGTCTCGGCGCCGTCGAGCTCCTCACCGCCATCCACTATGTCTTCAATACGCCGAGCGACCGGCTCGTGCTCGACGTCGGCCACCAAGGCTATGCACACAAGATGCTGACCGGCCGACGTCGAGACTTCGACGGCATCGGCCAGGAGAACGGGATCGGAAAGTTCTTGCGGCGCTGCGAGTCGCCGTACGACCACTTCGGTGCGGGTCATGCAGGGACCTCCATCTCGGCTGCCCTCGGGATGGCCCGTGCGATCCAGCACCGTGGCGAGAATCACCTGGCCATCGCCCTGATCGGCGACGGCGGGATGACCGCAGGGATGGCCTTCGAGGCGCTGAACCACGCCGGAGAGCTGCAGCAGAAGAATCTCGTGGTCGTCTTGAACGACAACGAGATGTCGATTTCGCCCAACGTGGGCGCACTCTCCTCGTATCTCTCACGCAAGCTTTCGGCACCGATGGTGCGGCGCATGAAGGGGTGGGCAAAGGAGTTCCTGGGCTCCATGCCCGGCGACATGCTCCACTGGGCCCACAAGGCGGAAGAATCCCTCAAGGTCTTCTTTTCCCCGGGGCTGCTCTTCGAGGCGCTGAACTTCAAGTACGTGGGACCGGTCCAGGGACACCGGATCGACGTCCTGCTCGAGACGTTTGAGAACGTGAAGCAGATGATCGCCAACGACGACGGGCCCATCCTGGTGCACGCCATCACCGCCAAGGGCTACGGCTACGAGCCGGCGGAGAGAGATCCGCTTGCGTATCACGGCGTTGGCGCTTTCGAGGTCGAGTCGGGTCGCCTGGCGCCCTCCAAGCCGGGTCCGCCGTCCTATACCGGCGTCTTCTCGAAGACGCTGATCCGTCTCGCGAAGGAGGATCCGCGCATCGTCGCAATCACCGCGGCCATGCCGGGCGGTACGGGCCTCGACCGCTTCCAGGATGCGTTCCCGAACCGCTTCTACGATGTGGGGATCGCCGAGCAGCACGCTGTGACCTTCGCCGCCGGGCTCGCCACCGAGGGGATGAAGCCGGTGGCTGCGATCTACTCGACCTTCCTGCAGCGAGCCTACGATCAGGTCGTGCACGACGTGTGTGTCCAGAATCTGGACGTAACCTTTGCGCTCGATCGCGCCGGCCTCGTGGGAGCGGATGGCGCTACACACCAAGGTCTGTACGACATCGCCTACCTCCGGACGCTCCCGAACATGGTCGTGATGGCTCCCAAGGATGAGAACGAGCTCCAGCATATGCTCGCCACTGCGATCGACTATCCGGGACCCGCGGCGCTGCGCTATCCGCGGGGAGCTGGCTTCGGCGTGCCGCTGGATCCCACGGTGAAGGCGTTGCCGATCGGCGAAGCGGAGCTCTTGCGCGACGGCGACCACGCGGTCGTGGTGGCGCTTGGCACGCTCGTGCATCCCGCGCTCGAGGCTGCAGGAGAACTGGCGGCGGAGGGGCTCTCGGTAGCCGTGCTGAACGCACGCTTCGCGAAGCCGCTGGATGCGGAGCGCATCGTACCCCTGGCCAAGCGCTGCGGCGCAGTCGTGACGGTCGAGGAGGCGAGCGGGATGGGCGGCTTTGGCGGTGCAGTGCTCGAGGCGCTCTCCGCCGCAGGGCTGTGCGTGCCGGTACGCTGCCTGGCCGTTCCCGATCGCCTGATGGAGCACGGGAACCCCGCGAAGGAACTCTCCGCGATCGGGCTAGACGCTGCAGGAATCGCCCGTGCCGCGCGCGAGCTGGTGCAGCACCGCAGGACGTGAAGCGACCCCGCACGCCCCGCTCTCCCACAGACCGGCCGATCGCCAGGGCGAGCCCCGAAACCCCGCAGCGCAAACGCGCAGGGCGCAAGGTTCGCCTCGATGAGTTGGTGGTCGAACGCTCCCTTGCCGAGTCGCGAGCGCGGGCGCAGGCGCTCATCCTGGCCGGGTGGGTGCTCGTGGATGACGTCCCCGCCGAGAAGCCGGGGACCCGGGTATCCGCGGATGCCGCGCTGCGCCTGCGGGGTCAAGTACGTGCCTTCGTCTCCCGGGGAGGCGAGAAGCTCGCGGGTGCCCTCGTCGATCTCGCCCTCGACCCGCGCGGGCTGGATTGCCTCGACGTCGGCGCCTCGACCGGTGGATTCACGGACTGCCTGCTGCAGCACGGAGCCCGCCGGGTCGTGGCCGTCGATGTAGGCTATGGCCAGCTGCATTCCAAGTTGCGCGGCGATCCCCGCGTGAAGGTTCTCGAGCGCACCCACGCCCGGGACCTCACCCGCGAAGAGCTCGGCGGAGCCGTTCAGCTTGTCACCATCGACGCTTCGTTCATTTCGCTGCGCCTTCTCCTTCCGCCCCTGCAGGCCCTTGCGCCCGAGGCCGAGTTCTTGGTTCTCGTGAAGCCCCAGTTTGAGGTGGGGAGGGGGCAGGTGGGAAAAGGCGGGGTAGTGCGCGACAATGCACTGCGCGCCCAGGCGGTAGCTGGCATCCGGGCATGCGCGGAGGATCTCGGCCTTGGGGTGGTGGGGGAGGCCGAGAGCCGACTCGCCGGCCCCAAGGGCAATCGGGAAGTATTCGTCCGTTTGCGCCCCCGCGGGTCCGCTTCGGTTGCGGGTTGACGAGGGGTGGGGCTAGGTCTTAGCTCTGCCTTAGTTCGGGAGGTACCTCATGCCTGTCGTTGAAGTGACCGAGGCTGCAGCTGCGCGCATCAAGCACCTGCTGGATCAAGACGGCAAGCTCGGCACGCACGGCCTCCGCTTGAAGGTGGTCGGTGGGGGTTGCTCCGGTTTGCAATACCAGCTCTCCTTCGACGATCAGGTGGGTGAGTTCGACCTCACCGTCGAAAGCGGCGGAATCCGTGTGATTGTCGATGAGAAAAGTGCTCTCTATCTGACCGGCACGAGGCTCGATTTCGTCGACACGCTGCAGGAGTCCGGGTTCAAAATTGAGAACCCCAATGCCAAATCGACCTGCGGGTGCGGTCAGTCCTTCGGGGCGTGAAGCTCCCCGTTTACCTCGACCACCACGCCACGACCCCCACCGATCCGCGGGTTGTGGCCGCCATGATGCCGTATTTCGAGGACGACTTCGGGAACCCCGCGAGCCACACCCACGTCTTCGGTTGGCGGGCGGAGGCGGCCGTCGAGGCTGCGCGTGAGACGCTGGCCCGCTCGATCGGGGCGAAGAGCACGTCCGAGATCATCTTCACGAGTGGCGCCACCGAGAGCGACAACCTCGCCTTGAAGGGGCTCGTGCGCGCGACGCGGCAGCACCGGGATCACGTGGTCACGCTCTGCACCGAACACCGTGCTGTGCTCGACACGTGCCGCGCACTCGAAGGTGAGGGCTTTTCGGTGAGCGTGCTTCCGGTCGGCAGCGACGGGCTCGTCGACCCCGACGACGTGGCCCGCGCCATCGGCCCGCGCACCGCACTCGTGACGGTGATGGCGGCAAACAACGAGATCGGCACACTGCAGCCCATAGCCGAGATCGGCAGGATCTGCCGCGAACAGGGCGTACCGTTTCATAGTGACGCCGCGCAAGCCGTGGGCAAGATCCCTCTCGATGTCGAGGCTGCACAGCTGGATCTGCTGTCGTTTTGCGCACACAAGATCTATGGGCCGAAGGGCGTGGGCGCACTCTATGTCCGCGCCCGTCGCCCCCGCTTGCGTATCGACCCGCTCCTTCACGGCGGCGGTCATGAGCGAGGGCTGCGCTCAGGCACCCTGCCCGTGCCGTTGATCGTGGGATTTGCCAAGGCCGCGGAGCTCGCCGTCGCGGAGCGCGAAGACGAGGGCACACGGCTTGGGGCATTGCGCGAGCGCTTGTGGCAGCGACTCCAAAACGAGCTCGAGGGTCTCCGCCGCAACGGCGCCCCTGGCCATTGCCTGCCGGGGAATCTCAACGTCTGCTTTGCGGGAGTCGAAGCCGCGCGCCTGATGGTGGTCCTCCCAGAGCTGGCACTCTCGAGCGGATCCGCCTGTACGTCCGCGACTCCCGAGCCGAGCCACGTGCTTGGAGCCCTCGGACTCGGCCCCGACCTCGTGAACTCCGCCCTCCGCTTCGGTCTGGGACGGGGGACGACCGCGGAGGAGATTGATTTCGCCGCGGATCGGGTGATCCAAGAGGTGCAGCGACTGCGCTCCGAAGGGCGCCGCGCACCCATCGCCGCTCGCTCCGCCCTCCCCTGAACGTGAGCGCGCGGCTACCCTTTGGCTCGTGCCTACGACGAAGAGCAGCCATATCACCTGGCAGCCCGGCCACGTCACGCGTGCAGCCCGAGGACGGAACCTCGGTCAGCGCGGGGTCACGGTCTGGTTGACCGGACTCTCAGGATCGGGGAAGTCTACGGTCGCGATCGGCGTGGAGAAGCTGCTCGTCGAAAGTGGTCACGTCGCGTACGTCTTGGATGGGGACAATATCCGTCACGGCCTCAACAAGAACCTCGGTTTCTCGCCCGCAGATCGCACCGAGAACATCCGTCGCGTGGGCGAGGTGGCAAAGCTCTTTACCGATGCCGGGCTGATCGTGCTCACGTCGTTCATCTCGCCTTATCGCGCCGACCGCGATGCGGTGCGCGCTCTGCTCGGAGCGGGGGACTTCATCGAGGTGTACCTATCGGCAAGCCTCGAGACCTGCGAGTCTCGTGACGTAAAGGGGCTCTACCAGAAGGCCCGAGCCGGGCAGATTCCAGAGTTCACGGGAATCTCCGCGCCCTACGAGGCGCCGGAGCAGCCCGAACTCGTCTTGGACACGGGCCGCCAGACAGTCGAGGAGAGCGTGGGCGAGCTGCTCCGCTACCTCGAGGAAAAGGGATACCTGACGTCCCCTGCGTAGCGGGCGGGGCGTCCGCGAACGGGTGACGGTCGGCTCAGCCCTCGTCCCGTTCGCGCCGAAGAGAAACGGCAGAACGGGTGCGATGCGCCCGAGGGCTTCAGCGTTGAAGGTGTCACCGGGCAAGGGAAAGCTGCGGGCTTCGAAGATCCTGCTGGTCGTTGCCCTTGCCAGCCCTGGCTGCGCGACGGTGCAGCGATGGACCGGTCGAGGGCAGGAAGCAGAGCCCGTGATCGTCCGGCCCGGCGCACCCGCGGACTACGACTATCTGGTCGGCCGTCAATTCGAGCTCGACGGCAAACTCCCCGAGGCCTCCGAGGCGTACGCGCGCGCCGTCGAGAAGGATCCGGACTCGGCCTATCTGCGGCGCAAGGTCGCGGAGCTCGCCGCTCGCCAAGGCCACTATGCCGAGGCGCTCGAGCAGGCCGAGCGCGCCCATGCCCTCGATCCGGACGACCACGGTGCCCGCCTTTTCCTGGGCACGCTCTACCGGCTTTCGAAGCAGCCAGACAAGGCGGAGGCCGTGCTGCGTGATCCCGATGGCGAGCCCATCGACGACGACGCCGCGCTGCTCCTCTTCAGTATCTACCTCGACAACGATCGCCTGCCCGATGCCCTGGCCGAGGCGAACTGGCTGATCAAGTCCGACCCCTCGGCCCTGCGCGGATACTTCGCGCTGGCGAGCGTCTACGAGCGCATGGAGCGGCCCGCCGACGCGGAACTCGCGCTGCGCAAGGCGCTCCAGCAGCAGCCCGGAAGTCTTGCGGTGTATGGCGCTCTCGCGCGCGGTCGCCACGAGCGTGATGACCGCGAGGGCGAGATCGCGATCTACCGCGAGGTCCTCGCGATTCACCCCCACCACCACGCGACGCTGCTCGCCCTCGCCGACGCCCAGATCGCGCTCAACCGCAATGACGATGCCATTAAGACCTTAAATGAGCTTGAAAAGCATCATCCCGGCGATCTGCGCGTGACCCTGCGGCTCGGCTTCCTCGAGTATGAGAACAAGCACTACGCCCAAGCCGAGCAGCGCTTCTCGAAGGCACTCGAGGAGCACCCCGATCAGCCGGAGATCGCGTACTACCTCGGGCTCGTGCGCCGACGCACGAACGACGAGGCCGGCGCCATCGCCGCCTTCGAGCGTGTCCCGCAGGACCACGAACGCTACGCGGAGGCGCGTACGCAGCTGGCCGGCATTTACGAAAAGCGTGGGGATCCCGCCCGCGCCTTGCAGGAGGTGGAACTCGCGCGCAAGAAGGAGCCCTCGCGTTCGCTCGATCTCTACGCGGCCAGTCTGCGCGCCAAATCGGGAGACTTCCCGGGGGCGGTGTCGTTTCTCGAAGGGCTCCTCGCCACTGCGCCGGACGACGACGAACTGCTGTACAACTTGGGCGTTCTTTACGGGGAAAACGATCACTTTGACGAAGCGCTGCAGTACATGAACCGCGCGCTCGCGAAAAACCCGGACAACGCCAACGCACTCAACTACGTCGGCTACACCTGGGCGGAAAAGGGCCAGAATCTCGACGAGGCGGAAAAGTACATCAGTCACGCTCTCGCGCTGCGGCCCGACGATGGCTTCATCACGGACAGCCTGGGCTGGGTCTACTACATGCGCGCCCGCGCGCTCAAGCAAGAAGGCAACCAGCGCGACGGTCGCGCCGCGCTCGAGCGGGCGATCGAGAAGCTCGAGCGCGCCGAGGAGCTGACGGGCGGTGACCCCGTGATCTCCGAGCACCTCGGCGACGCGTATTTGCTCGAGAACCAAAAGCCGCGTGCCCTGGAGAAGTACCGGGAAGCCATTCACCTCGATCCCCGGGACAACGAACAGCCCGATCTGCGCCGCAAGTACGACACGCTGCGCGAGGAGCTGGGAGCGAAATGAAAGGTCGGGCGCGAAGACTCGCGCCCTGCGCGACGGTTGCACTGTGGTGCGGGCTCGCGGTCGGCTGCCGCACGGCCCTTCCCCCGGTTCCGCTGCCCGCCGGCGACACCCGCCCGGCCGCGCTCCTCGCCGCGCTCGCCGCCGAGGCGGACAGCCGCCACAGCCTGCGCGGTGCCGTCAAGCTGGTGCTCGATGGCCCCGCGGGCTCGATCCGCGCGAACCAGGTTCTGCTGGTGGAGCAGCCCTCCCACCTGCGGGTCGAAGTCCAGGGCTTTCTCTCCCAGACCGTCGCCGTGCTCGTGACGGACGGGGAGCGCTTCCAGCTTTACCGGGCCGGCGGGCACAGCATCGAGGACGGCCGGGTCTATCCCGGACTGCTCTGGCAAGTCGCCCAGGTGGATCTCACGCCCGAGGAGGCGGTCGAGGTTCTGCTCGGTGCGCCCCGGGTTCCGCCGGGGCTCGTCCCAACGCAGGCCTTGCGCTTGTACGACGGCGGAATCCGCGTCGCCATGGGCGATGCGCTCGGCCCTGCGCAGCGCGTGCTCGAATGGGGCCCCGACGGACGTTTGCGACGCCTCGAGACGCGCACGCCCGGAGACAGCATCCTGTGGCAGGCGGAGTTCTCCCGATGGCGCCTCGTCGACGGAGGGTGGTTCGCCAGCGACGTTGCACTCCACTTCCCGGTGTCGAAGACGGAAGTCGAGCTCTCCTTCGGGGAGGTGGAACTCAATCCGGAACTACCGAGCGACGCCTTCGTGCTGCCCGGCCAGGGATCCGCAGCCGCGCCCGGGGGCGGAGGGGCGTGAAGGGGGGCAGGGGCGGCCTTTGCGCGGCCCTTTCCGTGCTCGTCGTTCTCGGGGCGTGTACGAACAACCCCTATCCGGACGTCGACGCCGGGAAGAAGCTGCTCTACCTGCCCTTCGATGAGCCGCCGAAGACGCTCGATCCCCAGGTCGCTTACTCGACGATCGATCACTCGGTGATCGGGAACGTCTACGACACGCTTCTCGAGTACGACTACCTAAAGCGCCCCTACACGCTGATCCCGGGCCTCGCCAGCGAGGTTCCGACTCCGCAGCCGCTTACGGACGGCCGCGTCTCCTACCACTTCCGGCTGCGCGACGATCTTTTCTTCGCGGATGACCCGGCGTTTGCGCTGGACGGGAAGGGGACGAAGACACGCCAGGTCGTGGCGAAGGACGTCGCCTTCTCGCTCGCGCGCATCGCCGATCCAGAGGTCAACAGCCCGGTCTTCGAGACGCTCGCCAAGATCGATGGGCTCCGTGAATTCTCAGAGCGGCTGAAGAAGCTCCGCGCCGAGGATCCCGCTTTCGCGGAGCTCCGGATTGACGAGCAATACGCCCGGGCCGGTCCGATCTCGGGGGTGCGCGTGACGGGTCCCCTCGGGCTCGAGATCGTGCTCACGGAGAGCTACCCGCAGATCCTCTACTGGTTCGCGATGCCCTTCACGGCGCCCGTGCCCTGGGAAGGCGTCGCCACCTACGACGGACGCGAGGGACGTGATCTCTTCAGCGAGCACCCGACGGGCACGGGCCCCTGGAAGCTCGTGGAATACGACAAACGCTTGAGGATTGCGCTCCGGCGCAATCCGAACTGGTACGGGATTCGCCATCCCGAATGGCGCGCACCCGGCGCGATCTACCCCGAGGTGGGGGAGAGCGGCGACGCGGCCGCGGGACGCCTCGCGCCCTCGGCCGTGGGTCAGGCGTTGCCGCTCCTCGAGGGGATCGAGTTTCGTCGGGAGAAAGAGTCGATCCCCGCATTCGCCAAATTCCTGCAGGGCTACTACGACGCCTCGGGAATCATCAAGGAAAGCTTTGACCGCGTGATCCGAAACGGCGAGCTATCGCCCGAGATGGCCGCGCGGGGCATGTCGCTCTCCAAGTCCGTGGTCCCGGCGACCTATTACCTCGGCTTCAACATGGACGATCCCGTGGTGGGGCGGGAGGGGGGAGACCAGAGTCGGAAGCTGCGAGAGGCGATGAGCCTCGCCATCGACAGCAAGGAGTACACCCGCCTTTTCACCAACAGCCGGGGCATCCCTGCAGAGTCTCCGATTCCTCCTGGCATCTTTGGCTATGAAGAGGACTACCGGAATCCCTACCGCGAGGTCGACCTCGAGCGCGCGCGGACTCTCCTTCGAGACGCGGGCTACCCGGGCGGGATCGATCCGAAGACCGGCGCCCCCCTAAAGCTCAGCTTCGACTCACCGGATACCAGCGCCGCGGCGCTCCTTCAGTTCCAGTTCTTCGTGGATGCGTGGCGCAAGATCGGTCTCGACGTCAGCATCGCCGCCACGAGCTACAACCAGTTCCAGGACAAGATCCGGCGCGGGGCCTACCAGATCTTCCAATGGGGCTGGGTGGCAGACTATCCCGACCCCGAGAACTTCCTCTTTCTTCTCTGGACCCCCATGGGTCGCACGCACGGAGGCGGACCCAACACCGCAAACTTCTCCGATCCACGCTATGACGAGCTCTTCCTTCAAATGAAGGCGCGTGGGAATGACGAGAAGAGGCTCGAGCTGATCCGGGAGATGCGCGGAATCTTGGAAAAGGAGAGACCTTGGATCGAGCTTTTCCATCCAGAGAGCTATCTCCTCACCCAAGGCTGGTTACACAATGAGAAGCCCCCCGGCCTTTCGATACCGACGGCCAAGTATCTGGACATCGACACCGCGCAGCGCGCCGAACTGCGCAACGCATGGAACCAGCCCATTCGTTGGCCTGCCTACGCCGCGGCGGGTCTCACCTTGCTGGTGATCCTGCCTGGAATCTTTACCTATCTGCGGGAGCGACAGTGAGCAACGCCCCGACCCCGCGTGGGTCCACCTGATGTGGGCCTACGTCGTACGACGTCTCGCGTACAGTCTTGTGATCATCCTAGGCGTCCTTTTTTTGCTGTTTGTGCTCTTTTTCCTGGTCACCACCCCTGACGACATCGCGCGCAAGGCCGTGGGCGAGAAGGCGCCTCCTCAAGCCCTCGAGCAGTGGAAGAAGAACCACGGCTACGACAAGCCGCGCTTTTGGAACCGAGAGCATCCCGCAGACAGCATGCTGGTGGATCACTTTCGACGCATGCTCACCTTCGACTTCGGCAACAGCGATGCGGATGACACGCCGATCTGGCGGCGGCTGCGCAGCGGCGCGGGTCCGAGCCTCTCGCTGACTCTTCCGCTCTTTGCGCTGGGACTCCTGCTCACGATTCCACTCGGCCTCCTCGTGGCCTTTTTCCGTGAAACCTACATCGACCGCATGGGCGTCGTCTTGTGCGTGCTCGCCATGAGCATCTCTACAGTGCTCTACATTATTGGAGGCCAGTACCTGATTGCCCGGGTCCTTCGCTGGTTTCCCATCTCGGGCTTCGACCCCTCGCCCGTGGTGATTGGACGGTTTTTGGCCGTGCCCGTGCTGGTGGGCCTGCTCGCGGGTGTCGGCGATAGCGTCCGGTTCTATCGGGCGGTGTTTGTGGAGGAAAGCGGCCGAGACTATGTACGGACCGCGCGGGCCAAGGGATGTGGAGAAGCCCGGATCCTCGTTCACCATGTGCTGCGTAATTCGCTGGTCCCCATCCTGACCCAGGTCGTGGTCGTAATCCCGTCGCTCGTAATGGGCAGCATCTTGCTCGAGTCCTTCTTCGGGATCCCCGGCTTGGGCTCGATCACGGTGGACGCCATCAACGCGAACGACTTTGCGACGCTGCGGACCATGGTCTATCTGGGCTCCCTGCTCTTCATCCTGGGTCAGATCCTCACCGACGTGAGCTACACGCTGGTGGATCCCCGCGTGCGGTTGGAGTAGCAGGCGGTGGAGCCGTATCTCCTTTCCAACGCCGTGGTGGTGGTCCTGGTGGGCGGTCTGGCGGCGGCGCTCGCGTCCGCGAGGCGAAGCCGGGTATGGCGCGACGCGGGACGGGAGCTCGTGCGCCGCCGGCCGATCGTGCTCGCCGTTCTGCTCGCGTATGTTGCGATTGGCCTCCTCGATTCCCTGGCCTGGGTGAGCGGGAGCTCGGCGGGTACGACGCAAGGCGCTGACACCGTCTCGATCCACAAACCGCGGAGCGCCATCGACCGCCTGTTTCCCGATGAGCGCTATCGCGAGAAGAGCTACTCCGCCCCCCTCGCCGACCGTGAGTTCCTGGGAGGTGCACCCCTTCGCCATCCTGGCCGACACCTGCTGGGCACGGACCTTCTCGGACGCGATGTCCTCTACCAAACCCTGAAGGGAGCGCGTGTCGCACTTCTGGTCGGGGGCTTCACCACCCTGATCGTGATTCCCTTGGCTCTCCTTTTCGGGGTCGTGGCCGGGTACTTCGGGGGGCGGGTAGACGACGTCATCTTCTTCTTGATCTCCACCTTGGCGTCGATGCCGAGTCTTTTGCTTTTGATTGCCCTCATCATGGTGCTCGGGCGGGGCCCCGTGCAGGTGTGCGTGGCACTGGGCATCACAGGCTGGGTAGGCTTTGCGCGGGTCGTGCGAGGGGAGACCCTCAAGCTGCGCGAACTCGACTACGTGCACGCCGCGCGCGCGCTAGGCGCCTCCGATGCGCGCATCGTGCTCCGCCACATCGTGCCGAATCTCATGCACCTCGTGGTGATCACCTTCGTTCTGACCTTCTCCGGCTTCGTGCTCGCGGAGGCGGTGCTCTCCTGGCTCGGGATCGGAATCGACGGGAGCTGGGGCCGGATGATCGATCAAGCCCGCGATGAGCTCTCCCGCGATCCCATCATCTGGTGGAACCTGGTGTCGGCGTCGGTTGCGCTCTTTGGGCTCATCCTCGCCGTGAACCTGCTGGGCGACGCCGTGCGCGACATCCTTGACCCCCGGACGCTGCGAGAGCGGGCGTGAGCACTCCGGTTGCGCCCGCCCCCCGTCACGATCCGGAGACGGTGCTCGACGTCCGGGGCCTCGTGACGAGCTTTCCCGGGCCGAATCACCGCTTGGCCGTGGTGGATGGAGTCGACCTCACGCTTGCCCGGGGCGAGACCCTGGCGCTCGTGGGCGAGTCGGGCTGCGGAAAATCGCTCACGGCCCTCTCGATCCTGAGACTCGTGCCCAAACCGGGCCGCATCGACCGCGGAACAGTACGCCTCGGCGCCCGGGACCTGCGGGCGTTGCCCGTCACCGAGCTGCGCCGGGTCCGCGGCCACGAGATCTCGATGATTTTTCAGGAGCCGATGACGAGCCTCAACCCCGTCGTCACTGCAGGGAAGCAGGTGGTCGAGGCGATCCGCCTCCACGAGCGCGTGTCCTCCACGCAGGCTCGGCGCCGAGCCCTGACGCTCTTCGAGCAGGTGGGAATCCCCGATCCGGCCTCGCGCCTGAATGCCTATCCGCACCAACTCTCCGGAGGCATGAAGCAG
>Ga0074046_10000631_pt1 | contig 32305 bp, 24 predicted proteins | sample BogForMeECP23OM3_FD_94441 | JGI IMG/M metagenome (GOLD analysis project Ga0074046, IMG submission 94441) | Bog forest soil microbial communities from Calvert Island, British Columbia, Canada - Bog Forest MetaG ECP23OM3 | ecosystem: Environmental > Terrestrial > Soil > Wetlands ... | reverse complement strand
GCGCAGAATATTTTTCGCGCTACGCATGATCGCCAATGTTTGCGGGCCTGTGGCCGCACTTTGGAGAAGGCTCCAACTTTCAGAACTTAGGCTTTTTGGTTCCGGCTACGTCGGGTTAGGAAAAACTGTAGTCGTTTCAGGAAAAACTGTAGTCGTTTCAGGTGAGGGTAGTGCCGCGCTTCAGCGCGGCGTTAACGTAGTCTTTCAATTGATTGAGCCGGCTTCAGCCGGCGCGGCGGGCTGAAGAACTCTGGTGTGGGTCTGTTTTGTATCAGGGCACGACTTTAGAGCTTGCGGGAAAACACCCGCTTCGCCGACGGTTTTGTATCAGGGCACGACTTTAGTCGTGCCGCAAGACGCTGAAGATACGTCGGGCTTTAGCCCCTGAGGGAATTTCTCCAGAACGAAAGGACTTTTTCAGCAACCTCTTCAGCCGGCGGCACCGCCGAAGTGGCGCCGATACTCTATTTCCTGATTTGCTCTAACGCCCGCTGCAATTCGTTGCGATCCGGAGCCGAAGCCGGCTCAACTCGGCTCCGCTTCGTCTGACTGCACCAGATCCTCGCGCTCAAACCCGTACGGACAGTGCCGGCAACCCGACGTGCAGCAATATCCCCGGTCGCGCAGGAACTGCTCAGTGAAAACCATCAGGCCGCCTTCCAGGTAGTAGTCGATGCCCTCGATCAGTTCGCGGTCGATCACTGTGCCCCAGCCTCGCGAAGCAATGCATTTCGCTCTTCTGGATCGATGGCAACCCCATCTCTGAATTTCACATACCGGCCGGAAATGGCCGGAACGCGCTCGCCCGGAACGATGAATCCGACGAGATTCAATGGATCGGCAGCCGACACCACTAACGTTTCGCCAGCTGCCGGCAGATTACGCATGGCGCGCAGCGACTCCACCGCCTCAGGCAGGGCAAACTGTTCGCCCAAAAAACCGCCGACGAATCTGCCGCCGCGCACTTCGCCTCTATCCTCCAAACGGCGAAACACAATTAGCAACTCTCGCCACTTGGGCAGGTTCGACTCACGCGCCAGCACTTCGCGAAAAACCACTCCATAGCGTCGCAATAGCACTCGGCAGGTAGCTTCTATCGCCTTGTTACGGTCCGTCACCTCGGCCGCAAACAGCAGCGACCAGCGTCCGGTGGAGTGGCGTGGTTTGGCGACTTTAGGAGCACCCGGCGTTGTACGGCGCGCAGGATTGATCAACGATCGCAGATTCTCGAAACCGTCCGCCGTTACCAATCCTGCCGCGACGAGTTCCCAAAGCGCAGTCTCGATCTCAGCTTTCAACTTGCCAGATGCACGGACGATGTCGGCGAAGAACGAGGCGCCGCGCTGGCGAAGAAAATCCGCCACCAGCCTCGCCGTTTCGCTGAGCACCCGCTCCTCGTTTGCCGTGTCAGCCGGATTGCGCGGCTGCATCCAGTCCGAGTCTTCGCGGACGAAGAATGTGATCGGCGCAACGCTGGTGGGAACCACCCTTCTCTTGCCGGCGCCCGAATCCTCCAACGTCGCTGGATGCGGCGACAGCCGTCCCCATCCCACTGCACCAGTCAGGCACAACTGGTCCAGTACCGCCGGATCGTACGCACTTACTCGTGGCCGCAGCACCTGCTTTTCCCACGCGTTCGCAGGGATTTCAAATCCCTGCAATTGCCGGATGACCTCCAGCAATCCACGCTCGCCGCTGGTTTGCGAATTTGGGGCCACGTGCTGCCAGCGCAGCAGCCAGCGCATGAATTGCGCCGCCGTGACCGGCTCAACCTGCTTGCGAAGCGTCGCGACGGTCAAATGATGAATCCGTGCCAACAGCCTTCGATCGCACCACTCCACCGTCTCGGGTTCAGTGCCTGCTGCCTGACCGGTGAAGTTCCCGCGCAGTGTCGAACCGCTCGCCTCCAAGCGCAGAAGCGTGCGCGCGACATCGGCCACTGGCAATCCAAGCAGATAGCTCAGCGCGCCTGCGCTGGTCGGCCCGGAGTGCATCACCCAACCCTTAAGCATCAGCAACAGGGCCTCGTCCCGCGAATTCACGCTCGACGCAAAGTCTGGAGCCGGTATTTCAAACCTTGCGTCCGGATAGATGAGCGCGAACTCCTTCGCGCGCTCAGATGCGACTAGATAGCGCCGATCGCCTACGCTTGCCGGCACGCCGCGCCATGCCTCCATCAGCTCCACGGCGAACGGAGCCCACCTCGTTGCCAACTCCTCCCACTCTGCATCGGGCAGGACTTCCGGAAGCGCCACTAGAGTTTGCAGAGCATCGTGCAATTCGTCGGCATCGCGCACGTCGGGTCGCGCCTCCTCACGCACCCGCGCGATGGCCGTCTGGTCGAGCCGGCCTACTTCATTCAGCACTGCTTCGGGCAAAACGCGCCGCATTTGTACGGCACGAGCACGACGTTCTTCCAGCGGAGCATCATCCAGGAAGGCATACGGATTCGCATTCAGAATCTCGTGCGAAAACTGCGAAGGCACCGGCGTATCTACTGCGATGCATCGGATCGACCCATCGCGAATGCCTGTCAGGACCTGCCGCAACCCGTCAATATCCATTGCTTCGGTGAGGACGTCCTTCATCACCTCTTGCACCAGCGGATGATCAGGAATCTTGATGTCTCCCTCGATGTTTTCGAAACATGCCGAGACATCGGGAAATACCGACGCCAGAAGGTCATCGCTCCGGATGCGTTGAATATACGGCGGGACCTTCTTGCCGCCCTGAAAACGAAGCAAGGCGAGCGCGCGGTTGGCGTCCCAGCGCCAGCGGGTGCCAAAGATCGGCGACGCCAGTGCTGCCTGCTCCAATATCTCCTGTACTGTTTCCACTTGCAGGTAGTGAAACACGTCGCTGAGCGGGAAGCTGTGCTGTTCAGCCAGGGCGATGTTCAGACCATCGTCGGTTGCGGCCGCCTGCAACTCGAAATTGAAGGAGCGGCAGAAGCGCTTGCGCAAGGCCAGTCCCCAAGCCTTGTTGATGCGCCCGCCGAACGGCGCATGCAGGATAAGCTGCATTCCGCCGCCTTCATCGAAGAAGCGTTCCGCGATGATGGTTTTCTGCGTCGGCACCTCGCCCAGCACTGCCCTCCCGGCCACGATATATTCGACCAACTGTTCTGCGCCCGAATCGTCGAGCCCACACTCGCACTTGAGCCACTCCACTGCTTGCTGCACCTCGGGACTCGATTCCAGTCCGCGTACAAGTGATCTCGTGCATGTGCTTTGAAGGGGCACGGCTTCAGCCGTGCCGTTCCAGGCCCGGGAATCGTTGGGCTTTAGCCCCTGAGGGACCGCTTCTGGTCTCATTCGCGACTTATGCCCCTCAATGCCGTCCTGTTCGAAGGCAGGCGCCGGTAGCGGCGCGGTATTCGGCAACAATACGCTGACGTGTTCGCGCAGCCGCGCCACATGCTGTGAAAGTTCAGCCGTTCGCGCCGGCGCCTCGCCGCGCCAGAAGGGAACAGTCGGCGGAGCGCCGTGTGCGTCCTCCACCAGCACTTTCCCGGATTTCGATTCAACTCTTTTGATTCGCCATGAGGTGTTCCCCAGCAGCATGATGTCGCCGGCGTTGCTTTCAACCGCGAAATCCTCGTCCACCGTCCCCAGGACAATCTCTTCAGGTTGCGCGACCACGGTGTAGAGCGCCGTCTCAGGAATCGCGCCGCCGCTGGTAATCGCTGCCAGTCGCGCTCCACGCCGCGCGCGCAGCCTCCCGTTGACCATGTCGCGATGGAGGTACGCTCCATATCGTCCGCGCTGGGCGGAGATCCCCTGCGACAGCATTTCCAGGATTTGCTCGAATTCTTCTGCGCTCAAATCGCGATAAGGATAGGCACCGCGCACGCATTCAAAGAGCGCCGTTTGGTCCCAGTCCTCGCAACTGCACATGGCGACGATTTGCTGTGCCAGGATGTCAAGCGGCTTTTCCGGAATCGCAATCCGATCGAGGTCGCCTTCGCGAATGGCGTGGATAGCTGCGGCGCACTCCACCAGGTCATCGCGCGTAGTGACGAACAGGCGTCCCTTGGGAATTGCTCCCCGCCAGTGACCAGCGCGCCCGATCCGTTGCAAGGCAACCGAAATTGCTCGCGGGGAATTAATCTGGCATACCAGATCGACGTTGCCAATGTCGATGCCGAGTTCCAGCGAGGCTGTGGCCACCAGCACGCGTATCTCCCCGTTCTTGAGCTTCCGTTCCGCAGCCAGCCGCAACTTCCTCGCCAGGCTTCCGTGGTGCGCTGCTACGAGTTCCTCGCCGATCCGCTCGCTAAGATGCATCGCCACGCGTTCGGCCAGCCGGCGGGTATTCACAAACACCAGCGTCGAGCGATGCTCCAGCACCAAAGCAGCGATGCGGTCGTAAATTTCTCCCCACATTTCATTGCTGGCGACAGGACCCAGCTCGGAAGCCGGAACTTCCACCGCAAGATCGAGTTTGCGGCTATGGCCTATGTTCACCACTGCCGGAGCAGGCCTGCCGGCTCCAGTCAGGAAATGCGCTACTAATTCGATCGGCTTCTGCGTCGCCGACAAACCAATGCGCATTGGTTGAGCTGCCAGCAGGTCAAGGCGCTCCAGCGAGAGCGAGAGGTGTGCACCGCGCTTGTCGTCGGCCACAGCGTGAATCTCGTCAACGATGACGGTTCGAACGTCTCGCAGAATCGCGCGGCTCTTCTCGGCAGTGAGCAGAATGTAGAGAGACTCCGGAGTGGTGACCAGAATGTGCGGCGGGCGCTTCAACATCGCGCGCCGCTCCTTCGCCAGGGTGTCGCCGGTGCGGACCGCAGTGCGTATCTCCGGCATCAGGAACCCGCGCTCTGCCGCCAGCGCGAGGATTTCGCTCAGCGGTCCCTCGAGGTTCTTCTGAATGTCGTTGCCGAGTGCCTTCAACGGCGAGACGTACAGCACCTCGGTTCGGTCCATCAGATTTCCGTCAATTGCTTGCCGCACCAGCCGATCAATGCAGATCAGAAATGCGGCCAGCGTTTTGCCGGAGCCGGTTGGAGCCGAGATCAGTGTCGTGTGTCCCGCGAGGATTTCCGGCCAGCCTTGTTCCTGCGGTTCCGTGGGCGAACCGAACTTGGTCAAAAACCACTCTGCTACCAGCGGGTGGGCCCATGCGAGCGAGACTGGAATTTCCGCCGACGACATGCAGGTCATTCTAGACCCTTTCTCTACTTTCGCCAATTGTTCGCCAAAGAACAGAAGAATTTTGCCATTATAACTAAAGTTATAACTTCGACCCGCGGGCCGTGAATGAGTGAGCGAATCAAACTCGGCTGATAAGATGACCCCATGTCCGAAGAGCGAGCCAAAAAGATCAAACTGATCATTTTCGATGTCGACGGAGTCATGACCGACGGCACGATTTTCTTGTTCCCGGCAGCGCCAGGAGCGTCGGGTACCGGCACCGAGGATCATCGCAACCAGATGGCCGACAAGGGTGGATTTGGCATTGCCAGCTCGACGGTGATTGAAGCCAAAGGATTTAACGCTCACGACGGCACAGGATTCTCGCTTGCCAGGCTTGGCGGCCTGAAGGCCGCCATCATCACCAAACGGATCTCGGAGACCGTCGCTCTCCGCGCCCGCGATCTCAAGATCGAACACGTTTATCAGGGCCAGCAGGACAAAACGGCTGCGTTCTACGAAATCCTCAGCAAGGAAGGCCTACACGCCGAAGAGGTTTGTTATGTAGGAGATGACATTATTGACTTGCCGGTAATGCGCCTCTGCGGGCTCTCAATCGCTGTAAAGAATTCGCGCGAAGAAGTACTCCGCGAATCGCATTACGTCACGCCCCATGAGGGAGGTAAAGGCGCAGTTCGCGATGCCATTGAATACATCCTGCGCGCACAGGGAACACTTGAGCGCGTGATCGACGACTACATTCATTCACGCAGCCAGGATCCAGCGGCCAGAGTTCAGTAGCGCGTCTTCATGCGCAAAAAGAGCCCTCCAATGCACAGGGGCGAGTTGCACATTGGAGGGCTAGTCGTTTTCACGACCATTCTCAGGGTTGTTACCACACAAAACACTCACGGTTCAGGTAAGTTTCGCACGGACGTCGAAATCAGTCTCCGGATTAAACTGTGACCATTGGTTGCATCCCGAAACGGCACAGATAAACCGCCGGTCCGAAGCGGTTCAACCCTGCCGGGGAACCACAATTGCCACGGCGACTTAAGTTGCATTGTATGGTAAGAAATAAATGGTATACATGTGGAGCATCTTTCGATCGCGCTCGGCCGTCGGCACAGAGGTTGAGATTCGGTCTAGGTTGTTGAGCTACTGTCGTTTTGTTAAGGCGCGAAACGACGAAAAATCGGTACCCAAGGGCGCGACGCAGGGTGGAATTTAGGGGCCTAATGAAGAATCGCATTGTAATTCGCGGGTTGTTGCTCGTTTCCGTACTCGTGCTGCCGGTTATTTTCGCATCGGGAGCCACCATCGCTCAGCCCAAAAAAGCCCATTCTAAGTCGCACCATGTGACCGAGAGCCCCGCCGCCCAAAAGAAAATGGCTCGCATGAAGCACAGTAGCCGCACGAGCGCGAGCAACAATCGCTCAACCCATGTCGCCACCGCAAATGCCGGGAAGAACGGGAAGAAGAAGAAGAAGAGCAAGAACAAATACTACGAGCGGTTTTACGCCGACTCATTTGCCAACGATCAGGTCGAGGGTGATAACCCAACCGGCGAAGACCCTGTCGTTCGCGCGGCTGCTATCGATGCGCTTGGAAACATGAATGGAACGGTCGTCTCGATTGATCCCGGGAGTGGACGCATCCTGGCGATGGTCAATCAGAAACTGGCGCTCTCCGCCGGAGCGCAGCCCTGCTCCACCATTAAAGTGGCAGTCGCGCTGGCCGCACTGAGCGAAAATATCATCACCAAGGATGCCGAGATTCCGTTGGGAAAATACTGGCGCATGGACCTGACGACTGCCTTGGCGCACTCCAACAATGCATACTTTGCCGCCGTTGGACAGAAACTCGGCTTCGAAAGGGTGAGCTACTACGCGCACCAGTTTGGATTGGGCGAGATGGCTGGTTGGCAAATTCCGGGCGAGCATTTGGGAACGTTTCCCGCGGTTGAACTCGATCCCAAACTCGGCGGGGTAGGGAAGATGTGTTCCTTCGGTGAGAGCATTTCATTGACGCCGTTACAACTGGGCGCGCTTATGGCGGCCGTTGCGAATGGCGGCACTTTGTACTACCTGCAACATCCGACAACGGCCGACGAGATCGCGAATTTCACTCCAAAGGTCAAGCGCAAGCTGGACATCGGTCCGGTCATTCCGGACATTTCGGAAGGCTTGTCCGGCGCCGTGGAATACGGAACGGCCCGTTTTCTTCGTACCAGTTTTGTTGAGGAACCCGTGCTTGGCAAAACAGGCACCTGCTCGAAGAACGGCACCCGTTACGGCTGGTTTGCTTCGTACGCCAACACTGAATACGGGCGCATTGTCACCGTGATCTTCCTCGAAGGGGGAAGGCCGACCTTCGGGCCGAAGGCTGCGGAACTTGCGGGCCATTTCTATCGCAACCTGTACGATCACGATTACTTTGCGATTAAGGCGTCGGCGGTCCCGGCTCGGATGCCGGCCGTTTCTGCCGCAGGCGTCGTTCACTAACCTTCAGCAATCCAACTCCAAAACACCACTGCGAGAACAAGTGTCCCCGCCGTCATTGCCCGAGAGGCGTCGCTTTCTGCGCCTGCAACTGCTCCACGGCGTGCTGATAGATCGTCTTTGCCACGGGATCCTGCGCCTCCGCGAGTTTCTTGTTCACCCATTGCAGCGCGGCCGCGCGTGAGGGGTGAGGGTAATTCGGTTCGACATCCGTGATCCGCCAGTCACCATTGACTTCGGCTACGACGTACTGAACGTCCTCGACTTGGTTTGCCGACTCCTGTGAATAGCCCTCCGACATGTAGTATTTGCCGAGCAAACGATAATGGACCGTCACCTGATACCTTCCGTGTTCCGGAACCAAGTCTGTATCCACGTCAAACCGTGAGGTCACCATGAACAGCGAGTAATCGGGATTCGCTTGCCACGCTACCAGCGGCTGCAACTTCACCCAGTCGGTCGAATTCAGCCGAGCGCCTGCATAATCCAGTCGGCAATAGCGTGCGACCAGTTCCCGTACCGTTACAGGCTCCAGCTTCGGATCTGTGTGATTCAGCGGAACACCGAACTGCGCCTCCGCTCCGGTGGCGAGGACTGTCAAACAGGCCAGTGAAATGAACGCGAGGCGCAAGGAACGAAGCACGACTCCACCTCAGACCGCAGGATTCGGTACCTGCAGCATAGCGCGTCTCCGGCAAAAAAGAACCGCCCGGCCAACTAGCAGGGCGATTTTTCGTCAGTAGCGCTACTGCTTAGGCGCGCGCTGTCTTCTGGTCGCTGAACACTTTTCCGTCCTTAATGTGGATAATTCGGTGCGCGTATTCGGCAATGTCATGCTCGTGGGTGACCAGTACGATCGTGTTGCCCTGCTGATGCAGCCTGTCGAACAGCGCCATGATCTCAACGCCCGTCTGCGAATCAAGGTTGCCTGTCGGTTCGTCCGCCAGAATGATGGACGGGTTGTTTACCAATGCACGCGCAATCGCGACTCTCTGTCGCTGGCCGCCAGAAAGTTCGTTGGGCTTGTGGTTCATGCGTGATTCCATACCTACCGAAGTCAGGGCCCCTTTCGCCCGCTCAATACGCTCCTGCGCGGGCATGCCTGCGTAGATCAGGGGCAGCTCAACATTATGCAGCGATGTTGCGCGTGCCAGCAGGTTGAACGTCTGGAAGACAAACCCAATTTCCTTATTGCGGATACGCGCCAACTCATCGTCGTCGAGTTCGCTGACCAATTGGCCATTCAGCCAATACTTGCCCTGGCTCGGGGTATCCAGGCAGCCGATGAGGTTCATGAGCGTTGACTTTCCCGAACCAGACGGACCCATAATGGCCACATACTCGTTCCGCTGAATCCGGACATTGACACCACGCAGCGCATGTACCTGCTGTTCCGAGCCCATGTCGTAGGTCTTCCAAAGATCCTCGGTGCAAATGACGCACGAGTCCGGAGGGGCGCCGGTTTGGGGCTCCGTCACTGTCACCAATTCAGTGGCCATCCTGTCTTTCTCCTCGATCGGAAGCTGGTCGGGGCTGCTCATCGTTGCGGACTCCGTTTGCCTTCCTGCCGGTCGAACCGGCGGCATAAGGACTTAGGACTCTTCCTTCTTCGTGCCGGTCGCGTTGTCCACTTTCACGCTGGCCCCGTTGCGCAACGTTCGGAGCACCTTGTAGCTCCCGGTGACGATTTCGTCACCCTCTTTCAGCCCGTTTGTTACCTCGATATCGGTCGTTCCACTAATGCCCGTAGTCACTGGTACGAAAACCGCGTCCCTTTTGTTCTTGAGAACGAAAACCCCCTGCAGCTCTTCCTTCGGGTTGCCCTTGGTCAAGGAGGCAGCCTGGACCTCGGCCTCCTTGGACTTCTTCTCGGGAGCTAGTTCGTTGCGCTGCCGGATGGTTAGGGCCTGGATCGGAATCGCCAACGAATTACTCCGTGCCGCTGTCGTAATCCGGGCTGTCGTCGAGAGTCCCGGGAGGAGATTCGGAGGCGGATCCTGAATTGTCACCACAACCTTGAAATCTTTGGCTTCCTGGCTGCTTGAAGTGGATTGTGCAGTCGAAACGCCGGTTGACCGAAGGATCGCGTTATTGCCGATTTCCGTGACGACCCCCTTGAACCGCTGCTTTGGGATCGCGTCAATCGAGACTTCCGCGGGCTGACCCAGCTTGACGTTGACGATGTCGGTTTCGTCGACTTTTACTTCCGCAGTGATCACCGAGATGTCCGCAATTGTCATCAAGGTGCTCCCCGGCGCGTTCTGGATGCCGATAACGACCGTCTCGCCTTCGCGCACCGGCAGGTTGGTGATGACACCGTCGAATGGCGCTCGGTATTCAGTTTTGCTAAGTACGTCAGCTGCATGCCGCAGGTTCGCGGCGTTCTGTCCGATGCGGCGCTCCGAGGAATCCATTTGAGCCTTGGCTTGCGCCAGTTTGGCTTTTGCCTGCCCTAGTTGCGCGTTGGCGGTTCCGTAAGCTGCTTTCTTTGTGTCGTAGTCGGCCTTGGCAATCAGTTGGGCTTGATACAGTGCGTCGGCGCGGTCGTAATCCAATTTGGCCCGTTCATATTCCGCCTCAGTCTGACGCTGGTCGGCAGTGGCTGTATTCACCGCGGCTTGCGCAGCCACATAATCTGTCTGAGCTGCCTTCAGGGCCGCATCGTTGGCGGACACATCGGCTGCCGGTTGCACACTCTCCAGCGTTGCCAACATTTGGCCTGCCTTCACGCGATCGCCTTCCTTCACGTAAAGGTGCGTTATCTTGCCGAAGGCGTTGGCCCCAATGTTGACGTAAACCTTGGGTTTAATTTCTCCCGATGCCGTGACCACCGATGTGAGGTCCTCGCGGACGACCTTGCCGGTTTGTACCGTTACCACTCCCTTGCGACTTTGCTGGACCGTAAACCCGACAATGGCCAGAAATACGACAACCGCTCCAACGATGAGTGCGATTTTCTTCCAGTTTTTCATCAATCCTCAGACAGACGTAACTAAGCCTGATCCGTACTCAAATCTGCAACTTAGTACGAACTCAGACGCTGAAAGGTTCCCTTGTCAAGCGGGGCTTTGCAGCTTGTTTCGTTACCTCCGGAGATTCGAAGATGACTTCATCGTTGCTTCGTTCACAGACGGGTTTTTGGGATCGCGTGAACCTTACTGATTATAGCCGCTCTGCTTAAAGGAATCGATATTGTTCAGCGCTTTCGAACGCCCAATTGACATTGCGCCCCGCAGTCAGTTTTGTAACGTCACAGAGACTTTCCCTTGCCGAAAGGGTTAGGAGTGTCAGGATCGGGGGCTTAGGTGTAACCCGGGGGGAAGTCCGTGAATCCTTGCTTTAACCGCTACGAAAACATACAATTTAAGCGCTCGCAGTGTATCGTCAGGAGTCCGTCCGCATACATGAAGTTTCGCTTACTCTGCTCCGCATTTTCGCTATTTCTGACCCTGTTATTAGCCGGCGGCCTGTCACTCGCGCAAAGCACCACGTCGTCAGGCGACGACAAAACCTCACAATCGGCCGCTCCGGCCGCCGCCCAAGCCGGCTCCGACGCTGCATCGACATCCGCATCGAAGCCCGCCGATTCCCAGGGTGACCCTCTTAAACGGCCCCTCACAGAAAAGCAGAAGAAGGCCAATGCCAAGGCCTTGAAGCAAGAGTTAGGCTCCACCTACAAGAAGTGGCTCAACGAAGATGTGCGCTGGATCATCACGCCGGAGGAATTGTCGGCGTTCAAGCAGCTTTCCAACGATGAGGAGCGGGATCAATTCATCGAACAGTTCTGGCTCCGTCGCGATCCGACGCCTGACACCGTTGAGAACGAGTACAAGGAAGAGCACTACCGGCGCATCGCCTACGCCAACGAGCATTTTGCTGCCGGCAAGCCTGGATGGATGACGGATCGCGGGCGTATTTACATCGTCTTTGGTCCTCCAGACGAAATCGACGCTCATCCGTCGGGTGGACAATATAATCGCCCGATGGAGGAAGGCGGCGGTGAGACTTCGACTTACCCCTTCGAGGATTGGCGGTACCGCTACATCGAAGGGTTGGGCTCCCATGGTCAGGAAGTCATCATCGAATTCGTGGACACGTGCATGTGCAACGACTATCACATGACAATTGATCCGAACGAGAAGGACGCGTTGTTGCACACTCCGAATGCGGGCCTCACTATGTACGAGGAGATGGGCATCACCAGCAAAGCTGATCGCATCGCAGGTATTAACAACAGCACTTTGGGACCGCAGTCTGGCATGGACCAGACCAAGCAGTTCGACAAGTTAGAACAGTGGGCCGCGCTGAACACAGCACCCAAGATCAAGTTCAAGGATCTGGAAGAGGTCGTCAGCCACAAGATCAACGTCAACCTGATGCCGTTCGACATCCGGACTGACTTTGTCAAAGTCACCGGCGACACCGTGCTGGTGCCCGTCACGATTCAGGTCAAGAATAAGGACATCACGTTCGTCAACAAGGATGGCGTGCAGCGTGGCACAGTGAATATTTTTGGTCGAGTGACCGGGCTGACTGGAAAGATCGCGCAGACCTTCGAAGACACGGTGCAGGTTGACGTTCCGAATGAGTTGCTGGAAAAAACTCAGGAACACGCTTCGCTTTACTGGAAGGCCTTGCCGCTGCGCCCCGGTCGCTATCGCTTTGACGTGGTCGTGAAGGATGTTAACGGCGACAGGGTGGGCACGTGGAGCCATGGGGTTCAAGTCCCCGAATACAACGAGGACAAGCTGGCGTCATCCTCGATGATTCTGGCCGATCACATGGAAAAAGTGCCGGCGAAAAGTGTTGGGGCAGGGAACTTTGTAATCGGCCAGACCAAGTTCGCTTATCCTCATCTGGAGCCTGCCGATGGCAAGCCGGCGAGCTTCAAGCGCGACCAGCGGATGAACCTCTGGATGCAGGTCTATAACTTGCAGTCCGACGATAAGACGAAGAAGCCGTCGGCCAAAATTGAGTACGATATCGTCAACATGGCCAATAATCAGGCAGTTCTCCATTCATCGGAGTCCACCGATACAATGGGGAACGTTGGCGATCAAATGACGCTGGAAAAGAGCCTGGCTTTGAGCGGATTTCAGCCTGGTATTTACAGGCTTACCGTGAAAGTGGACGATAACGTTTCGAAGCAGCAGATAGCGCCGTCTGTGCGCTTCGCTGTTGAATAACGCTGACGTAACACGGGCCGGCGAGCGCCCTTGTGTCGCCCGTCGTGCTCTTGAACCCGGGAATCCATTGTTTGGGGGTTTTGTGATGACCCGAATATTGGGATGGTTGGCTATCGCGATCTCGCTCTGCATCAGTGCAACGGCAGGTGTCGATCCAGGCTCGATCTCGGGCTCCGTCAAGGACTCCGCCGGCGTGGCGCAGATGGGCGCGGTGGTCGAAATGCTCGCGCTCGGGACGGGCCAGCAACTGCTTGCCTTCACCGACGCCGATGGCCGCTTTAGGATCGCTGGATTGCCTCCAGGCAATTACAACCTGCGGGTGAGCGCCCCGTCCTTTCTGCCGACCGTGCGAGAAGACATCACTCTCGCTGCGGGTGCGACCAAGATCGTAAACATCACCCTGAACACATTATTTGACGCGGCCAAGATGGTTCCCCCGCGGAAGCGCGGGAGTGATGACGACGACACCTGGAAGTGGACACTCCGATCGACTGCCAACCGCCCCATTCTTCGCTTTGACGATGGCATTCCCGTAGTCGTTGAGGCGAGCCAGCAAGATCATGGCTTGAAGGGCTCTCTGGCGTTCATGGCTGGAGGCGTGAACGAGGGTTATGGCAGCGCTTCTGATGTTGGCACGACCTTTGCCCTCGAGCAATCCATCTTCAGCACGAGAACCTTGGCGTTTGATGGGAGCCTGGGACCCGGAACCGGAACGCCGGACGGTATCCTGCGCGCGACATTTATAAGTGGCCGAGAGAACGGTTCGCCCCACGAGATCGCCTTCACCATGCGGCGTCTCTCCGGGCCCGATCTGCTGGTCCATCACGGTTCTCTTCAGGCGCTTGCTCTGTCGTCCGCCAATAGCTTCTCAATTGGTGACGCGCTGGAACTGCAATATGGCGGAGAGTTGCAAACCGTTCAGTTCATGGGTCGCGCGAACGCGTTTCGTCCCTATGGCTCTGTGGACTGGCATCTCGGTGACGACACCATAATCGAGTATCGGTACGCGACCAGCGAACCTAGCACGCGGTCGATCAAAGGCTTCGATTCCGCTCCCGCAGATTTCAGTGAGAGCGGCCCTCGCATGACCCTGATGAATGGTTCTGCGTTACTCGAGAATGCCCACCACCATGAAGTCTCCATCTCGCAGCGCCTCGGTGAAAGCAATCTACAGCTTGCCTATTATCGCGATCGGATCAAGGACCCGGCGCTGCTGGGCGTCGGCGACATAGCTACCGACACGGGTGACGTCCTGCCCGATATTTACTCCGGGACGTTTAGCTACAACGGCGGAGCGTTGAACGCGCAGGGCGTGCGCGTCGTCATTCAGCGGAAGCTGACGCCGGACGTCGCGGCCACACTGGATTACGGTTACGGCGGTGTGCTCGACCTCGAACGACCGGGTATTGGATGGGATGCCATCCACTCCAACCTCCACCAGACTTGGCGTCATTCCGCTGCCCTCAAGCTCAATGGCGTCGTCCCCCGCTGGAAAACCGAGTGGATCGTCTCCTACCGCTGGACCAGTGGCGGCGCGCTGACCCCGGTTGATCTGTTTAACGCCTCCGCCGGCCAGACGGATCCGTACTTCAACTTGTTCGTCCGCCAGCCCTTTCCGCATGTGCATTTCATGCCCGGCCGCATGGAGGCCCTGATCGATCTTCGCAACCTGCTGGCGCAGGGCTACGTGCCAGTCATCGGCCCCGATGGGAACACAGTCTACTTAGTGCAGTCTGCACGGAGCGTTCGAGGCGGCGTCGCTTTCACGTTCTAACCCGATACGCTTCACCGTGAGCCCATGCTTCCGGTTCAAAACGAAAGCACCGCAGCCAGCGGTGCCTTTTGCTATCACGGGCATGTTATCCCGCTGACCTATCTCATCGCGTCCTCGACTTCGCCCAGCCAGTCGGGGCGTTTCAGCACTTCGCGCGGTTTTGGCCCATCCGCCGCGCCCACAATACCGTCGCGTTCCATCAGGTCGATGAGGTGCGCTGCGCGTCCGTAACCGATGCGCAAACGACGCTGCAGCAGGGAAGTGGACGCCTTGCCATATTCCAGCACGATTCGCACGGCATCCTGAAACAGCTCGTCGTGCTCATCGTCTGCTCCGCTGCCACCATCCGTACCAGAGTTGCCGTCTCCGTCTTCGCGAGGGGCCTGCAGGAAGTTCTCCTGATACTGGGCGGCACCCTGCGATTTCCAGAATTCAACCACCGCAGCAATCTCTTTTTCAGTAACGAATGGAGCGTGTACGCGATGGACCCGCGCCGAGCCATTCGGAAGGTACAGCATATCTCCGCGTCCCAGCAGCGCCTCAGCTCCGTTGGCATCGAGAATCGTGCGCGAGTCGATCTTGGTCGCCACCCGGAACGACATGCGTGCCGGGAAGTTCGCTTTGATAAGCCCGGTGATCACATCCACAGACGGCCTTTGGGTGGCCAATACTAAGTGGATTCCCACCGCTCGCGCCATTTGTGCCAGTCGCGTGATCGACGCCTCAACGTTTTGACCGTCAAGCATCATCAGGTCCGCCAGCTCATCGATGATAATGACGATGTAAGGCAGCGGAGCGGCCTCGCTGCCGTCTTCAAACAGGCTCGCAGTTCCGCCATCGAACAGGCGGTTGTATTGGTCGATGTTCCGGACGCCTTTTTCAGCCAGTACCTTCAGCCGCCTCTCCATCTCGCGCACGGCATTGCGCAGCGCGTTGGAAGCCAGCTTGGGCTCGGTAATGATCGGGGTATGCAGGTGCGGCACACCCTCGTAGTTGCCCAGTTCCAAACGCTTTGGATCGACCAGGATCAGGCGCACTTCCTCGGGCGTCGCCTTGTACAGCAGCGACATAATGAAGGCGTTGATGGCCACGCTCTTGCCGGAGCCCGTCGACCCGGCAATCAACAGATGCGGCATGGTGTTCAAGTCGGCGGTGACGATGCGACCGTTGATGTCCTTGCCCATCGCCAATGTGAGCTTTGACTTGCCACCCAGGAACTCCTGCGACTCAACCACTTCACGCAGCCAGATCGTTTCGCGTTCATGATTCGGTACCTGTATGCCAACAGTGGACTTGCCCACCATCCGCTCGATCAGGATGCTTTCCGCCCGCAGCGCGAGGCACAAGTCGTCGGTGAGACCGGTGATGCGGCTGTATTTGATGCCGGCTTCGGGCTTGAATTCAAACGTCGTGACCACCGGTCCGGGATTGATCTGCGTCACCTGCCCTCGAACGTCGAACTCGCCATACTTCTCCTGAAGCACCTGCGCCGTAATCTTGAGGTCGTCCTCGTGGATGACGCTATGCTCGTCGGGCCGCCTCAATAACGCCGTCGATGGCAGTTTGTAGCTGCCTGCCAGCTTCGGCATGGTTGTTTTGCCATGGCGTGAACTGTCTGCACGGGATGTGACGGCAATGGGCTCGGCTGCAGGTATCTCCTGAGGAGGCGGCGCTGCGGCGTCAGGTATCGGTCCGGTCGGCATGGCTGGTTGAGAGTGCTCTTCAACCGCGGCGTCGAACATCCGCTCAATGCCGCTTCTCGACTGGCTCGGCGCACTACTGCCGGTGTTATTCGTGCCTTGGCTTGCGGGATCCGGCACCAGTCCAGGGCTCCCACTGGCTGGGTCTTCCTGCGCGGCATTCCCGCGCCGCGGAACTAACTGCGCCGTCACCACCGGCTTTGAAGGCGCAGCACGTTTCTTTTCGAGCTCCTTGGCGGCCTTCTTGCGCTCTCGCTCAGCCCGCCAGTCCGCGAATCGGTCAAGTGCCGCGTAGGCAAATGAGAACCTTGTTTGTGACCAGATTTGCACGGCTCCAAACGAAAACGCAGTCGATAAATACAATGCCACCGCAATCATTGCCAGGCACACCAGGTAGGCGCCGACGATGTTGAAGTAGTGGATCAGGGCGTCTGCGACGATCCGTCCCAGAAGTCCTTCGGCAGGTATAACTCCCTTCCATTTGAAGCCCCATGGCAGCAGCCCAACCAGCCCTGCACCGAAGACCAATAGCGCCAGTGCGCCCAGCGTCTTGGCATACGGAGAGTTGATCGGTCGCGACCGGAACCAACGTATCGAGTAAGACACGAGAAAAACTGGGACCAGGAACGCCACGAGCCCCAGAATTTGCAGAGCAAGGTCGCTCGTGACTGCTCCAAACATCCCGATCCAGTTATGGGACGGGCGGCTCGCCGGCGGATTCGCCGCCGTATTCAGTGACCAGTCCAGGGGAGAATAGGAAACCAGAGCGAGGACAAGGAGGGCCGCGAAGATCAGCACCAGAAGCCCGATCAGCTCATTGAGCCGCCGGTTCGCTGTCGGAACAAATGCGCGTGCCAGTACTGTCATGTTGGCGTTGGAGCGCGCAACGGTTCCACGTCGTTTCCTGGGACTCATTCCACCTGCTCGATCCAGCGCAGGCAGACACCCCCACTGCACGCGCAGCGGTCAGGAACGCGTGGATCCGCGACTTGCCCGAAGTACGCCAGAGCTAAGACAATTATGTCAAAAAGCCAGGCTGGAATTGATGGAAATCGGCTCGTCGAGGTTGTCGAACTAGCTCCCCCTATGTCCCGACTTGGTGGCGTTTAAGAGCTAGTGAGGGCGGCTGGCGTACCACAGCACGAACGCGCCCAGCAGGATGCGATACACCGCGAAGAGGGTGAATCCCCGCGTGCGCACCCAATTCATGAACCAGGCCACCACGCCGTAAGCGACGATAAACGACACCACGAACCCGATTGCCAGCACAATCCATGAGTGGGCGTCGCTGGGCATCGCTCCAATGGCGCTGGGCTCGCCGTGGTGAGGATGCGTCGATTTCCAAAGATCGTAAACCGTCGCCACCACCATCGTTGGGATCGAAAGGAAGAAGGAAAACTCCAGCGCCGCAGGACGGCTCATGCCGGCGAGCTCTCCCGCGGTGATCGTGGACATGGAGCGCGAGGTCCCCGGGAACACGGCCGACAGTACCTGGCATAGTCCAATCCAGATGGCCTGCCCTACCGACATGTCCTCCATGTCTTCCGTCAGCTTGCCTCGCGCAAACGCGCGATGCTGCGAGCGCTCATAAATCCCGTCCACTACCCACATCACGATGCCGCCGATAATCAGCGACAACGCCATCACGTACAGGCTCTCAAGGTGCTTGCCGATGGTCTTAGTCAGCAGAAAGGCCGGAATGGCGGTGCAGACAAACGCGATCATCGTCAGCGTCAGCGGGTGGTTCATCACCGTCCTATCACCCCGCGACCCGTGCGGAAAGTCGCCCACAAACTCGACGATACGTTTCCAGAAATACAACGGCAGACAAAGGATCGCGCCCAACTGGATGACGATGGTGAACATCTTCCAGTAGCCGTTGGTTAAGTCCATTCCGAGAAATGCTTCGGAAATGCGCAAATGCGCGGTCGAACTCACGGGAAGAAACTCGGTTAATCCTTCAACTACTCCAAGGACCACAGCCAACAAATAATCGTTCAACTTGCCTCCGAGCGTGTGCGGGAATTAGTTCTACTCGATAATATTTCCGTACGTAGGGATGTTGTTTTGGATCATGTACAGCAGGCGCTGTGCCCGCGTCGACCAGTCCGTGTTGTCCGGGAACTGCGACAGTATCCGTTTGGCTACAGCCATCGCCTCCGCCGTCGAATCGGCGGCACGCTTGCCGTCGTTGTTCGACTTGTAGATCACAATCAGGGCTGAGTATCGCCAAGCCGCCTTGTACAGCGCTTCCGGTGTCTTTGGTGACTGAGGATGATCGTCGGCGTATTTCATGTAGAGCTTGGCCTCCATCTCAGGACACTTCGCCTCGGCCGCCCATTCGCCGCAAGTCTTATTGTCGAGCAATCGGTACGCTGCCAGATCCGCCCATTTCGTGCCGGGAAACTTCTTGATCACCTTCTTCATATACTGCTCATCGATCTGATACTTCAGGGAAGGGTCGCTCTGTTTCGCTGAAGGCCTGGTCGATGCGTCAATCGCCTCAATTTGCCAACGAATGTCGGCTGAGCGATAAGCAGATTCAGCGGCCAGTGGTGAGGTAGGGAAGTACTCAGCCAGCCGTGCATAGAGCCGCATTGCATCCTGGGCTGACCCTTTGCGGCCACCCCGTCGGCTGGCCTCCGCCTCGGAATCGACGGCTTCTCCGAAGATGATTTTGTCGCCATCCGGAGTTGCAGGGGTGATCACTCCCTTATCGACGATCCACCCTGTGACGTTTCGTTCAGTCTCCTGATCGGGGTCCGTTTCCACGGTGGCCACAACGTTTGCCCAGCCCGGAGAGCGCTCGATGACCGCGACCTCGCGTCCGCGGCCGACGTTCGACAGCTTCGCCGCCGACGGGTCAGGTGCGACAAAGATGATCGCTTCCCGAATGATGATTCCGCGCTCGATGGCTGCCATCCCGGCGACGGATGTCGCCAGTATCAGCGCACCAATTGCAGTTACGCGAATGCCCAACACAGTACAGCTCCTCAGCATCGATTCGGTGGACTATCCAGCCGCCGCATCCTCCGCAAGGATTTGTGCCAGCAATTGCGACTCGATGTTTCCACCACTGACAACAGCTACGGTCTTCCTGGACGCAGGCAGCTCGTCCCGATGATAGAGCCATCCCGCGAATGTCACCGCTCCACTTGGTTCGGCCACGATTCGCGAGTCCCGTACGATCCTGCGCACCGCGGTGCGGATTTCGTCCTCCGTCACCGTGATGATGTCATCGACAAACTTCTGGATGTGTTCGAAGTTCAGACTGCCAACCGACTGTGTGCGCAGACCGTCAGCCAGGGTGCTCGACACCCGCTCGGCCGGAAGCTGCACGATCCTTCCCGTTCGAAAACTCTGCTGCGCGTCATTGGCCAGTTCGGGCTCGACACCGACAACCTTCGCCGATGATCCGCTGAGCTTAATGGCGCTGGCCACTCCACTGACCAGCCCGCCTCCCCCAACCGGCACCAGGACGAGCTCGACACCAGAACAATCTTCCAGGATTTCCAGGCCGGTCGTGCCCTGGCCAGCAATAATGTGTTCGTCATTATAGGGAGGCACGATGCAGTAGCCGTGCTCACGGGCCAACTCTTCTGCCTTCCGCATCCGCTCGGCGCTTGCCGGGCCAACAAACACGATTTCCGCTCCGAGGGCAGCCGTGCTGTCCACCTTGATCTTCGGCGCATTGCGCGGCATCACGATCACAGCTTTTACGCCCATCGCGCGCGCCGCATAGGCGACTCCTTGGGCGTGATTGCCGCTGGAATACGAGATAACGCCGTGCCGTCGTTCCTCTGGGGAAAACGAAGCGATCTTGTTGTACGCGCCCCTTAACTTGAATGAGCCAATCGGCTGCAGGCTTTCCGGTTTGAAATAGAGCTCTTCCTCGATTGGGGCCGCGACATCATCGTGCCCTTTAGAGGCAGGAGGGTAGTATCGGACGAGCGCGGTCCGGGCGGTAATTCCGCGCAAACACTGTTGGGCCTTCTTGATTTGGTCGAGAGTGACCATACTAGATTTCAAGGATTACCGGCATGATGAGAGGCCGGCGTGACGTGTGCTTCACGATGAAGCGCTTCAAGTCCTGGCGGATCTTTTCCTTGATCACCCCGTAATCGGCCCTCTCCTCATCACTCGATGACTCCAGGGTATTCATCACGACCAGTCGCGCCTGATCGAGGAACCCGTCCTCGGTCGAGCTTGGCGAAAAGCCGCGCATCACGATCTCCGGCGAGGTCTCGACCTTGCCCGTCAATTTGTTGATGGCGATGATAGGCAGCACAATTCCATCTTCGCTCAGGTGCCGGCGATCGCGGATCACGAGGTCTTCGACGATGTCGCCCATCGAATTGGAGTCGATGCAGACGCGGCCCACCGCTACACGCCCCGCCTTGCGGGCGCCCAGTTCGTCGAATTCCAGGATGTCTCCACTCTCGATCATCATTACCTGACCGACCGAGCCGTGCATTGCAGCTGCCAGTTCCGCGTGCAACTTGAGCTGACGGTATTCACCGTGGATCGGAATGAAATATTGCGGCTTCACCAGGTTGATGATGAGCTTCAATTCCTCCTGGCTGGCGTGACCGCTGACGTGCACCGGCGGCGTCGAACCGTCGTCGTAAATCACGTGCGCGTTGCGGCGAAAGAGGTGGTCAATCACCCGATAAATCGCCTTCTCGTTGCCGGGAATGATGCGCGATGACAACACCACCGTATCGCCCGCCTGGATCCGCGCGTGCTTGTGATTGTCAACCGCCGCTCGCGATAATGCCGACATCGGCTCGCCCTGCGTCCCGCTGATCAGAACGCAGACTTTTTCCGGCGGCAGTTCCCGCGCCTGAGCAGGATGGATCAACAATCCGTCGGGAGGTTCGATGTAGCCCAGGTCCTGTGCGATTTCCGCCGACTCCATCATGGAGCGCCCAACCAGTGCCACCTTGCGCCCATGTTCCAGGGCCGCTTCCATCGTCAGCTTCATGCGGTGGATCGACGACGAAAAACATGAAACGAAGAGACGCCGCTTCGTGCGGGTAAAGATCTCGTCGAATCGCGCGCGTACCGCCCGCTCGCTCGGGGTGTAGCCCCGGCGCTCCACGTTGGTCGAATCCTGAAACAGCGCCAGTACGCCTTGCTTGCCATATTCCGCGAAGGCATGCAGGTCGAACAGTCGATTGTCGGTCGGCGTCGGATCGACCTTAAAGTCGCCGGTGTGGACGATCACCCCCAGCGGCGTGTGGATTGCCAGTGCGACGCAATCCACCAGGCTGTGCGTCACCTGGATGGGATTGATGGTGAAAGGGCCGATCCGGAACGACTCGCCCGCCTGGATTTCGTTGAGTTCAGCATCATCCAGCAGGCCATGTTCCTCCAGCTTGCCTTCGACGTACGCCAGCGTGAACTCCGTGCCGTATACCGGGACGTTGAGCTCTGAGAGGATCCATGGCAATGCGCCGATGTGGTCTTCGTGGCCATGTGTGAGCACAATCGCGCGCACGTGGTCCCGGTTCTCCGTAAGGTAGGTGATGTCCGGAACGACAATATCGACGCCCAGCAACTCAGCTTCGGGAAACATCAGGCCCGCGTCGATCACGATGATGTCATCGGCCCAGCGAATGGCCATGCAGTTCATGCCGAACTCGCCGAGTCCACCCAGTGGGACTACTTGTAACTTTCCTTTAGCCATCGACAGCTTCGATGCTAGCACAGCGCCTCTTGCAGAATTGCGCAGCCTTGCTTCCGTGCAGCCTGAAATTCCCTATACTGGAGTCAGCATGAGCGGCAACAATAATTCTGGCAAGCCTCTGTTACGACTCGGCCTGGAGCGCGCAATTCGTGGCGCTTTCATGAAGGCGTATGAAACCGTCAGGGTCGATCCTGAACGCTACCTTCAGCACCTCCGCATGGCATACGACCTGCCCGCGCTTACCTACGACGGCGTGTACTCCGTCAACCTTGCGGTTCTCGACCAAATCGCCGAGGAGACGATTCGCGGCAGCATGAGAATCGCAGCCGTCGAGGGCGCAGGGCTTGGCATGGGAGGCATGTTTACCATCATCCCTGATCTCGGTATCCTCGCCGCCATCACCATCCGCATGATCCAAAAGCTCAGCTTGATCTACGGCTTTGCCTACAACACCGAGCAGGAGGAAGCGGAACTCTGGGTCGCCGCGGCCAGTGCCGCCGGGGTTGATATCAGCCGCGACCTGGTAGAGAAGCGGGTGGTAGCAAAGTTTGTCCCACGCGTCATTCAGCGCATCGCCGCCAACGCCAGCGCGGAGATGCTGGAAAAGTGGACAGCGCGGCTAATCCCGATCGTCAGCTCGGCGATCGGGGCTGGACTGAACTACTACTTCATGCGGGTTTGGGGCCAGCGTGCCGTGAGCCACTTCCGCCAGCGGCACATTGCACTGCGTCACCAGTACCTCTCTGCCTCCGGAGTGCCGCTTCTTCCTGAACCGGAAGCAAAGGCATCCCGTTGAACCAATGCTATGCCTCATCGCGAGGCCGCTTCTAACTCGATTGGCGACACGCGGCTGGAGTCAAACTCACCTTCCCATCGCGCAATTACCACCGTCGCCAGGCAGTTGCCCAGCACGTTGACGGCTGTGCGCGCCATGTCGAGCAGTTGATCGACTCCCAGCAGCAGAAACACCGGCTCAGTCGGAAGCCCCACCGAACTGGCCGTTGCCAGCAGTATCACCAGCGCTGCTCGCGAGACTCCCGCTACGCCCTTGCTGGTCAACATCAGGGTGAGCATCAACACCAGTTGCTGTCCTAGGCCGAGATGAATGCCCGCGACCTGCGCCACGAAGATCGCCGCCACGGACAGGTAGAGTGAACTGCCGTCGAGGTTAAAGCTGTAACCTGTGGGAATCACAAACGCCACAATCTGCCGCGGTACTCCAATCGATTCCATCGCTTCCATGGCGCTCGGAAGCGCAGCTTCCGAGCTGGAAGTCGCAAAGGCAATCGTCACCGGCTCAATGGCAGCTCTGACGAAGCGTCTTACCGGTACTCCAAACGCCAGTGCAATGGGCAGAAGCACGCCGAAGATGAACACCGCCAGTGCCGCATACAGCGTGAGAACCAGCTTCAGCAGGCTGCCAACAACGCCAAGTCCCGTGTGGGCCACCGTGTATGCCACCGCGGCTCCGACGCCCACCGGCGCGAAATACATCACGATGTTGGTGAACTTGAACATCGTCTCCGACAAGCTCTCGCAAAAGCTCAGCATGACGCTGCGCTTCGGCTCGCCGACCATCGCCAGCGCAACCGCGAAAATCAGGCTGAAGATCACAACCTGTAACACCGCATTGTCAGCGATCGACTTGGCGATGTTCTCGGGAAAGACGTGCAGGATAGTTTCTTCCGCAGTGAGCTTGGCGGGCGGCGCGATTTCCGTTGCTGCGGATGCAGGCAGCTGTACTCCTACGCCCGCCTTTGTCAGGTTGATCGCACCCAGGCCGAGAAAGATTGCGATCGTAGTCACGACTTCGAAATAGATAATCGAGCGGAACCCCAGCCGGCCGACTTGCCGTAGGTTCGAGTGCCCGGCGATGCCAACCACCAGCGTCGAGAACAGCAACGGCGCAATGATCGTCTTAATCAGCCGCAGAAAAATCATCGCCAGCACGCGCAGATTTGTGGCAACGGCCGGCAGGTCGTGTCCAATCTCGGCGCCCAGCAGCATGGCAACGAAAATCCATGCTGTAAGAGTGCGCCGGAACAACGCGTACGCGACCAGCGTCAGCAGCACCAGCCATCGCATGATGAGGAACAACGTGGCTGAGCCCGAGGTGAACCAGACCAGCACGGTCGCCGCAGCCGCGACGGCTGCAACCACCAGAAATACGTGTTCGCGATGGCCCTCGGCGCTTGTTGTCATGAAGTTGTCAGCGGAGGATGTCCTCGAGCTCCACTCCCCGGTCGGTGCGGTCGTCGCGATACTTCACGATGACCGGCGTATAGAGTGATAGTCCCCACTCGCCGGCCTTCCCCTTGGTAATTGCCCGAGAACCCGGTACCACAACAGCTCCATCCGGCACTTGGAGCGATTCAGTCTCACTGGATCGATGAATCGTCCCATGCACCAGGTCGAACAACGGCGTGGAGCGCGTCAAAATCACGCCCGCTCCCAGCACTGCGCTTGCGCCGACCACGGTGCCCTCATATACCCCGCAGTTACCGCCAATCAAAACGTCATCTTCGATGATCACCGGAGACGCATTGATCGGCTCCAGAACGCCGCCAATCTGTGCCGCAGCGCTGATGTGCACGCGCTTGCCGACCTGTGCGCACGAGCCTACCAGGGCGTGCGAGTCTACCATCGAGCCTTCGTCAACGTAGGCTCCCACGTTGATGTACATCGGCGGCATGCAAACAACCGATGGCGCAACGTATGCTCCCGCACGCACCGACGATCCGCCCGGCACCACGCGCACCCGGTCCTCTGTCGTGAATTTGCGGATTGGATAGGTATCTTTATCGACGAACCCCAGCACGTTCGGGTCGCCGCTCTCCACCAGCGCGCCGATGCGAAAACCGAGCAGGATGCCTTTCTTGACCCAGGCGTTCGTCCGCCAGGTACCGCCCACCTTTTCAGCGGCGCGGATTTCACCAGCCGTCAACGCGTCACGAAATTTCTCGAAACTCGCGCGTGCATCCTGATTGGCCGCCGCAGCCGCTCCCGCTGCGTAGAACTGCTCGATGGCTGTCTGCAATTCATGCATGTTGCGGGCAGTATAAATGCTTGCCTGCTGCGGCTACAGAATTGCACACGGAATGGAATGGACAGAAGGGCTTATTGCACCGTCACCGAATGCGGCTGCAACAAGCCGACGTCGGTGACTACCTTTTCCAGCTTCGCCCGGTTCTCAGGCCGCATTGGCACCATCGGCAGGCGATAGACCTCTTCGATCCGCCCCATCATCGACAGCACAGCCTTGGCAGGAATGGGATTCGATTCGATGAAGTTGGCCTGCATCAACGGCAGGTACTTGCGGAAGATCGACCGCGCCACGTCCCACTTATTAGCCAGAGCGGCCTGTGTCATGCGCGTCATCTCAGCCGGAATTTCGTTGGAGACTACGGAGATTACCCCCACTCCGCCAAGTCCGATGACGGCCAGCGTGATCGCATCATCGCCGGAGAACACGAGGAACTCTTCCGGCAGCGTCGCACACACCTCCGCGATCTGTGAAACGTTGCCGCTGGCTTCTTTCACGCCGATGATGTTGGGAACCTCGGCTAGTCGCCGCAGCGTCGAGGTCTCGATGTTCGTTCCCGTGCGTCCGGCGATGTTGTACAACACGATTGGTTTTTCCGAGGCATCGGCAATCGTCTTGAAGTGTTGATAGACCCCCTCTTGCGTGGGTTTGTTGTAGTACGGCGTGGCCGAAAGTATGACATTCACGCCCTCGCGATGCGACGCCTCTTTCGCCTTCGCCACGGCTTCCCGCGTATCGTTCGAGGTCGCTCCCGCCATGATCGGCACGCGCCCTTGTACCGTCTCAATCGTCACATCGATTACGCGCAACCATTCATCGTGCGTCAGCGTCGGCGTCTCGCCCGTGGTTCCACAGGGCAGCAGAAAGTCGATGCCAGAATCCACCTGCCAGCGTACAAGCTGGCGTAGCGCCATTTCATCAAGGCTGCCGTCCCTCCGAAAGGGAGTAACCAGAGCCGTGCCACATCCCCGCAGTTTCATTGTGTCTAACTACCTCTTGCCCGAAATTGTAGGCCCAACCGCCTGTGAAAATCAGAGCTGGCTGTAAATATCTTTGAAGTCGTAGAAGCCGGTCTTGCCCACGATCCATTCGGCGGCGAGCACGGCCCCTTCGGCAAAAGTTCGCCGCGACTTCACCTCATGGCTAAGGACGATTCGATCGCCCGCAGACGAAAGTTCCAGGGTGTGTATCCCCACCACATCGCCTTCACGTTCCGACGTGATCTCTGCTTGTACGCCGGATGCCTGGGCCACAACTCGCTGCAGCGCCATCGCTGTTCCCGACGGCGCGTCTTTCTTGTGGATGTGGTGCTTTTCGGTGATATGTCCGGCGTATCCGTGCTGCAGAGCAGAGGCAGCCGCGCGGGCGATTTGGAAGAACAGGTTCACTCCGTAGGAGAAGTTTGCGCCAAAAACAAAACCGACCCCGGAGCGTTCAACTTCCTGCCTGATCCGGTCCAACTCGTCGTACCAGCCGGTGGTGCCCACTACCATGGGTGTCTTCGCGGCGATGCACCGGCTAATGTTAGCCAACACTGCGTCCGGCGTCGTGAAGTCGATCAGGGCGTCAGCGTCTCGGAGGTTGTCGGGCGTCAACCAGCAGCCTCCCGCGTTCTCGATTTCCGTCAGTATCGTAGTCCGGTGTCCCCGCTCACCAGCTACCTCAGCCACAATGGAGCCGGTTTTCCCCTGTCCCAGCAGTACGAGATGGAGCGGGCGTGCCATCAATCGAATACCTCGGGATCGACTTCCGAGAAAAACCTGGAATGCAGTCGTTGGATCGCTGCGGGCACGTCCGCCTCTTCGACTACGAACGACATGTTGATTTCTGATGCTCCCTGCGAAATCATCCGCACATTGATATCTTTGACCGCATCGAACACTTGAGCAGCCACTCCGGGCCGCTCGCGAATGCTCTCCCCCACCAGGCAGATGATCGCCTGGCGGCCGGAAAACTTCACATACGCCAACTTCTCCAGATCCGCCGCAATCGCAGGTATTGCCTCGTTCGAGTCCACCGTAACCGAGATGCTCACCTCTGACGTGGACACGATATCCACTGCGCAGCGGTGCCGCGCGAAGATCTCGAACACTGCGGCCAGGAATCCGTGCGCCATCAGCATGCGTGCCGCCACAATCTCAATGATCGTGATGCGCTGCTTCGCTGCGATGGCCTTGAACAACGACTTCGATTTCTGGGTGCGCGCCACGATCCGCGTGCCTTCATTCGCCGGATTTCGCGAATTCAGCACGAGCACCGGAATGTTCTTCTCGATAGCGGGCAACACCGTCGCCGGATGCAATACTTTGGCTCCAAAGTACGCCAATTCCGCTGCTTCGTCGAAGCTGATGACCTTGATGCGATGCGCGTCGGGACAAATCCGAGGATCCGTCGTCTTCATTCCGTCCACATCGGTCCAGATCTCGATACGCTTGGCGTTCAACCCGGCTGCGACCAAGGCCGCCGAGAAGTCCGAGCCGCCCCGCCCGATTGTCGTCGTGATACCTTCGCGCGTCGAGCCAATAAATCCGCCCATCACAGGCACGCGTCCCTCGGCGATCAACGGCTGCGCATGCATCTGCAGCCTGTGATTGATCTCGTCGACTTGCGGAATCGCGCGACCGTGCTGGCTATCGGTTATGATGACCTCCCGCGCATCCAAAAGTGTCGCCGGTACATCGCGCGCGATAAAGGCCGCAGTGATCACAATGCTCGACAACCGCTCGCCGAACGAGACCACATAATCGGAGGTGCGGGGCGTGAGCTCTCCCACCGCCGAGATGCCTCGGAGCAGTTCTTCCAGCGAATCAAATTCTGAGTGCAGTTCGGAGTGTAATTCAGTGAACAGTCCCGTGCCCAGCAATTCGCCGGCAGTGTTGAAGTGCCGCTCGCGGATGTGGCGGCACAGCTCAAGCGCCTTATCCTTGTCGCCTTTTCCCGCGGCCGCCGCCATGGCAAGCAGAGTGTCCGTCACTTTGGACATGGCGCTGACCACCACGTACGGCCGTTCAGCGAGGCGCTTCTTTACAATGCCGGCAATTCGATCAATCGCCGTGGCATCTTCGACTGAAGTGCCGCCGAATTTCATCACGATCACGGCGCCACCATCGGTGATGCAGGAATCATGGCGATCGTCACGTCAGGTAGCCCTGGACTTTAAGCAGCTCGGCATTCAGCAGAGCAGCGCCGGCCGCACCGCGAATCGTGTTGTGCGACAGCACAGTGAATTTGTAGTCCAGCACACCGCAAGGTCGAAGCCGTCCCACGCTAACTGTCATTCCCTTGCCGCGATCGAGATCAAACCGCGGTTGCGGACGGTCCGGTGTCGCGTCGTACACCAGCGGATGTTCGGGCGCCAGTGGGCATCCCCATTCATGCGGCTTAGAGCGGAATTCCAAGAACGCCGCAATGATCTCATCTGCACTGGCCCTCAGCTTCAACTTTACTGACACGGACTCTGTATGCCCGTCTTCCACCGCCACGCGATTGCAGTGGGCCGTCATGGAAAAGCCGGCGTCCTGAACCCGGTGGCTGTTCAACTTCCCGAGGAGCTTCTTCGTCTCCTCTTCCATCTTCTCTTCTTCCTTGGCGATGTAAGGAATCACATTGCCAAGAATTTCGAGCGAGGCGACTCCGGGATATCCCGCGCCACTCACTGCCTGCATAGTCGTTACGAACAGCGACTCCACGCCGAACTTCTCGTGCAGCGGAGCCAGCGCCACCACAAGCCCAATGGCCGAACAATTGGGATTGGTGACGATGTAGCCGCCCGACTTCTTACGCCAGCTCTGTTCTTCGAGTAATGCTAGATGATCGGGATTGACCTCGGGAATCACCAGCGGCACGTCTGGTTGCATACGGAACGCCGAGGAGTTGCTCACCACAGCACATCCCGCCTCGGCGAACTTTGGCTCCAGCTCGCTTGCGATCCCGGCGTCGAGTGCAGCAAAGATGACCCGCGGCGCTCCTTCGGGCCCTGCTGGAGAAACTGGCATTTTACTCACATGGTCGGGGATCGGCGTCTTCAGCCGCCAACGCACGGCGTCTCCATACGCTTGCCCGGCCGAGCGGTCTGAGGCGGCCAGCCACGCTACTTCAAACCAGGGGTGGTCTTCCAACAGTTGAATGAAGCGCTGACCGACAACACCAGTAGCGCCGAGAATTCCGACGGGTATTTTTTGCTGCGACATTGTCTGTAAAAATTAGTTTACATCACGGTTACGCCGTGATCGTCCCATTCCTGACGACTGCTCACTGCCGTATGGGATCATGCGAAAATGGCCGCGGAGGACAACGCGCCAGCGTCAAGGCGAAGCTTTCAACCCTAGCTTCTCGGCAACCTCATGTGCGACTTCTCCTACGCTCTTACCCACCGTGGTAACTGTCAAGCATGCCCCGCGATAGTAGGGAAGTCGTTCCTCATACAGTCTGCGGAATGCTGCAGTGTCCGCCGCCAAGGGCCTTGGGTTTTCCGGATCGGCATCTTCCTGAACACTGCATCGTTCCAGCATGTCTTCCACCGGCGCCTCCAGGAATACCGTGAGCGCTTGCCTCGCCCGGATCATCTCGGCGTTGTCCGGTCGAACAAACGCTCCTCCTCCAAGCGCCACGACAGTGGGTCGGACACAGCGTCCGAGCCTGATGCGTAGCGTTTCATGCTCAATTGCGCGAAAGGTCGTTTCACCCCGCTGCTCAAACAGAGACCGGATTGCAACGCCTTCCTGCGCCTCGATCTCGCTGTCAAGGTCAATAAATTCCCACCCCAGCAACTCCGCAAGCGCCAGCCCGGTCGAGGTTTTGCCGCTGCCCATGAATCCAGTGAGCACGACGATGATGTTCGCCGTCTTTCGGTCTCTGTGTTCGGAGGTCGTACCCATTGTCGTCGGGGAGTTCCCGCGTCGCCTGCCTTGCCGGCTTGCGCGAATTCTAGCATCGTCGACCGTTAGGCACCTTAACTGGGCCGCGGCTGATTTCCCGCATTACTCTTGCTGCTTTGCAGAAGGGAAGCCGTGTCATAAAATGACTACTTACGGTGCAGGGGCTTGGCCGGTCTATCGTAGCCTGCGAATCGCGCACTGTTTCGCACGCGACATCTCGGCTCGTCCGCTCCTGTGGTTCCCTGGTTGTCAGGCGAAAATTCATGGCTCTCAAGCAGTCGGAAGCGATCGTTTTGCGAACCTATCCGCTGCGTGAAGCCGACCTTCTGGTCACCCTGTTTACCCGGGCCGAGGGCAAAGTCAAAGGAGTTGCGCGTTCCGCCAAGAAGTCGCGGCGTCGGTTTGGCGGCGCGTTGGAGCCGCTCACCCGCGTTCGGGTGTATTACGAGGATCGCGAGCGGCAGGAATTGGCTCGACTCGATTCCTGCGACATTCTGGAGTCTCCACTTTCGGGCGAGATGGACTATCCGCGCGTGGTGGCACTGGAGCACGTTGCCGAAACGCTCGACGAACTGTTGCCCGACCGCGAAGCCAACGACGCAATTTATCGTTTGGCGGTTTCGGTGTTGCGCCGCTTGCGCGACGGCTCCATTTGGATGCCGCTGACGTATTTTCAGCTTTGGCTGGTACGGCTGGTTGGTTTTTTGCCCGAACTTGGCGCGTGCAGCCGGTGTAGTCAATCGCTCAACGGCAGCCGGGCGTACTATCACGCGCTAGCCGACGGGTTGATGTGCGTCCAGCACAAGCGGCTGGCGTCATCGGAATTGACCGCAGAATCACGGGCGCTGGCGATGCAGATGTTTCGCATGCCGCTGGAGAGTTTTGCCCCCGAACCATGGACACAGCTCCAGTGTTCAGACCTGAGGCGCTATTTGCTGCAGATCATCGAGCGTCACATTGAGAAAAAGTTGGTAACGGCCGTTTCGTTGAACAAGCTGTAGAGATTTGACAGGGCACGGCTTTACAACTTGCGGAAGAAGTCGCTTGGGGCCATGTTTTGAAGGGGCACGGCTGTACAGGCTGCGGAAGGAGGTGATTTTGGGCAGAGCTGGCCTTTAGGCCAGCGTTGCGAGCCCTTCTTAATTTTCGCGGACTTTAGTCCCGCGCAGACGTTTTGAAAGGGCACGGCTTTACCCGTGCCCGAGAAGCTTGGTTGCGGTTGAGGTTTGTATCAGGGCACGACTTCAGTCGTGCCGAACGCGCACGCTAATTTGATCCCCCAGCGGGCTTTGGCCCGCGAGAGAAAAATCTTGCCGTCCTCGCAAAGTCCGCTGACGTTTCAGGAACTCATTCTGCGCCTGCAGAATTTCTGGGCTGGCCAGGGTTGCGTCTTGCAACAACCTTACGATGTCGAGGTCGGCGCGGGAACCATGGCCCCTGAGACGTTCCTCCGCGTTCTCGGTCCCAAACCATATCGCGTCGGCTATGTGCAGCCTTCACGGCGTCCTGCCGACGGCCGCTACGGCGAGAATCCCAATCGCCTGTTCAAGCACATGCAATATCAGGTCATCCTTAAGCCGCCACCCGCCGACGTTCAGGACCTGTATCTTGCGTCGCTCAGCGCCCTTGGCATCGACCTGCGCAAGCACGACATCAAGTTCGAGGAAGATAACTGGGAGTCGCCCACGCTGGGTGCGTGGGGTATCGGCTGGCAGGTCATGCTCGACGGCCTGGAGATCACCCAGTTCACCTACTTCCAGCAATGCGGCGGCATCGATCTCGACCCGATTTCAGCCGAACTGACGTATGGGCTCGAACGCATCACCGCATTTCTTCAGGACGTGGACAGCATCTACGACATCACCTGGGTCGTCGGACCCGATGGCCGTCCGGTAAAGTACGGCGAGATTCGCCTGCAGGATGAATTGCAATTTTCCGTGTACAACTTCGAACTTGCCGACGTGGAAAAGGCGTGGCAGCACCTCCGTCTATACGAGGCGGAGTGCCAAGCGTTACTGGACCAGTACAACGACGCGAAGTGCGAAGAGCGAATGGCGAATAGCGAAAAGCATGAAGCGAAAAGCGATGAGCGACTGGCCGAGCGCAGACGCTTTCCAGTCTTAGCCGCATTCGATCTCTGCCTGAAATGCTCGCATTTGTTCAACATCCTCGACGCCCGCGGCGCCATAAGCGTCACCGAGCGGGTCGGAGTGATCGCACGCATTCGCGCGCTGGCTGTCGGCGTGGCGAAAGCCTATGTCGACCAACAGAGCCAGGCGGATATGTCAAGGCAGACGGCCGCCGGCGAAAGCCCAGAATCGGAGGTTGTTGCCGAAACTCGTTAACCAATCTTGTTTTACGCTAATTGCTAATTGCTAATTGCTAATTGCTAATTGC
>Ga0074046_10000630_pt1 | contig 32316 bp, 29 predicted proteins | sample BogForMeECP23OM3_FD_94441 | JGI IMG/M metagenome (GOLD analysis project Ga0074046, IMG submission 94441) | Bog forest soil microbial communities from Calvert Island, British Columbia, Canada - Bog Forest MetaG ECP23OM3 | ecosystem: Environmental > Terrestrial > Soil > Wetlands ... | reverse complement strand
CGCTCCATGATGCGCTTGATCATCCCGCCTTTGCCGGCAGCGTCTCGTCCTTCGAAAATGATCACAATGCGGGCGTTGGTCGCCTTGACCCAGTCCTGGAGCTTGACCAGCTCAACTTGTAGCTTGAAAAGCTCGGCCTCGTACTCCTTTTTGCCGATCTTCGGTTGGCCGTTGACGCCGGACTGTTGAGTGTTGCTGTCCAGCCTTGATTCTTGTTTTTTGTCGTTCTTGGATTTCTTTCCCATCGTCGTTTTCTGCCTCCTTGGATCGGCACGTCTATTTATAGGTCGGCCTGTATTCCTGCGGGTTGAACTGCGACCGTTTTATCGGCGTTTGCAGCGACCGCCAACAGGTTCAGTCATAGACCCTCGTCCCGGGCCTGACACTTCGCCGCTTCGGCGAGTACGACGTCACAATTGCCTGCTTGGCATCTCACCCTGTCCTTGTAAGAACGCTGGACCTATCCTCCGTGCGCGACCTTCGCACCCTTCTGATTCTTGGGGTGATTCTCGCTGGAACTGAGAGGAGCTTGCTCCTCGCTAGTACCTCGTTGCGAAAGTTCGCGTTCGATCAAACGCGTTCATAAATAGGCACTTTAACCTTTGCAATCCCGTACGCGAATTGATGCAACGAGGTACTAGAAGTGGTCTCATAAATCCGATTTGAAAGGGCACGGCTTCAGCCGTGCCGCTCCGGGCAGCTTAAACACTGGGCTTTAGCCCCGGAGGGACTTCGATTTTCGGCGACCTGTCATTTATGAGACGGCTTCTAGTCCGTCCAGCTTGAATCCTGTTTTGATTCACCTCTATCACGCAGCAATTGCTGTACCAAACGGCAGAACAATGAGGTGGAGCTTCAACGATGCTGGAGTTTCATGTGTTTGCATAGCATCGGCTTCTCATATCTTCGCGATTCGCGTGCCCCGCGAGACCGTCGCTGGGCAGATGCCATTCGGCGTCGGCACCAGAGGAGTCCCTTCCCAGCGGTGCCGATCCTGGCGTTGACGCCCACCACGCTCAAGATCCTGTTCCATCGGGATAGAGCCTCAATGAAGTGGGCCTATTTGTTGGTTTTGCATGGCATTGGTTTTGACTGAGCGAAATCAAGGTGTCAATTGCGCCCACATCCGGGCACACATGCCAAATGCTTCGCGAATTCGACAGTCTCCATGCACTCAAGAGCTTTGTTATAGACAGTTATTAGCGATTCGGCATTGGCATTGAGCTTGCACTCTCAGCGCTGAGCGAGGGGCATCCAGCTTAATTTGCCAGACACGGACTCCGCAGCCAACCAACTCGGTGCGCCACAAAGCGCAGAAAACCCGCGGCACATTTCCGTTGTTTTGGCCCGTGTTGCCCCTCGCGAACTGCTTCGGTGGCCCAGTGGAAGTGCTGGTCTTGGAAGCGAATCGAACTCTCGCTCTACGTTAGCTTGGCTCTTTGTCGAATTTCCTCCGTGTCCTCCGTACCTCCATGGTGAAAACAGCCGACATTGTGCGGAACGAATCCGAGAGGCCTCTTTCCGAATCCCATCCGCGCTCATCGCGAAATCCGCGGTTGCTTTTCTTCCTTCCCTCCTCCCTCCCTGGCCTCCGCGCCTCCGTGGTGAACATATGTCAACCGTCGGGTTCGCCACCGTTATCGCAGCTGTTGTATAGTGCCGACACGCCGAAATACTCCGGTTCTAACGGCCCTATGAAGACGGCAAACTCGCGCTACTCGCTTGTACGAGACCGCCCCGATCCGGGCGATTACCTCTATCCTCCAAAATCGGAACATGTGCGCAAACGCCTGCCGCAGCGCGTAGACTTGCGGCGGCTCTGTCCGCCCGTGCAGGACCAGGGAAGGCTGGGCACTTGCACCGCTCACGCCGTGGCCGCAGCGGTTCACTGTGAGCATCGATTGCACAAGAAGCGGGCCGTCCGCCCGTCGCGCCTCTTCATTTACTACAACGAGCGGCCCATCGCTCATGAGAAGCGACTTAAGCCCACCGTCACCGTGCGCGATGCGCTGAAAGTAGTGGCGAAATACGGCGCATGCCCGGAATCAATGTGCCCGTACAACGAGCAGCCTCGTGCCGTCGTGAAGAAGCCGTCACCCGACGCATACAAGGCCGCTGCCAAACATAAGATCGCCGCGTACTACCGCATTTCGCACGAGTCGCTGTCGCGGGAAGAGTTCCTGCGGCACTTGAAGAGCTGTCTCGCCGACCGGCATCCGTTCGTCTTCGGTTTCAGGATGCATCCCAGTTTCGTGCCGCCTGTCACCGACAAATGGGAAGGTGGGATGATGCCCATTCCCCGCAAGAGAAACGACCCCGGACACGGTGGTCACGCCGTCATGGCAGTCGGCTACGACGACCGCAAGCAGGCCGTGCTGGTGAGAAACTCGTGGGGAACCGATTTTGGCATCAAGGGTTACTTCTGGATGCCCTACAGTCTCATCAGCGATTCAGGATTCGCGCACGACTTCTGGACGATACGCGGCATCGCTGGCGAGGCGACGAAGTAAGACGGAGCCACTGGCGACGATGATCGCCATCGTTTCCCGAGCCGCCGCAGATCAAGCAAGGAGGTCGGGTCGCCGGAATTTCCAGCCCAAGGCAGCGTCAATCTAACAGTCTCATTACGGCTTGGCGGCGCGAACCTTTACAAACGTTCCGTCCGGCAGCGGTGACCCCACGAATTCCACCACTCCGTTGCGAACGACTCCGTTCACTTCCTGCGTGAAGCTCGAATTGGTGGCTGAGTTCGATACGGTCCCTGCGCCCGGGCTACCTTTGGTTCCGCGATTCATCGCCAGATTTGCCAGACGGTCAGCGTCGCGGTTCTTTTCCCGAAAGACGTGACGGATTTCGAATGCCTCCAATCCACCGATCTTCCGGCGCGCTTGAGTATGGAGCTCCTTAAGCGCCGGGTGGCTGACCTTGTATTGTCCTTTGATCTGTTTCACCATCAGCTCGGAATCGCTGAACACCTTCAGCGCTCCATAGCCGTGGCTCAGCGCATAGGCGAGCGCCGCTAACAGCCCTGAGTACTCTGCGAAATTGTTGGTCTGCACGCCCAGATATTCGCTGAGCTCAGCCACCGGTTGCCCGGCGCCATCCTGAATCATCACCCCGTAGCCGGCAGGGCCGGGATTACCACGCGACCCGCCATCGACATGCGCAACCAGATAACGCGTGGGCCAGCTTTTGGGTGCGTCGTCGAAGAGTCCTTGGCGGGCAGCGCCGGACACTTCATGGGAATCGTGGGCGGGCATGGCGATAGTTTATTCCTCTTTCTTGACGCTGAAGATGAGTTGCATACCAATGACCATCACTGACTGTGCCTAGCGTCCAAGTTGCAGCCGCACCGCCAGGCGATCTGGCAATTGCGCAGACAGGATCCGCTGCTGCGTTTGCTGAATGTCGTAGGGGACGCGGTAGAACGTGACGCTCGCCAGCGGTCCAGCGTTGTGCTCGAACACGGCGAAGGCAGCCCGCCAGTCGCTATCGCGCGGCTGGCCGACGGATCCGGGATTAATGAGGTAACGCTCACCGGGAGTCAGCCACATGGTGTATTGGACCGGCCCCGCCAGGCTGTCATACTCGGGACGGAACGGCCGCGACTCCCCTTCTTCGTCGATGAATCCCCCTTGAATGTGTGTGTGGCCGAAAAAGATCAACGGCGCGTGCCCCGGCAGCTCCAGATTGTCGTCGGCGGACGCCGTATTCAACAGGTACTCGTCTTCATCCAAAGGAGCGCCGTGCACGAATTCCATGCCGGGAAGGTCGTCGCGGCGAAGCGGCCCCTGCGGCAGCGCCCGCAGCCATTCCAGGTGGTCAGGTTTCAACGTGGACCTGGTCCAGTATGCGGAGATCGCCGCCACGGGATTGAACTCCTTCAAGTCGGTCAATCCCGCGCATGCGCGATCGTGATTGCCTCGCACCACGGGAGCGCCCATCGCTATGACGCGCTCGCACACTTCATTCGGGCTTGCGTTGTAGCCGACAATGTCACCGAGATTGATGATGTGCTCACAGGCAGGCGCGGCCGCGAGACAGGCCTCGAGCGCTTCGAGATTGGCGTGAATATCGCTTAACAAAAGAAGACGCATGGTCAACGTAGCTCTGCCGCCACCACGGGACAACGCGCAAAGTGCCCGGGCGCAACTTCGACCAGAGATGGTAACGCTTGCGAGCACGAAGGTAAACGCCATTCGCATCGCGGCTCAAACGCACATCCCGGCGGCAGGGAGCCGATGGCCGGCACGGTGCCTTCGATCGTCCGCAATGGCTGTTCGCGATCGCTGCTCAATGTAGGCACCGATCGCAACAGACCGCGTGTGTACGGATGCACGGGCTCTCGGAACACTTGCTGCGCGGAGCCCACTTCGACCAGGCTACCTGCGTACATCACCGCGATGCGGTGCGAGACTTGCGACACCACCGCCAGATCATGCGAGACAAAAAGCATGGCCAGCGAAAACTTCTGACGCAGTTCGTTCAGCAGGTCGAGCACCTGCGCTTGAATTGTGACATCAAGCGCTGTGGTGGGCTCATCGGCGATGAGCAGTTGCGGCCGGTTCACGATGGCCATGGCGATCATCACCCGCTGGCGCTGGCCTCCCGAGAGCTGATAGGGATAATCGCGGGCGCGGCGTTCGGGCTCGGGAATCGCAACCGTGCGCAACGCATCGACCGCCAGCCGCCACGCCTCAGACTTGCTGACGTGCTGCCCTTGTCCGTTACCCGGTGCACGCGTCTCGCCGGATCGGGTTGCCGCGCCGGGATGCGCAAGCACCGCTTCCGCCACCTGGTCGCCGACGCGCATCACGGGATTCAGCGCCGTCATCGGCTCCTGAAAGATCATGCTGATGCCTGCGCCGCGAATCTTCTGCATCGCATCTTCGGTAACTGAAAGCAAATCTTCACCGCAAAACTGAACCTGACCTTCGATACGCGCCTGAGGAGGCAACAACCGCAAAATCGCCAGCGACGAAACCGACTTACCCGATCCGGATTCTCCTACGAGTCCCAGCACTTCTCCCGGCGCAATGGAGAAACTCACGTCGCGCACCGCACGAACACTACCTTGCGCAGTCGCGAAATCGACGGAGAGGTTTTGGACCTGCAGCAGCCCGGACACAGCGTAATCCTAGCAGGCCTAGTTTTGAAGGGGCACGGCTTCAGCCGTGCCGGGAAGTCGGTTTTTTGTCTGCCTCGCGGACTTTAGTCCGCGAGCCCCACGGCGGTGCAGTTAGAAGCCGCTCCTGGGCCCGGATAGGCGTTCTCGTAAGCACCTCTACAAGGCCTCCCACATCACACTCGCTCGTGACGCCAATTGCATTCAACGTTCCTCTCCGGCAAACTAGCTGGCAATCATGGAAACACGACCAGCCACCACATCTAAATCTAACGAGTCCGATCGCCATTCCTCCGCGCCGGTGGCGTCCATCTGGCTCAGCGACACCGCGCTGATCATCTACGTCGCGCTGGCGACGGTTGTCATTCACCTCATCCTCGGCAATCGCTACGGCTTTCAGCGCGACGAACTGGCGACGCTCGAAGATGCGCGACACCTCGCGTGGGGTTATCCTGCTTACCCGCCGGTGACGCCATTTTTCGGCCGCATCTCCCTTGAGCTCTTCGGAACCTCGCTACGTGGCTTCCGTTTCTTTGCGGGTGTCGCGCAAGCGATCGCGGTCGTGCTCACCGGTCTCATGGCCCAAGAAATGGGCGCACGCCGCGGCGCACAACTCGTCGCCGCAGTGGCCGCGGTTCCGTTCTGCCTCGGCGGCGGATACGAAATGCAATACGTTGCCTTCGACGCCCTGGCCTGGGTACTGACGGCGTATTTCGTGGTCCGCCTGCTCCGCTCCGAAGACCCGCGCTGGTGGGTTCCGATTGGCGCCAGTCTCGGCTTCGGCATGCTGTGCAAGTACACCATCGGCTTCTTCGCTCTGTCGATCGTGGCTGGTGTGCTGCTCACCGACGCCCGCCGTTACCTGAAGAGCAAATGGTTGTGGATCGGCGTTGCACTTTCCATCCTGATCTGGCTGCCCAACCTGCTCTGGCAGGTGCAACACAACTTCGTCTCCCTCGACTTTCTGAAGCACATCCACACCCGCGACGTCCGCCAGGGCCGGACGACCTACTTCCTTCCGCAACAGTTGGAATTGACCGGCTTCCGTTTTCCGCTCGCTGTAGCTGGCCTCTACTTTTTGCTGGGCACCCGCGAAGGCAAGCGCTTCCGCATGGTGGGCTGGATGTTCGTCGTCACACTTCTGCTGTTCACCATCGCCAAAGGCCGCTGGTACTACATGGGGCCTGGGTACCCCATGTTGTATGCCGCCGGAGCGGTCTGGGGAGAGGGCTGGCTGGCCACCATGCAACGCGACAAGGCCATGACCATTCGCTGGACGGTGTGGGCGACGTTCGTGTTCGAAGTCGTATTCACCACAGCTTTCTGGCTGCCCACCGCGCCCCTGAACTCGCGCTGGTGGGCAATCACCAACCAGGTCCAGGGCGACTTCCGCGAGCAGCTCGGCTGGCCCGAACTGGTGCAGGAGGTGGCGAAGATCCGCGACTCGCTTACCCCCGAAGAGCGGGCTCACCTCGGCATCCTCGGCACGAATTACGGAGAAGCCGGCGCCATCAATCTCTACGGCCCGGAATACGGGCTCCCGCGCGCCATCAGCGGGATCAATTCCTTCTGGTATCGCGGCTACGGCGACCCACCGCCGCAAACCCTGATCGTGATCGGCCCCGACCGCCAGTACATGGATGAGACTTTCGAATCTTGCCGGGTCGCGGGCCATACCTGGAACCAGTACGGCGTCAAAAACGAGGAGACGGAAGACCACCCGGATATCTGGGTCTGCGGACCGCCGAAGCGGGGCTGGCCCGAGTTCTGGAAGGACTTCAGATATTACGGGTGAGACTCGCGAGCGCGATTGAGGTGGTAGTGCGGCGCTTCAGCCACGGAGAAATTCCGCGCCCTTTTTGTGTTTCACCCTCGCAAATTGTGCGCCACATTCAACTAAGTTAGCCAGTAGTTCCACTTGTATCGTTCACCCAGAGTATTCCCATTTTAGGAATGTCCCATGCCGAAGTGGGATATTTTTAAGTATCGAGACCGACTGATTTCGAAACTGCAGTAACGTTCGGGCGGGTGGCCCACCCGGCGACTCCCTCAAGAACGAACAACCTCGAGGTGGGTGCCCCATCCGGGCTGATTTTGCCCGGGTGGGTCTTTTTTTGACTTTCACTGACAACTGGCTACTGAGCGGAGCCGTTTCCAATCCGTTCGGCTTGCATCCGCGTTCATCCGCGAAATCTGCGGTTGCTTTTGGTCTTCCGTGTTTTCCGTGCCTCCGCGGTGAGCCAACTCCGAATTGCTAGTTACGAAAGTTCGCCCACGTTGGGTACTTTCGTAAGTTGACAGCCTCTCAGAACTTTGCGACCCTCACGCATAGGGCGTACTGCGCCCGTGCGAACACTGTTGTTTTTCGCCTCTGGTCGTACACCAGCGGCCTGCATCACTAGCCGATTTTAGGAGGCTCTATGGTCACTCCTGCTCGTTTCCGTCGCCCTCCCGACGTCTCCCCACCCGTAAAACTCCCCCGCAACTCCTTGCGGCTCAGGATCTTACCTATAACTATTTTGTTTCCAGCCGCTTGCGCGCAATTTTCGCCTATGTCCATGAAAATAAGGATTTTTGGGGGGAGGGGGGGGGGAGGGGGTGCCCCCAACAATCCGCCCAAACCCAACTGGCCGACGCGCGTACCATGGTTGCGTCATGACTGAACCAAATTTCCTCCAGCGTCTGCGATCTCTAACCGTCCATGTACTTTGCGGCCTGACGATTGCGTTGCTGTTGGCTGCAAACATCCACGCGCAAGTGGACGCGAATGCATCGGCGCCCACCGTCAAGGTGGACCCCGACGGCACCGTGCACATTCCCCCGCAGGCCGTGCCGCTCTCGAGCTTTCTCAGTCCCGAAGCCCGCGCCTACGTGACGTATCGTCTGCTGCATCCCGATCCGCCGCCTGATCCCGACATCGCCAAAGAACGCGCCCGCATCGACGCGCACCTGGCGCCGCTCGTCGACAAGCAGAAGGCGCGCTACCCCGTCGATGTGCAGCCTGCGACCATCGCCGGCGTCCCCACGCTGGTCATCGTCCCCAAAACGGGCATCGCGCCGCGCAATCAACATCGCGTGCTCATCAACCTGCATGGCGGAGGCTTCAGCGTGTGCGCGCCTACCTGCGGCATCATCGAATCCATTCCCATCGCCGGGTTGGGCAAGATCAAGGTCGTCACCGTCGACTACCGCCAGGGACCGGAGTTCAAGTTTCCCGCGGCCAGCGAAGACGTGACCAAGGTCTATGCGGAGCTGCTCAAGCAGTACAAGCCCCAGAGTATCGGCATCTTTGGCTGCTCCGCCGGCGGAATGCTCACGGCCCAATCGGTGGCCTGGTTCCAGACCCATCATCTGCCGCGGCCGGGCGCGATCGGCATCTTCTGCGCCTCTGCAGGAGACTTTGGGGGCGACGCAGAGTTCACTACACCGCCCCTCGATGGGCGCATGCCTCCTCCGCCCAACGCGGGAGATGGACGTATGCACCTGGGTTACTTCAGCGAAGCCAATATGCACGACCCAATGGTGTCGCCTGTGCAGTCTGACGAGGTACTGCGTCAGTTTCCCCCGACGCTGATCCTTTCCGGCACCCGAGCCTTCGATTACAGCTCAGGCATTAACACTCATAACCGGCTCACGAAATTGGGGGTCGAAGCCGAACTGCATCTCTGGGATGGGCTGTTCCACGGTTTCTTCTATGATCCCGACGTGCCGGAATCACGCGAGACGTACGATGTAACTGTGAAGTTCTTCGACCGGCACCTGCAGCCTTAGCCGGACGCCAAAGTTCACGCGGCGATTTTCGGCGTTGTTAGTCGCCGGCAAAGAAGATCGCCGGGTGGGTGAGTTGACACTTGCGGTTAAAGCGGTGTGATATACCACGTCGAAGGTTCGGAGGTTTCACCATGAAGCTCTGGGTTGCAGTGGGATTGCTGGCGGTAACGACGTTGGGGACGGCTGCGGCGGTTGGGGAGTCGGCAGCGTCGACTCCGGCGAAGCAGGTCCGCGACAATTTTCTCGACGTGGACCGCAGGATCCTGGACATGGCGCGCGACTGGCCGGCCGACAAGTACGATTACAAGCTGCGTCCGGAGATGAGGACGTTTGGGGCGGTGCTGGTGCACATCGCGTCGGGCAACGTTTATGCCGCCAAGGCAGGCAAGGGCGAGAAGGTAAAGTGGGAAGAGCTCGATCCCAAGAATTATCCCGACAAGGCGGCGGTGGTCGCGCTGCTGGAAAAATCATTCGCTGAGTCGGAAGCCGTGCTGAAGAGCTGGCCCGATGCGCAGTTCAGCAAAACAGTTGAGCCGTGGCTCGACGTGTTGGAGCACGGCGGCGAACACTACGGCCTGCTGGTGGCGTACTACCGCGCCAACGGAATGGTGCCTCCCGAGTCGCGGCCGAAGAAGTAGGGATGTAAGCTGCGACGCAGTTCACCTAGGCTCTGCGTCTCAGGTTTTCCAGATAAGCGAGGACGCGCAATCGATCGGGCGGGAGGGCCGGGTCGTGCTCCATCGACGAGCTCCAAGTCTCCTCGGTGGCAAACGGATTCGACAGGTCCAGCATCCGGCCATCCGAAGAATGAATGATGTACTGCCAATCGCAGCGCCAGGCTGCACGCTCGGCTGCCAGGCGGCGAATGGCCTGTCCGCGAATGCGTGCACGGCCCATCGCGGGGGGCTCTGACATTGCCGTCGGGTTGTTCTCATCGTTATTGATGCGGTGATTCAGCACGCCAGCGGCATCGAGCGATTGAAAGATGCCTTTGGGGCCGAGCTGCCCGAAGCGGGTGTCGATTTCATGGAAACGCTGCCGAGCGTTCAGAAGCTTTTTAAGTTCGTTCCAATCCAGCCCTTTTGACTGGAGAAACTTCGTCAGCCTTTCCAACTCATTGGGAATCGGGCTATGCGGACCAATTACGAAATCCAACGTCACATTGTTTTCGCCGCAATTCGCTTCCTTGAGCGCGGTATTGAGGCGATTTATGATCTCGGTCCAAAACGTTAGCCTGTCCCAGCGGATTCCCAGCCTGAAGGCCTGGTCGGAGTAGAGCGAGAGCTTGAGGCTCCAATCGAGAATTCCCTCGGTGGAGCAGGGGTCCAACGAAAGGCGGTTGAGGGTGTCGCGCCAGACACGGCACACTTCGCCGGACCACTCGGGCATGAACGCTTCGCGGGCGTGTTCTTCGGCCTTGCTCAAGTAATGCCGCTGAATCTCGATAGCCGTGAGCCGCCGCCAGTTCTTCATGCGCACGGTTTTCTTGCACGTCGTGTCTGCGGCAAACGAGCGCAGCGCATCGAGGGGCGACTCGATTTGAACTTCTCCGCCGGGAGAGACTCCGGCATCGGCCATGGCACCAATGAGTGCGGTGGTTCCCGCCTTGAGGAACATCGCCGTCTCGGAGCACAGGCTTTCTCCGCAGATGATGTGCAACCGGTTGTAACCATCGCGGGCAAGTGGTTCGTTCTTGGTATGGAAGATGCCGCGATCGGAGGTGGAATCGGCTGAAGCCACTCGGTTGATGTGCGCCACTCGCGGCGACAGCGTGAACTCCAGACCCGAGGACAGCGGATTGAACCCGCCTGCCCCGGTGTAGATGATCCGCGATACGAGGTGCGGAACGATCTGCGACTGAAGCGCGGCAGGACTCATGCGATGCAAGTACGATTCGTGACTTCCCCAAGTGGTTCGCAATCCGCCATAGTCCACGTTGCAGCGAAAGCACATCACTTCGGTTCCGGGCGGACGCTCGGCTTCGACGGTCTGTGCCAGATCAGCGAGGATCCGGTGCCCGGCCTGGATGTAGCGCACCACGCTCCAGGGGTCAGTACACTCCGGCGTTGATAGCTCGGGATGCAAACCGCAATCGATATAGAGCCGGGATCCGTTCTCCAGGAACATGCCACCCGAACAGAGATCGGGCAGGTGCACGAGCCGCTGGCGCGCAGCCTGCATCATGGCGTGGAGAACCTCCTCGCGATCGACGGCCACACCCCTGTTCATCGCGGTGATAGCATATTCCGTCTCCGCGCCGAAGAGAGGCTGGTGTTCGCTCACGGCTATTCTCCGCCTTGCTGGCGTGTGGCGCGCAGGAACGTCTCGCTGTTACTACCTGCCAGCGCCTTCTGGATCGCGTCATCAGCGGCTGACAGCAACTGGCTGCCCTCGGCGCGGATGGCATCGAGCCGCCCCTCTGGTCCTTCGTTTGAGCGGGCGTGTATCTGTTGATCGTCTTCGCGGGTGAGAAAGCGCATGGTAGTTGTCTCCTTCTGCTGGTGGTTCAGTTGATGGACTGCTGTTGCTTGTCCAGGGAATCAGTTGTCAACGCGAGACTCCCGTTGCCGGGTTGGCTGGAAGCGGCGTCGATGGCGTCGAGTATTTCCTCCAGACTCCCGGTTTGCTGAAAGATGGGCTCTGCTTCTGCCCGCGTGAGGGCGAGCGGGCTGCCCAGACTCACCTTGCGGTAGGCAGGCCAATAGCTCCGGCCGCGGAGTTTGAATCCCACAGAATCCCAATCGACGCTGTCGATCATCCCCGCACCCGCACAGCGCAATAGCATGGCGCGCGTCCAGGCACGCGTGTCTGCAGGCGGATCTTCTGTGAGACGGGTGATGGCAGCGCCGTTCACCAGCCGCTCGGCAAATCCGCTTTTGTCGTATGCGAAGTAGAGCCCATCGTCGTCGAGGCTGGCATATAGGTGGTCGATGACCTTGATCTCGGGAGAATCCCAGGCGAGTGCCGGACGCTGGTCCAGGGCGCGCTCCAGCGTCATCAGTTTCATGACCCAGTCGAGCCGCGGAGCAAGACGTTGCAGGTCGCCCGCTTTGAGCTTCGCCAGCGTGTCTTCCCACAGATCGAGAATCTCGGCGGCTCTGGGCACGACACCGTCGAAGCCGACAGTGGCGGCGAACTGGCGGGCATCTTCGAGAAACCGCTCCTGCAGTTCAACGGCCGTGAGGCACGTGCCCGACGCCAGCTCGACGCACGTCTTCAAGGTGGGGTCGTGGCTAATGCGCACGACAGCTTCGACCGGATCGTCGAGGATGAGCGCAGCGTCGCAGTGTTCCGCTTCCAGCATCGCGAGGACGATCTGCATGACGCCGACCTTGAGCAGGCACGATCCGTGCGCAAGCGTGTTGTCGAAGAAAATCGAGTGCAGGCGGGCAGGAGCATCCGGCTGTGAAGCGAAGCTTGACGCACCACACAGGGCCTCGTCGCGCGAATTGACGATGCCGCGCTGAAACGTGGTGGGCAGCGACGACAACTTTTCGAAGAAGTCAGCGCGCTGCGAAAGTTGGAACGGTGTCTCCGGCGCGCCGTTCTCGGCTCCCACCTTGCCCTGGCCCGTATACACCAGGCTCGAGACTTGAAACGACGCCAGGTATTGCAGGTAGTGATACCTGCGGCTGAAGATGTTCTCCCACGCGCGCCGGGTAATGAGGAAGTTGAGGTGCGAGCCGTAAGAATTTCCTTGCCCGTCGGAATTGTTGGCGAGTACCTGGATCTTTCGCCCTGCGGGTTGTTCTTCGTTGGCCGCACGCAGCGCATGGCGGGCAATGCGCAGCATGGCGTGCGTGGCTGCTACGTGGTCCCACGCGTTCGTCACTTCCGGAATGCACAGCTCTAGATGGTCGAGATCGATGTAAACGCAGCCGCCGTTTTCGGCGAGAAACTTGCGTCCCCAGTCCTGGGGCTGGTCGTTGTCGTTGGCAGAACAACGGTACTGCGCCGCGCCGCTGTGTTGCCGCCCACCATAGACCACCGACTGCCAGTTCGCTGGTGGGCTGTTGTAGCGGTACAACTCGCGACGCGGCAGCCCCCGGATCGCAGCCAGCAGCGCGCGCGAAGCTTCGCGGCCGCTACAGCCTGCATCGTTCACACCGAGAATGAAATTCCCCAGCTCGAAGTCGGCCCCGCAGACTTTGAGGAGCCGGGGAGGCGTGTTGTCACGAAAAGCGTCTCGCATCATGCCACCTGGTTGAAGTACTGGTAAGAGTCGCGGACCCTGCGCCGCACCGGCTCGACGCGGACCACATCCACGTCCTGCGGCAAGTCTTCGAGGTAATTGCGGCAGTTCGCCGGGGTCAGCACGCGCGAGCTTTTCTCCAGGAACGCCCCCACACCGGCGAGTACGTCGTGCAGTTCGACGCCGCTACTCCCGTTTTGCGATTCGCGGACACACGCACGTTCGATGGCTGCCTGCGCGATGCCGGCGATCTCGGCGCCGTTGATCATCTCGCTGGCCCGCACCACGCGCCGCTTGCCATCGCGGAAGGTGACCTGGACGAGTTCACTGTCCTCGTTGGCGGCGTAGATCTGCGAGACCGCCGAGTCGATGATGGCCTGCCGCGCCGCTGCGGGACCTTCGCCGTTGCATGCATACGGGATCTCCGACGGCATGTGCCGGTGAAAGATTTCACGGGCTGCTTTGCGATTGGGCCGTGGAATCTTCAGCACCAGATCGCCGAGCCGGCCACCGCGGGCCACCGCGATGTCCAGCACCGAGAGCAGGTTGGTCGCCGCAACCACAACGACGTTCCCTCGGTCCTCGAGGCCACTCAATTCCGCCATGAACGCGTTCAGCACGCGGTCGTCGATGCGGTGAACAGATTCGCCGCGCATCGACCCGATAGAATCGACCTCATCAAAGAAGATCACGGTGAATACATCCGGCTCTTGTGCCGCCGCCTCTTTGGCCACGCGAAAGATTTCGCGGTAATTGGCCTCAGTCTGGCTGTACCACATGGAGTGCAGCGCGCCGGGCTTCACGTTCATGAACCGTGAGCGGCCGTGTTTCGACCTTTGCGCCAACCAGTTCGCCAGCGCGCGCGCGATCATCGTCTTGCCGGTACCGCTCGGTCCGTAGAGCAGCACGGAGCGTTTTGGCTTGTAATGGTATTTCCGCGTGATGTCCCCGTGGAAACAGTGCAAACCAAAAACGCGTTTGATCTGTTCGATCTCCCGGTCCAGGCCGCCGATTTCGGCAAACGATTCCTGGGGCGTCTCCTGAAGGAAGAATTCGTTGCCGTTCGAGCGTTCCACTTTTTCGAAGGCAAGGCCGAAGGTGCGGTCAAAGCGGACTTGATCGCCTGCGGTCACACCCGACGCGCGCAATGCCGCAGTCGCGATCACGACGAACTCCTCATCGCGCGATTTCAACACGCAATTACCATTGGGAAGGAATCGCGAAAACGTCCCGAGTTCGCCGCAGTCGAAACAGCTCGTGCCAGACTTGGCGAGGATGACATTCCGTTCACTGGCCAGCAAAACTTCATCGCCCGGCGTGAGGGCTTCGGAGGCAATCGATTCGCCGAGCGCAACCGCACGAAGCTCCGTGCCCAGCCGGACGACAGCACTCGGCCCGTTCTCGGTATCGATCGTGTTCTGGTAGATCGCGGGGAAATACGGCGGCGCAGTGAGCTTCTCGAGAAGTTCGTTGACCTCTTCGTGATTCTCCTGGGCGCTCCGCAAGCCAGTTTGCAGTTGGCCGATTCTCTCAACCAGGTAGCGGTCAATCTCCTCCGGCGCCGTAGCCGAACGCAGTACCGCGACGTGCCTCAGTTTGTCGTCAACCGGCAAGCCGCTTTCGATGATGGACACGAGGCGCTCTAGGACAAGGCCAGGAGGAAGTTCGGAATCGACAGATCTACGTTGCATGATGATCTCCCATGAGGTAGTAGCCACGGGGCTGGACGGATCCTTCCCTCCAGCCAAACCAGCTATAGGTGAGTGAAGTGAATGCGGTATCGTTGGCGACCAGCGCGAGACTGTGCCCGCGAGGAAAGACAGCGCGCAGAAGTGCTTCATCATCCGCGCTGAAGAAGTCCTTGGCCAAATGACAATTCGCCTGCTTTTCCAGCGTGCACTGCCGCGACTTGCACCACTCGAATACCGGATGGCTGTGCCAGTAGCCCAGGTAGATTTCTGAGCGACCACGCAGCTTGATGGCGCTGTCCACTGCGACCCAGGTGTCGGGCGTGAAGGTGAGTTTGACGGCATCGCCGCGGGTGTGCTCGGCGGGAATCTGCGCCGTCACTTCGGCGAAGATCTCGGGAAGCGCGGCATCGCGATGCAGATGCCCAATCAGGACGCCTCCGGTTTCGCGGCCGCGTTCGGCAAGCGTTTGCGAGGCCACCTGGTCGAGCAGGTCTTGGGCGACGAACACCGGCATGTCGTCGGGATCGACGAGGCCGACCGGCGTCGCCCGCTTTTGCCATCCGCGCAGAGAGGAGTGGAGCAGGCGCAAAGGCTTGACGTGCTCCTCGACCTGCAGTCCGCTCGACGGCGCAGCGCTGGCGGTTTCCTTCCCGGCCAGCGCCACCACCACATAGCGAAAGACGGCGTCTTTCTCCAGCTTCCCCTCCTGCACGAACAGCGCTGCCGCCTTCGCCGCAACGCGCCGGAAGTAGCTCGGCGGAAAGTCCGAAGTGCAAGGGGACCGGCCGTTCCGGGCAATGGATACCCGCACACCGCGGCAGTAGGGCTCGCCCACTTCGCGGTCCCAGAGCGGAAAAATGGACGCGGTCCCGCAACCGTTGTTCAGTGGCAGCTCTCCCCGGCGCAGGAAGTAGAAACTTGTCCACTGAACAGCAGGCTCCCAGTCCACTTCCACTGCGGCGCTTCCCAATGGATCTCCCTCCTCCGCGAAGAGAACGACAGCGTACTTGTGTTCAATGTTCAGCACGGGACCGCCCCTTGTAAGCGCCGGCCTAACTGCCAAGGCCGGCATCGATGTTTGGTTGGAGCGTCAGGTGATCGCCCATCTCCAAGACGTCACCGAGTCGTTCGGAGGCGTGGAGATGGCGGCCCTCACGTTCCAGCCGCGCGTGATAGTTGAGCGGCCGGCCACCGGAGTCGGACTGAGGCAGGCCCATCTTGCCCAGCATGTCCTGAATCAGTTCTCCGACTGAGCCGTCCGCAGGTGCGTTGGCAACAACGAAAATTTTCTGGCCGGTCACGTCGCTCACCGACAACGACAGGCCGGTTGTGGTCTCTGCTTTGCCCATGGTTAGAACTCCTCTCGTTCGAAAGTTGGTGGAAAGTTACGGATTGCCATGAAAGTTTCGGCAACCGAGTTGTCGAGAAGGCTGTTGACTTCGTCCTTGCAGGCCCAACAGGCAACAGCCAGGGCCTCGAGTGCGTGCTCGAGTTCGCCGGCGGTCGTTGCCCCGGCAAACCGAACCTCGAATCCGCAGGTGAACTGATCTTCCGCGTCCACCGCGTAAGAACGCGCCAGCCGCAGCGTCCCGGATGCGCTCAGCAGCAGGGTCGCGATCGCAAGCCTGGAATTCGCCGCGAGCGAATCGACCCGCAGGAATTCAACTGCCGCGCGAAGGCCGGCGGCGTTTTCTTCCAGCAGCACCCGGGAAGGCTCACCGCGCAGGGCGAGTTCCACAGTGGCGGCTCCGTTTGCTCGCTCCTGGAACGGCCAGCCTGTCTCGCGCAGCAGGGCAAAGAGACTGGCCTCGTAGTGCGCGGAGTCATCGGCCACCGGCGTGGTTCGCGCGGGCTGTGCTTCTTCCGACGGCCGGAGCGTGACCGCGAGCAACTGGCACGCCTGGTGCAACCCACGCACGGTCTCAGCAATTCGGGCCGGCATGTTGCCGTCATCGTCGATGGGCGTTTCGGCACGGAGACTCAAGTGCCAAGGGCGCGGAACAAGCGCGATCTTCGCGTTACCCGCAAGCGTCGCATTCCAGAGCAGCCATTGCGGAGTTTGATCCAAGTTGGACACCGCCGGCGCGGGCGCATCGAAGAGCAGGAAAGGATCATCGACCGGCGCCGCGATCCGCACACGCGATCCGTTCGCGAGCGCCAACTGCCAACTGCGATCGCCGACATGTTCCACATCGGGGGCCGACTGCCGCAGCCACGCGTCAATCGATGACTGGCTTTGCGTCAGTAGAAGCTGATTCATGACGGGCGGACCTCCAGATCGAGCGGGCGCCGTTTCAGGGGTCGCGGATCCACCGGAAACCGGTGTTGGTTTTGCCGCGCCCAACTGCAACACGCTTTGTTCAGGCTGTCGTCCTCACGCGGCGTGTACTTGTTGTAGGTGATGATCTCGAAGATCTGGTACAGGATGTCCACCAGCGGCATCCCAGGCGTCAGCCGACCAACACAAATCAGCGGCATCGTGTCGGAGATGTTCGGGTGCCAGATGTTCGGCGGCCCGAACCAGCGCAGAATCTCAAACGGGTCAACCCGCCGCAGATAGTCCGGTGGAAACCAAATGCCGGCCTGAAAGTAGTTCGCCTCTTCGATCGTCCCGTCCGGCAGGCGTATCAGCCCCTTGCAATGGAACGTGGCCACGACGCTCGGCGGCGGAAATGGATACGCCGCCAGCTCCAATAAATCGCTCGACGCGGCCAGGGCCATACCCTCCTCGTACTGGCGCCGCACGAACCCCTCGTGCACCGGATCTCGATTTTCGCCGTTGTCGCTCACCGGCCCTCCCCTAACAGCTCAAACTGTTTGTCTGTGCCGCAGATCACGTCGCCGGAGCGCAACCCGACTTGCGCCAGGCTGCGCGTCATGTGTTGCTCAGGCAACGTCGCGTCCAACTCAGTGAGTAGCCCGTCGAATCCGGGCGTGATCATCCGCGCCCCACACTTGAGGCACCGCGCCTTGGGGCGATTGAGCCGCAGTCCGTCCAACCGGAGGCCGCATATCGGGCAAGCCATCTGCCGTGCGAACCGATGACCGGCGACCTGCAGACGCCCGGTGACTGCCAGCGCGTCAGCGACGGTAAACCGGTGCAGCGAGCATCGCAGCGGAACGAGATCCCAGCTCGCATGATCAAAGCGGCAAGAAGGGTTGCGGCGAAACGAAGTGGACAGCATCCGATGCGTGCGCACGTCAGCCGTGACTTGCCGGCCCACGGCTGCGAATGACGCGTCGCCGGTCAGCATCTTGTGACACTCGATGGCGGCGAGCGACGCCGCCAGCGACGCCAGGGCCGCACTCGTATCCGACGGCCGCTCCGCCTCACCCCCTGCGCCGCACGGATACTCGGCCTCCAGCAACTTGTAATCGTCATCGGACATCGCGCACTCCCAACACGGCGAATCCGCCGCGGCCACATAGACGTTGACCCGCGCGAGTTTCTCCGACTCCAGCACTCCTGTGTCGATCCAGGGTGTGCGCAAACACCAGGCGAGCTGGTTGATCGTCTGCCGCGAGCGCAGTGAGTCGGTGCAAGCTACAATCAGGTCCGCCCGCAGCCGCCCCGGCGGGACGTCTTCGACGGCCGAAGGGATCGCCGTCACCTCGAGTGCAGGGTTGGCAGAGCGAAGCCGGCGTGCCAGTGCCCCAACCTTCAGCTGGTTGACGTCGCAGGGGAAGATGTTTTGGCTGTGCAGGTTCGACTCTTCGTAAGCGCCGGGATCGACCAACGTGATGTGGGCGACCCCGATCAGGCGCGCCAGCAGCATGGCCAGAAACGAGCCAATGGCGCCACAACCGACCACCCCCACGTGCGAACCTTTTTCCCGTCGCATACAACTAATCCTCCGGAACCCAGCTAAAGCCCGCGTCGAGGGCAGTCGGTTTTGGGCAGAACGCGCAGGTGGGATGGTACGTAAAACACTGCAAATTGGAGTGTTCGTGGTACCACGTCCCGCAGCCGGGACACTTCACCGCAGGGCTGCCTGACTCGATCTTCTGGCGACAGCGGCCGCACAACATCACGCGGTCTGCTCCGGCGAACGCCACAACTTCGGCCAGATCCTCGGCGGAGTAGAAGGCCGAGCCCCCGCCCGCAATCGAGATCTCATCGCGGTCAGCCAAGACCCGCATGCCAAGCGCCGAAAGCGGGATGCCGTTGACGCGCAGTTGCGCATCCGGCCCCGCCACAACCACCCACCGCTCGGCGTTGCCAACGCGGAAGGAAACCATGCGGGCCGCAAGTCCCGACTCGAGAGGACCCGCCGAACTGCCCGAACCTTCGAGCAGGAGAAGGGCACGCACGTCAAAACTGGTCGCACGGATTGAATGAGCGACCGGCTTTTTCTCGGCATCACGCAACCACAAGTGAGACATTGACCGGACCTCCTCTGGCTCTCAGCTTGCCACGAAAATCGCGGTACCCCGGAGAACACCAGCCACGCGCTGCAACCGCGTAGCGCTAACTCCAAGCGCGACACTGCGAGCGCCTCAAGCCGCAATCACCCGCAGTTACTTCCAACACCGCCGACCACTCGCGGAGTCAATCGCGACGAACGGCGCAGCGCGAACCGGACGCCCTTGCTGCGATGCGAATGGACAAGCTTCCGCTCGATTCCGGCGTCGCGGATGGTGCGTCGCAAATCGTCGACGCGCTTGTTGACATACTGCGCGTCCACGTCCCTGCCGCTGTACTTGCGCAACCACTCCCACAGGGACGCGCGCGGTTTCCACGCCACCAGCATGTCGTCGGACGCAGCTTCATCCGACGCGAGGTGCTGGAGAAAATCGGTCAAGCCGGCAGATAGCCGGAAGGGCTTCTCTTCGTCGATCTCCACCATTCCCGATCCGTCATGATTACGCTGGATTTTCAGTCGGCGCGCCACGGGAAGCCCCGGACGCCCCGAACGACCAGGACGGCCCGGCCCGGCAGGGCTCGAAGCGTATTCTTTCGTGTCGAGGTATTCGATCTGTGTCAGTAGATAGTGCTCTAAACGCTCAACCAGCTCGTCATAGCGGTCGCGCGCTTCCAGCACCTCGCGCAGCAGTTCGAGAGCGAACTGCAGGGCTGCACGCGGGTCCGCGCACAGCAGAGGATCCAAACAGACAGGATCGCTCATTTCCCACCCCTTGTCCTGCCCCGCCCCGCGGGGCCGGCCAACCACCAGAAACGCCGAGGGAGGAGAGCGGGGCGACGTCCACCACGAGGCCCCGGCGAACTCGGTTTGAAGGGCCCTCGGCAACTGAGAAAAATTTAGCGCGATTCGTACACCTTTGCACCGCCGATAAATTCCAGAATTATTTTCAGGTGAAATAAATTACAATTCGTTTGCAAGTATTTCAGTTCAGCGGAGTTCTTTGTGGCGCGAATGCAATCCGACCATAAAGCGGTCGAGGTCCTGGCGGCCGCGCTTCTTGCGGTTGAAGGCGACAGGAACAAGGACATCGCGATCAAGCTAGGGATCGAGCCGGTCACGGTCACGCGTCATCTCGCGAAAGCGCGCCGCGATTACCTCAAGGAAGATCCGCGCATTTTGTTCCGCAAGCTCCCCCGGAACCTGGTTGAAAAGGCCCGGCTGCGACTTACCAACCAGAAGTTGCAAGACCAACTCAACAAAATGGCGAAAGCCCACGGACAAGACCACGAGGTGTCTCTCAGGGTTTTCCATTGCGGGCGCTGCCGCGACGACCAGAAACGAGTGCGGAAATTGGCCGAGGCCGCAGCTCCCCACGTAAGGGCCCTGTTGCGGAGATCGAAGTCGTGCGGTTTGACTTGGGGAGGGACCTTGGAGTGCCTGGTGGCCGCGCTACGCGACCTGCCCCACCCCAAGCCGTGGAAGAAAGCCGGCATCCAGTTCATTCCGCTCAGCGGAGAACCGCTGGCGCGGGAGCGCTCGAGTTTTTCCTCCTCCAGCCTGGCAAGGGAATTAGGCATCATCGTCAATGGCGAGCAATATGATGCGCCGACACTGGCCATGGTGCCCGCGTTCATACCCGACAACTTTGGCAAATACGAAAAAATTGGGGTTCGGAGACTCATCGAACTGGTGAAGTCGTATCACGACATTTTCAGCCCCCATCAAAATGGGAACGGAGCTCCTCGCGAGGAGAGGCGGACGACGCCCTCGGCGTTAGGCCTCGACATGATCCTCACCTCCGTCGGCTCCCTGGACAAACCCCTCGGCTTCGGCCGTGGCGTACTCTTTGACGAGATGAGCGTCACCTACAACGAACTAAAGTCGCTGATCGTAGCTGAAGTCGGCGGTGTGTGCATTCCACGGCCCAATCTGAGCCGGGCGCAATTGGACCAGCTTGACAAGGTCCAAATAAGCTGGACTGGCCTCACCCTCAAACATCTGGAAGCCTGCGCCCGTCGGGGCACGGATCCCTTGAAGGGTCCCCCGGGCGTGGTGGTGGTAAGCGGCGGCAAGAAGAGGGCCGCCGTGACCTGCGAGCTGATAAAAAGGGGGCTCGTGAACCACCTCATCATCGACGACGTTCTCGCCAGGGAATTGACGGAGGTCAGCCGGCCGAAGCGCCAGGGTTGACTCAGGCCATCAACCGCACCCTCCACCGGTCGTTGCGACAAATTGAATTGCAGTCTTCGTGCTAAGGCTGCAGAGTTTACCCAGGCGCCGGCGCGGGGATTACGAACACGGTCCACACATGGAGGCCCTGGCTTCTGAGTTCTTCGTCGCCGCGGCCAGACCGCCACGACTGCTGTGAAGTGACGATCGGCCGTGAGCCGTAGAGCCGCCGCCGGCGATCAACAAACCGCTTTGCTCTAGCGCTCTACCGCAACGTGAGTCTCGGTCCGGATGACGCCGGGCATCGAGTGCACTTTGTCCAGCACCAGCGCGTTGAGGTCCGGCCACGCCGGAAACTCGACGACCGCATACACGTCGCCGCCGCCCCAGCATGCATCCGCCATCTGTACTCCGGGCAGGGCCGCCATCGAATCCGCGATCTCGCGGGCGGTTCCGGCCCTTGCGGTCACCACAATATATGCCTTCATGTTTTGCCCCTCCTCCACAGAAGAGCTGTACATTTTGAATCAGGATAGGTCCGGGCTCGGCACAAGTCAGTGATATTAGACATTTACTTCCCAATTGCGGAAAATTCTCGGCCCCGCAATTCCTGCCCTCGCAGGTAAACGCCGGAGTCTCTGTAGGCAGCGAGAAAGCCGGCACGCGCATGAACGAGTCGCAGCGCGCGAATCACGCGCCAATAAAACCAATGACCCGGCGGGAATCCGTCAGGCCATTGGGAATGAAGATTGTCGAATCAGAGCCGGTACCGGCTAGAGCTTGGCCAGCGTGTCCTGCGCTTGTTTGGCGTCGGCGCCGGCGAGCGGAGGTGCCAACTGCAGCGCTTTCTTCAACTCCTCTTTCGCCTTGTCTTTCTGTCCTGCGCCATCCAGCGCCATGCCCAGATGGTAGCGGTATTCCGCGCTTTGCGGCAATTTCTGCACCACCTCCGACAACAATCCGACAGCGATCAGGTAGTTGCCCTTCTTGTACTGGATCCATCCCAACGTGTCGTTTATGGCGATCGAGTCTGGCGCGGCCTGCTTGGCTTGCGTCGCCAGCGACAATGCCTGGTCCAAGTTTTGTCCCTCCAGGGCGTACACCCATGCCAGGTTGTTTTGGATCATAGCGTCATGCGGCGCCAAGGTGTTCGCCTTTTCAAACGATTGCTGCGCCGCCTTAAGGTCATTCTTCGCCAGATACACATTGCCTATTGCGGCGATGATCATCGGAGAATCCGGTGCAACGGTGAGCGCCTTTTGGTACGTAGCCAGAGCATCGTCCGATTTGCCCTGCAATTCGTAGACGCGGGCCAGCTGCATGTAGGAGACTACTGACTTCGGCTCCAACTGGATCGCCTTCTGATACTCGGAGACGGCCTCATCGTATTTCTTGCTGCTTGCCAGCGCTGAGGCATAGATGAAATGAGCACCGCTCCGGTTTGGGTTGGCCGTCAAATACTGGTTGGCGACCTGCAGGGCCTTAGGGCCCTGGGTGAGACCAAATAGCATCGCAACGTATTCCCCAACTGCGGCGTCGTACTGTGGGTTTATCTTCAGCGCAGTCTGGAACTCACGCTCAGCTTCGGGATATTTCTTCAACCCCCCATAGGCGAACGCCATGTTCAGATGAACCGATGGATCGTTCGGCGCTGCCTGGGCGACCAGGGTCAGCTCGTCCAGGGCCGCCTGGTACTCCTTAGCTCCCAGATCAATGCTGGCCATCAGGAAGTGCGCCTGAGGATTCTTATCGTTCATCTTCAGCAGCCGGCTTGCGAATTCTTTCGCGGTGGCGTAGTCGCGCGAGTCGCGATACGCCTCGGCCTGTGCCTGAAGGTACATGGGATTGTCTGGTTCGAGCTTGATCGCTTCCTGAAACTCGCCCTTCGCTCCGGACATGTCTCCTGTTTTGAGCAACGCCTGGCCCAGAAAGAAGTGGGCCTGCGCACTCGTCCGGATCTGCTCCGGCCGTTCATGTGCTGCACTGTCCCTGACCACCCCGCGGAAGGTCGTCACCGCAGCCGGATAGTCGCCTCGAATCGCTTGCAAGCGGCCCTGGATCATCCGGCCGGAGACATCATTCGGCCTGTCTTTCAGCATCTGCTCATCAAGTTTGGTCGCATCCTCGATGCGGCCTGTCATTAAGTACGCCTCGACCAAAGCGTTCTGCAATCGCTCGCTCTTGGGATTGACCGAGAGTCCCCGCTGATACTCCTTGATGGCTGCGTCAGGGTTCCGCTCAGCCAGATAGAACTCCGCGATCGCACCCGCCACGTCAGCATTCTTGGGAAGCTGATTGCGCAGGTTTTGAATCACAGTTTCGGCGTCGGGCTGGCGTTTTTCTTGCAGCAACAGGCCCGCCAGCCGCAGGTAGTTTGCCGGCTCAGTCGGGTTGTTCTGGATGCCCTCCTGCAGCACCTGCTCTGCTTTGGCAGGGTCCTGCTTGTACTGATAGAAGCGGGAAAGGTTCGCATAGGCCTCCAGGTTCTTCGGGTTCAGGCTGATCGCCTTCTTGAAGTCAGCCTCTGCCTCCGCATCCTTCTTCATGCTGGCATACAGCACGCCGCGGTTCAGGTAGCCACCGGCATCATTCGGCTTCAGTTCGATGACCTTGTTGTAAGCCTCGAGGGCTTCGTCCGGCTCCTTCTCGGCAAATAGGGAAGTCCCCAGCAGCGCGTACGCCTCTGCACTGTTTGGATCCACTGCCAGTGCCTTGCGTGCCTGATCCTCGGCCCGCTTGAACTCCTTGACCGACCAAAGCAGGTTCCCCATTTCCACGAGCGCTTTCACGTTCTTGGGATCCAGGGTGGCCGCCTGGCCCAGTTCGCCATATCCTTCTCTCACGCGTTGCTGGCGTAGATAGGCCATTCCCAGTTGATAGTGAGCATCGGCGTACTTCGGATCGACCTGAAGCGCCTTCTTGAACTGGATCACGGCCGCGTCGTATTGCTTCTTGTCGACGTAGCTCAGGCCGCTCTCCAGGTATTTTTTCTTGGCCTTTTCGGGATTACCCTTGCACCCGGTCGCAACGATCAGAAACACCGCCATCAGCGCCGTCGCTAGCGCAATGAAATAACGATTCCGCATGAACTCTCCTGGGTCACCGGGGAATAACCTGCTCAACATCAGTCGCCACTTGCCTGGCAAATGCAATTGCCTGGTTGCGCGCAGCGTCCGCATCGCCGTTGTGCACTGGCACCGTAATACGAACCATCGCGGCATCCGTCCGGTTCAATCGCAGTGCGTCATACACCATGTAGAACTTGCCCCAATATTCGCTGGCCACCACCCGCCCGTGCGATTGGTACCAGTAAAGTACGACCTGCTGGTCAAGGTCCTTGTGTATCACATAGAGGTTCACCGGGACCTCGCGGCCGTCGTCCAGCGCGAGATGATAGATCTCCGAAGCTGTCGGCTGCCATCCTGCACCTGGCAGGCAATTCTTGGGCGAGTGAATGGCCGCGCCGGTGCGCTGGGTGCGGAAGTACTCGACGAAGAGTCCCACTTCGCCCTGTGTCGGGGAGAAGTAAACTCGATTCGTGTAGTCCGTCACTCGCAGGACGTCCAGCGTGTTCCGGTCCAGCGGAATCTCTGCCACCGTCCGGTAATTCCCGATGTCTTTGGGAAAATCGCTCAGCGGACGGGCCGGCGGCGTCACCTCTCCATGCGAGAGGAACCCCATGCCTGCTGTGCCCGCCAGCAGGATGGCGATCATCGTCCAATAACGCACCGCATTACTCATTCCTGCACCTGCGCTTTCGCTGCCGCTTCGGTTTCTTTTGGCATCCATCCCAGCTTCCTTCGCACCACCACTGTCAGGCTGTGCAGTGCCAGGAACAAGGCCGTCGCCACCACGAAGATCACCCAGCCGGAGAATTCGTGCATGAATCCTTCCGCCGCCTGCGGGCCAATGTAGTGGGTCATCAGCGCGGTAATCATCACCCGGGTTCCGTTGCTGATGATGGCCAGCGGCACCATGGACAGGAACAGGAACCAACGCACCGGAACGCTTTTCTCCGCCAGGTAGCCATATCCTGCAGCCAGCGCCAGCAGCGACATTAAGGAACGGATGCCGCTGCATGCCTCCACCACCTCAAGCCGCATGCCCGGCATGATCAGTACATTGCCCTCGCGCATGATCGGGAACAGGTTCAGCATTTCCAGGCAGCTGGTGGCGAATTTCGAGGCGATGAACTGCAGCGGGAAGACAATTTCGTTATAGATCAGGGCGGGAATCGGTATCGCGAACAGCAGAAACGCCAGCGGAAACGCCATGGCTCGCAGCAGGCGCCACCCTGAGAAATAAACAATCAGACCGCAGATCGTTGCGATGATCGAAATGCGGGTGAGGAAAAGCTCGGCTCCCAGGCTACCGAGAAACAGTAATCCCAGCGAACCGAGAACCAGCAGAATGCCCCAATTCGACGGCCGTCGAGCAATCTCGGCGAGTTTGTCGCGCCTCTGCCAAATCAGGTACGCGGAGAGAAACGGCACCAGAAATCCATGCGAGTAGTTCGGATCGGTATACCACTGTCGCACCAGTCGCGCCAGCACCGGCGCATACAGTGCCAGCAGCGCAGCAACAAGCAACGCTCCCCGCCAACCGAAGTTGCGAAGCAGTTTTCCGAGGCTGAGGGGCTGGTTGAGCTCGGTCCCACCTGGAACCGGTGTACTCTCCGCGCTGACGGTTCCCCGTGACTCTGTCGAATTCGTGGGTACCAGCGTCACTCTAGTTCGTCACTCCACTCTCTTGCTGTTAGACGAGATTGGACCGGAAATGTGTCGATTTGCGCCGCGAATCTGGCGTGCAGCACACTCCGGAGCAAACGAGTCGCGCTTCCCCCGCTGGCAATGGTCCGAGTTTATGCATCGAATTGAGACTGTGTGCACCCGCGCTCCGGTGCGTTACACCCCGTCTCCGCAAAGGGCATTCGCTCCGCTCACGGAGGACGTGTCTAGGTTATCATCGACACGTTACTAGCTTCGTTACAGAGTAATGCTTTCACCACAAAAGTGCTAAGCTACAGAATATCACGCGTCATCGCCAATCCTGAACGCATTTCACCGGTGACCCCCCTCAGCCCCGCTCTCGCCTTCCCGCCAAGTACAATGGCTACTGGAAATTACAGATTATTGAGCGGATGTTCCGGGGAATCATGAAAAAGTACATCGTAACCGGCGGCGCAGGCTTCATCGGCTCGGCCCTGGTTCGCGGGTTGCTCGCGCTGGGTGACGGCTCCGTCGAGGTCATCGACAACCTCTCCACGGGCCGCCAGGACAACCTCAACGACGTCGCCTCCCAGGTCGCCTTCCACCGCACTGACATTTGTGACTTCGAAGCAATCCGCTCCGTCATCGCAGGCGCCGATACCGTCTTTCATATCGCAGCCGTTCCATCAGTTCCTAAGTCCATTGTCGATCCCGTTCCCTCCCACGAGTCCAACATCGATGGCACCTTCAATGTCTTGCGAGCCTGCGTCGAAGGCAAAGTCCGCAAGGTAGTGTACGCCGCCTCGTCCTCGGCCTACGGAGACACCCTGGTGCTGCCGAAAGTGGAATCCATGCAGCCCAATCCCAAGTCGCCCTACGCCGCACAAAAGCTGATGGGCGAGTACTACTGCAGCGCTTTTTCCTCCTGCTATGGACTGGATGCAACTTCGCTGCGTTTCTTCAACGTGTATGGCCCGCGCCAGGATCCGGGTAGCCCCTACTCCGGCGTAATCTCCGTCTTCATGACCTGCCTGCTGCAGCACACTTCGCCCACGATTTATGGCGATGGCGAGCAGACCCGCGACTTCACCTACATCGATGACGTAGTCGATCTTGTAATCAAGGCTTCGACGGCCCCCGGCGTGGCCGGCAAAGTCTTTAACGCCGGCAACGGAAATCGCTATTCACTCAATCAGATCTGGGCCCTGTTACAGAAGATCGAGGGAGTGAATATCCCTGCGAAATACGGCCCTCCGCGCGCCGGCGACGTCCGCGACTCGCAAGCCGACACCACCGCCGCGGTTCGCGAACTCGGCCACGCTCCCCGCTTCACCATCGAAGAAGGCCTCCGCCGGACCTTGGAGTGGTACCGCAGCACCGCAACGCCTGAGGCTCGGCCGCCGTTAGCGATAGCCGGTACAGCCCCTCAAAATTGATCGATAGGTCGTTCGCGATTCTTCCCATCCCGAGGCGGAGTCCCACCGCCGGATGGGTGACGCTTCAACCGTTTAGAGCAGTTTAGAAAATACTGTAGTTGTTTCTGCTAAGAGTAGAACTGGTTTCACAAATGCGATTTGAAAGGGCACGGCTTCAGCCGTGCCGCTCCGGGCCCGGCAAACAATGGGCTTTAGCCTCTGAGGGAAATCGAATTCGCTCCTGTACACTAATTTATGAAACCGCTTTTAGTGTCGCGCACTTTTCATCAGCCTCTTCAGCCGGCGGCACCGCCGAATTGCTGCCGAGACACGATTTCCTAATTTGCGCTAGCTTCTTATCCGAAGCACGTTCTTTCCCACTCTGAACTTCGCGGCGAATCTGCTTTCTTTCCGCGGCCACCGCCGCCGTCCCTGGTGTCACAATAGACCACGGAGAATCTATGAGCCGATTCTGGAAAGCGACTCTCGCCGTGCTTGCCGCAGGCGCCGTCCTGGGAATTACCTATGACCGCATTCTGCGGCCCTGGCACCAGCACTGGGGCCTGACGCCCGACGAAGTGGGCCGCTCATGGCCGGGCGACGAACTGGTTCCGAACGCCTGCGGCGATGCCACCCACGCCATCACCATCAACGCTCCCGCATCGCAAATCTGGCCGTGGATCGTGCAAATCGGACAGGACCGCGCCGGCTTCTACAGCTACACCCAGCTCGAAAACCTCTTCGGCTGCGAGATGCGTAATGCCGGCCAAATCGTCCCGGAGTGGCAGCAGCGCCAGGTCGGCGACATGGTCTGGATGACTCCCAAGCACAAGTTCAACGGGGTGGGGCGGATGGAAGTAGCCGTGCTGGAGCCGAACCGCGCCATGATCCTGGTTCCGGCGCGCGACGTGCCCCCGGCAGCCCGGCCCGGTGGCGGCGCCAACAGCACATGGGGATTCATCCTCGAGCCCATCGACGAACATTCCACGCGGCTCATCATGCGTGCCCGCGGCGAATGCCAGCCACGTGTGCGCGACCGCGTCATCGGCTACGCCTTCTGGGAGCCTGCGCACTTCATCATGGAACGCAAGATGATGCTCTCGATCAAGGAACGCGTCGAGCGCGCGAACGGATCGGCGGTCTCATCTGCCGCTTCCACAGCGCAAGCGATCGCACGCTGAGAACAGCGTTCGGGCCGGGTGCTGCACGCATTCGCCGCGTTTGCGCGGGGTTTGCCTAGCAGTTTTATCGAACCGAAGTAAGAATCCCACTCAAGCAGAGCTTGAGTGGGGCACCCGGCATGGTAATCGGACAACTGTGCACTCAATTCGCCGACGGTCATAAGCACCATCCTAAAAGGAAAACCGCGGCCATGGGAGGATAGCGGGAAGCGGGCGGGGCAGGGCGAAAGCCGAGATTGACGCGGCCGTGGAATCCCAGATCTCGAAAAGCGCGGGACCTGTACTGGGCTATTTTCAGGGGAGAATTACGCCGAGAACCTGGTGTTGTTCTGCACCATAGACAGTGATTTTGTTTAGCCTCCCGTCGAAATTGACCAACCACCTCCCGTTGTAAGCCGCCTGCGGGCTTTTCGTTGGCGTGGGAAGAATCTCCAGGTTAACAACAAGGAGCACACTTCTAGTCCCTCCAGTCCGCAAGCCTTCGACGAACTCCCTCGCATTCGCTTCGTCCATTGGGAGCTCGGAGATGCTGATCGGTTTGAGGTTTATTCTGTAGTCCAACCTTTGGCCGAAGAAGGGATCGCCCTGCCCGTTCCTGGGTCCATAGAAATCTCCCCATGCGTCGCAAGCTCCGATGTCATTGGCAGGCTCGATGTCGGTCAGCGTTGTCGTTTTCTTTTGTCCGCGCTCAACGAAAGGGAACGCTCCCTTTGCGGAATCGTATTGACCCAAGAAAAATGCGGGGAGCCTAACGGTCAGGGAGGACGGAACGCCCTTGAGAATTTCCGGCGCTTGGTCCTTATAGAATGCTGCCATCTTCGGATAGTCGAATTCGTTATTGAGTTCCTTCCTGAAAGCGATCGCGTTTCCACAGTTGTTTGCGGCCATAAAGTGCTTCAGCACAGCCTCGTCATTTAGGAGAGCAGGATCGTTGCGCAGGAGGTTCAGGAAGAGGCGCATCCCTTGAAACTCGCCTTTTGCCTCCAGACGCGGCCAATTCAGGACTTGAAATTTGGACCCTTCGCCCTGACCTACCGCAGTCAGGGGTTGCAGGAAGAACAAAATCGCCAAAAAAGGCAAGAAAGCTTTTCGGTTCATGGGAGCTCTCCCCTTGAAAGGCTACCACGATACACTCCGAACCGTTTGCCGAAGCTGGCTGGCTGGTGGCCCACAATTGCCCTCGTCTGGCAATTGTGGGGTTACTTACCCCCACCTTCGTAACTGCGACGTCCTCTAAATCACAGACTACTCTCTCCGCACTCCTTACTATGAAAACTGGAGAGCTGTGCTCAGACGGACATCAACCAACTGTGGCTTTCTGCCAACTGGCCGGGTGCCCCGTTCTACCGGCCCGTTTTTGGCCGGTAGGGCGGGTTTCCCCGGGTGCCCCGTTCAAGGACGCGCAGCGGCCTTGAGCGGGTCTTTTTCTTCCCCGACGAGTGAAGTGGTGCCCCATCCTTTCCCTTCCTTTGGCAAAGGGCGGGATAAGTACCACTCATTTGCCGCTGGGAGCCACAGCATGATCGACTCTCTCTTCGATGGGTTCGCCTTCTACTAGAAGTTCTGGCTGTTCCCACCTACAATGGGCCCATGGAAATCCCCCTCGCTCCCGACCTCGAAGCCAAGCTGAACCGGATTGCCTCGCAATCAGGCAAAGGTGCGCGCCAGATCGTTGAGGAGTTGGTCTCCAATTACTTCGACCACGACGAATGGTTCAGACAGGAAGTTGAGAAGGGCCTGGCCTCACTGGACCGCGGCAGGTCTGTCTCGCATGAGGACGCGCACCGCCAGATGAAGCGGATCCTTGGCTATTGATGCGCATTCGCTGGTCGCCCGAAGCCGCCGCCGACTTCGCGGGATCGTCGAGTACATTCAACAGCAAAATCCTTCAGCCCGGTGCCCCAGGTTCGCGCCCTTCTGTTGGGCGCTAACCTGGGTTCGTATTTCCCACGCCCGCACGACTTCCTTGCCAACACCCCCTCCCGCGGCGCATCATTCTCCGCTGCAGACACTTCGCCCTTCGCCAAAGTTTTCTCCGGAGGCTCATCGTGAAACGACTCTTGCTACTCGCACTCGTTCTCTCCCTTGCTCTTCCGCTAATCGCCCAATCCGATGGCTGGATCCAGCTCTTCAACGGTAAGGACCTCACCGGCTGGCGCCACGTCGGCCCCGGCAACATGACGGTCGAGAACGGCCTCATCCAGACCCACGGCGGGATGGGCCTGCTCTACTGGACCGCCGGCCCGGTGGGCAACTGTACCCTCCGCGTCGTCTACAAGATGATGCACGAGAACGACAACTCCGGCGTCTTCATCCGCATCCCCATCGAGCCGCGCGAGCCCTGGATGCCGGTGCACTACGGCTATGAGGTGCAAATCGACAACCACCCCGAGACCTCCAACGAAGACGAGTACCACGTCACCGGCACGCTGTATTCGCTGACCAAGCCGCTCTCCAAGCCGGGTAAGCCCGGCCCGCAGTGGAACACCATGGAGATCACCATCGACGGCCCGCACACCGTCGTCATCCTCAATGGCGAGAAGGTCACCGACTACACCGAAGGCGATCCCGTCCCTCCGAAGAAGTTCGATTTCGAACCCTGGCGCGGCCGTCGCCCCATGATCGGCTGGATCGGCCTGCAGAACCACGGCGACAACAAAGCCGAGAGCGAGAACGACATCGTCTTCTTCAAAGAGGTGGCCATCAAGCCGCTCACGAAGTAGTTTCGAGCCCGTAGGGCGTCATTTGTTTTAGCCGTGGGGCGTAAGCCCGCGGAAAGTAGTCCTGATGAATCCCGAGCCGCGTAGCGGCGGCACCGGCATGAACCGAGGAGGACCGAACCCCATGAAGAACAATTTCACTCGCCGCAACTTCCTGCAAACTGCCGCCGGAGCTGCCGGACTCGCCCTCGCCACCAAAGCCATCGCATTGCCAGAACCTGCCTACGCCCAGCAATGGGCCGCAGGCCCCAACGGCGCGACCGTCCACTTCGGTATCATCGGCATCGGCATGCAGGGCTCTGGCCTGCTGAAGAACTCCGTCGAACTCCCAGGCACCAAATGCATCGCCGCCTGCGACTTGTGGGACGGTCGTCAGACCCTCGCCAGGGAAATCGCCGGGCCCGACATCACGACGACGCGCCGCTATCAGGAGCTGCTCGCCAACAAGGACATCCAAGCCCTCATCGTCGCTGTGCCCGACCACTGGCACAAACAGATCGTGGTCGACGCCGTCACCGCCGGCAAGGACGTCTACTGCGAAAAGCCGATGTCCCACACTGTGGCAGATGGTGCAGCCATGGTCGCAGCCGCGAAAAAGTCCGGCCGCATCGTGCAGATCGGCTCGCAGCGCACCAGCTCCGCTCTGCTCGCGAAAGCCAGGCAGCTCTACGATCAGGGAGCCATCGGCGATCTGCTCTCCGTCGAGCTCTCGCTCGGCCGCAACGATCCCACCGGCGCGTGGGAGTATCCTCCCCCTCCCGGCCTCTCGCCCGGAAACGTCGACTGGGACACCTGGCTCGGCGCCGCGCCCAAAAAGCCGTTCGATCCGATCACCTACGCGCGCTGGCGCTGCTGGAAGGAATACGGCACCGGCGTTGCCGGCGATCTCATGGTGCATCTCGTCAGCGGCATGATGTTCGTCACCGGCATCAACCAGGCGCCCTCGCGCGCCTTCGCCACCGGAGGCATCGTGCGCTGG
>Ga0074046_10000629_pt1 | contig 32333 bp, 31 predicted proteins | sample BogForMeECP23OM3_FD_94441 | JGI IMG/M metagenome (GOLD analysis project Ga0074046, IMG submission 94441) | Bog forest soil microbial communities from Calvert Island, British Columbia, Canada - Bog Forest MetaG ECP23OM3 | ecosystem: Environmental > Terrestrial > Soil > Wetlands ... | reverse complement strand
CTCTCTCTCTTGGAACGCCAAGTCGCCAGCCACTCGAAAGCGGCCGAAACAGTAAATATGATGAAAGCTGCGATGAGTGGCTTGAATCGCCTGCTCAACGCCGTCCTCGACATTTCACGCCTAGACGCTGGGGTAGTGGTGCCTATTACGGAATTTGTCGACCTTGGCGCGTTGTTCAGCCGACTGGCGACGGAATACACGCCGAAAGCGGCGGATAAGGGCCTTCAATTCCGCGCGGAGCGGCGGCGGCTGTGCGCGAACACTGACCCCAATCTTCTGGAGCGCGCCCTGCGCAATTTGATCGAAAACGCCCTTCGCTGCACTACGGAGGGCGGCGTCCTCGTCGGGACTAGACGAAGAGGCGAGTTCGTCAGGATCGATGTGGTCGACACCGGCGTCGGCATCCCAGCCGACAAACAGACGGAAATCTTCGAGGAGTTCCACCAGTTGCACAATCCCGGCCGCGACCTTGGTTTGGGGCTAGGCTTGGGATTAGCCATCGTCGCCCGCCTCGCCGAGCTATTGGGCGCGAGGGTTGAAGTGGGCTTCAAGGCTTGGGCGCGGTTCGCGGTTTTCGCTTTTGCTGCCTTTGGCTTTCGATATTGCACCGTCGGTCGCGGCGCAACCGCCGCCCGAAGATACTGGCGGCCGCGTCTTGATCATTGAGGACAACGCTATTTTGCGCCTTGGTCTTGAAGCGACGTTGAACGAATGGGGCTATGAAACTCTCCTCACGACATGTGGCGAGGACGCTCTCGATCTCGGCGCGAAGGACGGTTGGCGATTTGATGCAATCCTCACAGACCAACGGCTTGGCGCCGGGCTTACGGGGAGCGAAACCGCGAAGGAGATCAAGCGCCGGGCCGGCCGCGCCATCCCCACTTTGCTGCTGACCGGCGACACCGCCAAGGAGCGGATCGCCGAAATCGACGCGAGCGGCTTCTACTTGCTTCACAAGCCCGTTGCCACCGACGACCTGCGGCGTAAACTGGCTGAACTTATTCAGCGATGAAGCCCCCCTATCGATCAACCGGCGAATGGGGATCGATCAGTTCGGTACGACCGCTGCCGGCGGCTCCAATCGCCGCGCCTGCTCACAGTTAGGCGTAGTGCGTTGCTCAGGCGCGTTCGACGGGGCTCTTTGACGACGTCCGGAAAGTCTTGGACGACGTCCGGAAAGTCTTGGCGCTGGAATATCTCAAATCGACACAAGCCAGCGTGGAGGAGATATCGGAACTACTCGGCTTCACGGACGCCGCTAATTTCCGAAAGTCGTTCCGGCGCTGGACCGGAAAGCGACCAAGCAAGTGTCGTTTGACTCAATGACCGTCGCGCCGTCGTCGCGTGTTGTTAATGGGCCAACGCCTCCTTTGGGCCGACTCCGCCCCTACAGGCGTCGTCCATGGAGGTCCGCTTCCCGCCCGATCTGCAACGGAGCCGGGTCCAGCGCTCGATTTGCCGACACGAGGCGCGGAGCGGGACTCCGCTTCATCTCGCCGGTAAGCTCGGGCCGCATGACGCGACGCTTAAAGGAGGGCGGCAGCGATGAAATCCTATCGCAAGGAGCTTTGGTTCGAGACGCCGGGCCGCAGGGCGTTTCTCAATATCACCCCGCAAGTCGAGGCAGCGCTTCAGGAAAGCGGAGTTCAAGAGGGCCTCGTCCTCGTCAACGCGATGCACATTACCGCCTCCGTCTTCATCAACGACGACGAGCGCGGGCTGCACGCTGACTACGACGCCTGGCTGGAGAAACTTGCGCCCCACGAGCCGGTCTCGGCCTATCGCCACAACCCCGGACCGGCGAGGACAACGCCGACGCCCACATGAAGCGCCAGGTCATGGGCCGGGAGGTCGTGGTCGCCGTCACCGAAGGCCGACTCGACTTCGGGCCCTGGGAGCAGATTTTTTACGGCGAGTTCGACGGCGGCCGAAAAAAGCGCGTTCTGATCAAGATCATCGGCGCGTGAAGGCGCTCGCCCCACGGTCCGTCCGAACTATCGGTTCCGAAAAACAGAAGAACGTGCTACGCTTCTGTCTGTGGCCCTGGAACGGATCTTCAGGCGACGCGGCATGGAGGCGAGGCGCGTGACAGACTTGTCGACTCGGGCGGACGGGTTCGCCGGGTTTGCTTCAGCACCCGCGGGGCCGCATCCGCTGCGAAGCCTTTCTCGGCGGCCACAGGGCGTACAGGCGCAGTCGTATTTTGTTGTAACTGCCAAACCGCCGCGCGGCGCGCCCCCACCACCGTCCTTTTCGGACGGTCCCCCCCATTCCGCTTTCGCTTCATGGGGGAGGAGAGCGCCTTTCCTCCCCTGCGCGTCAGCGCGGGGGAGGGGGACCATGCGAGCCATGGTGGAGGGGGCGCTCGCCCAAGGTCGGACTCCTTGGCAATTGCATTTTGCTCGAAACTCGGAGTCAACGCCTTGAAAAACTTCAAAACACGGGTGAATAAGACCCCGCTTTCCGGTGCCGATCGCCTGTCGAACGCGCGCCGAACGCGTGTCGAAGCGCGCCCGAACGGCCGCCGGGCGGCGCTGTTGCCGGGCTCTTTGGCCGAGCCGTCCGGCTGTCATGCGTTTCTGGTAGGATGAGCCGACGCCCAGGCGAGGAGCCCCCCATGCGTATCGAGCCGGCCTTCCTCTTCGATCTCGACGGCACGCTGGTCGACAGCGTCTATCAGCACGTGCTCGCGTGGAAGGAGGCGCTGGACAACGAGGGCCTCGAGCTCAGCGTGTGGCGCATCCATCGCAAGATCGGCATGGGCGGCGGGCTGTTCACCAACCAGCTGATCCGCGAGACCGGGATACCAATCGACGAGGAGCGCGGCGAGCGGCTTCGCAGGGGCCACGCGCGCGCCTACCAGCGCATGGCCGACCACATTCGCCCGCTGCCCGGCGCGCGCGACCTGCTGGCCTTGCTGACCAGCGTCGGCATCGCCTGGGCGATCGCCACCAGCGGACGGATGGAGACGGCCGGCGTCAACCTCAGGGCGCTCGGGATCGATCCGGATAAGGTTCCGGTCGTCACGCGCGATGAGGTCAAGTACGCCAAGCCCGATCCGGACCTCTTCCTCGCTGCGGCCGAGAAGCTCGGCGCGCCGATCGAGACGGCAGTGGTGGTCGGGGACAGCATCTGGGACATGCTGGCGGCGGCGCGCTGCCGCGCGCTCGGCGTCGGCCTTTTATGCGGCGGCTACGGCGCCGAGGAGCTTCAAAAAGCCACCGCGTTCCGCGTCTACGAAGATCCCGCCGATCTCCTCGCCCATATCGACGAACTCGGAGGGCGGCGGTGAGCGCCGGCCGCGACAGAATAGAGTAAACTCCACCAAAAGGTCACGAAGGCGTTCGTGGTCCCTTCTGATCTCTTTGGTGAAGAAACAGGTATAACTTGCTGAAAAAGCGAGAGAAACCTACACCCCTGTCGGGTGATAGTTCGGGCTCTCTCTGGTGATCGCAACGTCGTGGACGTGGCTCTCGCGGAGCGCCGCGTTGGTGATGCGCATGAACTGGGCCTTGCGCTGGAAGACCGGGATGGTCTCGGCGCCGACGTAGCCCATCGCGGCGCGCAGGCCGCCTGCGAGCTGGTGCAGGATCGCCCCGACCGGGCCGGCGTAGGGCACCTGGCCCTCGACCCCCTCCGGCACAAGCTTCATCTGGTCCTTCACATCCTGCTGGAAGTAGCGGTCGGCCGAGCCCTGCCCCATCGCGCCGAGCGAGCCCATGCCGCGGTAGCTCTTGTACGAGCGGCCCTGGTAGAGGAACACCTCGCCCGGGCTCTCGTCGGTTCCGGCGAGCAGCGAGCCGATCATCGCGCAGTCCGCCCCCGCCGCGATCGCCTTGGCGAGATCGCCCGAATATTTGATGCCCCCGTCGGCGATTACCGGCACGTCCGCCGCGCGGGCCGCCTCGGCCGCCTCGAGAATCGCCGAAAGCTGCGGCACGCCGACGCCCGCCACGATCCGGGTGGTGCAGATCGACCCCGGCCCGATGCCGACCTTGATCGCGTCGGCCCCGGCGTCGATCAGCGCCTGCGCCCCGTCGCGGGTCGCAACATTGCCGGCGATCACCGCGACCTTGTTGGTGGCGCGCTGGATGCGGCGGACCTGCTCGAGCACCTGCTCGGAATGCCCGTGGGCGGTGTCGACCACCAGGCAGTCGACGCCCGCCGCCATCAAGAGCTCGGCGCGCGCAAAACCCTTGTCGCCGACGGTGGTGGCGGCGGCGACCCTGAGGCGCCCATCCGCGTCCTTGGCCGCGTTGGGATGGGTGGTCGCCTTCTCGATGTCCTTGACGGTGATCAGGCCGACGCATCGGCCCGCCTCGTCGACCACCACCAGCTTCTCGATCCGGTGCTGGTGCAGGAGCCGGCGCGCCTCGTCCTGCGTGACCCCCTCCCCGACCGTGATCACCTTGCGGGTCATGAGCTCCGTCACCGGCTGGCGCGGATCGTCGGCGAAGCGCACGTCGCGGTTGGTGAGAATCCCGATCAGCCTGCCGGGCTTGCCATCCGGGCCCGGCTCGACCACCGGAATGCCGGAGATCGAGGCGCGACGCATGACCGCGAGCGCGTCGGCGAGGGTCGCGTCGGGGAAGATGGTGATCGGATCGACGACCATACCGCTCTCGAACCGCTTGACCTTTCGAACTTCCTCCGCCTGGTCGGCCGGGTCGAGATTGCGGTGGATGACGCCGATGCCGCCGGCCTGCGCCATGGCGATGGCGAGCCGCGCCTCTGTGACCGTATCCATCGCGGACGAGACGATCGGCAGATTGAGCGGGATGGCGCGGGTCAGTCGGGTGACGATGCTGACGCCGCTTGGCATCACGGTCGAATGGCCGGGCCGCAGGAGGACGTCGTCGAAGGCCAGACCTTCGGGAAAGCCGTTCTCCAGGTTCGCCATCGCCATCGCCTTTGCTCGGTCGGCAGCCCTCGGGCCGCCTGCATGGCGCGGCTGCCTACCATGCCGAAGCGCAAGTTCCTAGGCGGGAGGCGCGGGCTGGCGCGAGAAACGCGCGGCGCACGCAAACAATCGCGCGCGCCTTCACTTCGGCAGCTTGTCCGCGATGACCTCGACCCGGACGATTTCCAGCGAGTTGGCGAACAGCTCCGGCGCCTTCGCCATGAGCGCCGCCGCGACCTTGCCGTTGAGGTGGGCGTCGCGGCCGTGCTCGTCGTCGAAAACGTCGAAGATCGCGAACGTGCTCGGCCCGAGCCGGAGCGCGAACCAGGCGCGGGTTTCGGGCTCCTCCATGACCATCGTGCGGGCTTGGCCGAGAAAGGCGGCGACCTCCTCCTCCTTTCCGGGCTTGGCCTCGAGACGAACGTAAAGCGCGAGCGAAGTCATGTCGGGCTCCTATCGTCGCCCCCGCTTAAGATTTTGCGGCTGGACTGCGCCGGGACGATGGCGCGGCGTCGCGGTCAGCGTGGACACCACACTTCGCCGGATACCGCGGGCGTGCTAGGTTTCGCCCATGTCGCACGTTTCTCCGACCCTCATGGACGTCGACGCCTTCCTTGTCTGGGCGCAGGGGCGCGACGGCCGCTGGGAATTGCGCGACGGGCAGCCCGTGCTGATGGCGCCCGAGAGCGCCATTCATGCGTTGACCAAATACGCGGCGCAAGAATCGCTCAAGGGCGCAATTCAGCGGGCCGGCCTTGCCTGCCGCATGTTTCCCGACGGGATGACGGTGAGGGTCGGCGCGAGAACGGCGTTCGAGCCCGACGCCCTCGTCGTTTGCCCTGCCCCGCCCGACCTCAATTCGATGGAGATCCCCAATCCCGTGGTCGTGGTCGAGGTCCTTTCGCCGAGCACGGCGGCGGACGACCACGGGCCGAAGCTCGACGGCTATTTCTCCGTGCCGAGCGTCGAGCACTATCTCATTCTCGACCCCGACCGCCGAGTGATGATCTGGCACAAGCGCGGACAGGCGGGGGCAATCGAAACCCGCATTCTTCGCGACGGCGCCATCCGGCTCGACCCGCCCGGGCTTGAGGCCGAAGTCGAGGGGTTTTTCCCGGCAGACTGAGTCTCGTCCGACGCCGGCACGAGAGGCCGCGATCTCGGGACGACCGTGGACGTCAAGTCTGGGCTCGAAGGGGGCGAGAAGCTGGTCATGAGCGCCCCTCCCAGACCTCGCGGACGGTGCGAAAGTCAGAATCGCCGGCGACGCCCGCGTCAGCGCCGCCGCAGACGCACCGAAAGACGGTGCAACGACGCAGTAGACTTAAGACGCGGCTGGGGCGCCCGTCAGATGCAGCGCCCCCCGTCCACCTCGAGCACCACCCCGGTCAGGAACGCCGCGTCGTCGCTGGCGAGATAGAGCGCCGCGCCGCCGATATCGGCCGGGGTCGAAAACCGGCCGAGCGGCACGGTCGCCTTGAAGGCGGCGCGCTTTTCCGGCGTGTCCTCCCCCATGAACATGGCCAAGAGCGGCGTCTCGCCGGCGACCGGCGCCAGCGCGCAGACCCGGATCCGGTCGGGCGCCAGTTCGACCGCCATCGACTTCGTCATGACATGCACGGCGCCCTTGGAGGCGTTGTAGACGGTGAGGCCCGGCCGAGGCCTGAGCGCCGCCGTCGAGCCGACGTTGATGAAGACGCCGCCGCCCTGCGCCCGCATGTGCGGGACGAAGGCCTGGGCGGTGAGCAGCAGCGATTTCACGTTGACGGCGAAGATGCGGTCGAACTCCGCCTCCTCGACCTCCATCAGCGGCTTGTTGCGATGGGTGGTGCCCGCGTTGTTGACCACGATGTCGACCCGGCCGAACGCCTCGATCGCAGCTTTCGCCGCCCGGTCGACGTCCTCGCGCTTCGAGACGTCGGCCGTGAGCGCGATCGCCTGGGGGCCGAAGCGCTTTGCCGCCGCCTCGGCGATCTCCGCCCTGAGGTCCAGGCAGGCGACCCGCGCGCCCTCCCGGACGAATGTCTCGGCGACGCCGTAGCCAAAGCCCTGCCCCGCGCCGGTCACCAGCGCGGCCTTGCCTTTCAGTCGCATGGATCTCATCCCCTTCCCGGGCGCGTCTCTTGCTTAGCTCGCCTTCTTGCGCTCCTCGACGATCGCGTCGTCGATCGCCTTGGCGCGGATCGCGGCCGGGCGGGCGCTGATCAGCCCCCAGTAGCGCTCGAACGCCGGGCGCCTGTCGATCCCCCGGAACGCCATCCCCCAGCCGATCTGCGAGCCGACATAGACGTCGGCGGCGGTAAAGTGGTCTCCGGCGATGTATTCCGTCCGGTAAAGCGCGCCCTCCAGCGCGGCCAGCGTCCGCTCCATGTTGCCGTAACCGACCATGCCCTCCCGGTCCTGGGGGACCTCGCAGCCGAGCGCCTTGTCGGTGACCGCCGCCTCCACCGGCCCCGCGGCGAAGAACAGCCAGCGGTAGTACGGCCCGCGCTCGCGCGACGCCGGGGGCGGCGCGAGTCCGGCGGCGGGAAAGACGTCGGCCAGATAGGCGCAGATGGCGGCGGCTTCCGTGACGACCGTGTCGCCGTGGCGGATCGCCGGCACCTTGCCCATCGGATTGATCGCCAGATAGTCCGGGCTCTTCATCGAATGTCCGAACTCCAGGATCTTCGTCTCATAGGGCTGGCCGACCTCCTCCAGCATCCACCGGACGAGGCGGGCGCGGGACATAGGATGGGTGTAGAAGACCAGTTCGTCGCTCATGCCTCGCTCTCCGTTTGCGTCCCGATACGCTTCACCGGCCCTTTGTGATAGATCAATGACGAAAAGGCGATGCTCGCCTTCCCGAACCCGGACCGCTCATGCGCATCGAAACCGACGTCAAGCTGGATTTCAAGGACGTTCTGATCCGACCGAAGCGTTCGACGCTCAACACCCGCAGCGCGGTCGATGTCAACCGGGCGTTCCGCTTCCTGCACACAGGCTCGGAGTGGAAAGGGTTTCCGCTCATCGCCGCCAACATGGACGTGACCGGCACCCTGGCGATGGCCCGGGCGCTCGGTAAACATGGGGCGCTGACCGCCCTGCACAAGCATTATCCGGAGGACGAGCTCGTCAAGTTCTTCGCCGGGCCGGACGGCGCGCACGCCTTCTACTCCCTCGGGACGACCGCGGCCGACCTCAAGAAGCTCGCCGCGGTGGCCAAGCAAACGCCGGTCCGGCTCATCTGCCTCGACGTCGCCAACGGCTACTTCGAAAAGTTCCTCGACGTCGTCAAGCGGGTCCGCGACGACCACCCGGAGGCCGTCATCATGGCGGGCAACGTCGTGACCGGCGACATGACTGAGGCCCTGGTGATCGCCGGGGCCGACATCATCAAGATCGGGATCGGGCCGGGGTCGGTGTGCACGACGCGGCGCGTCACCGGCGTCGGCTATCCGCAGCTTTCCGCGATCATCGAATGCGCCGACGCCGCGCACGGCCTCAAGGGGCTCGTCTGCGCCGACGGCGGCTGCACGGTTCCCGGGGACATCGCCAAGGCCTACGGGGCCGGGGCGGATTTCGTGATGCTCGGCGGCATGCTCGCCGGCCACGACGAATGCGCCGGCGACATCCGCTACGAAACACGCGATGGCGAGAAGGTCCCGGTCAGCATGTCGTTCTACGGCATGTCGTCGGAGACGGCGATGAAGAAATACGCCGGCGGGGTCGCCCACTACCGGGCCGCCGAGGGCAAGAGCGTGGAGACGCCCTATCGCGGCCCGGTCGAAGGCACGATGGCCGGGATCATGGGCGGGGTGCGCTCGATGATGACCTATATCGGCGCGGCTCACCTCAAGGAGGTCTCCAAGCGGACGACCTTCGTCCGCGTCACGGCGCAGACGAACGACGTGTTCGGCGGCTAGCGGCCATTCTACTGACAATTCCCGGGCTAGGCGCGATACAAGACGGCGACCGCTACAGTTTCACGAGCGTAGCGACGTAGAACCCATCCGTCCCCGTCGTGTGGGGGCTCAGCCGGAGGCCGGGGCCGAACGGCGAGGCCCGCTCGGCGAGGGCCGGGAGGCCGGCCGCGCGCGCCGCAGTCGCCGCGTCCACGGGCAGAAAGTCGTCGTGCCGGCCTAGAAAGGCGGAGGCGCGGTCCTCGTTCTCGGCCCGCAGCACCGAGCAGGTGACATAGACGATGCGCCCACTAGGCTTCACGAAACGCACCGCGTTTTCAAGCGCTTCATCCTGATCCTTCATGCGCTGCTCCAGCGCGCCCGGACGTATGCGCCACTTCGCGTCGGGGTTCCGCCGCCACGCCCCCGAGCCGGTGCAGGGCGCGTCGATCATCACGAGGTCGCAGCGGCCCTCAAGATCGGCGACGACGTCCGCTTGGCCCTTTGGCGCGCGGACCTGCACGTTGCGGGCGCCCGAGCGCGTGAGTCGATCGAAGATCGGTGTGAGCCGACGCCTGTCCTCGTCGGTCGCATAGACCTGCCCGTGATTGTCCATCATGGCGGCGAGCGCCAAGGTCTTGCCGCCGGCGCCTGCGCAGAGGTCGAGGACCTGCAGGCCGGGTTTCGCCTCGCTGAGGAGCGCGGCGAGCTGCGAGCCTTCGTCCTGAATCTCGATGAGCCCCTTGACGTAGGCCGGCTCGGCGTTGAGCGCCGGTCCCCGCCCGTCCGGGCGGATGGCGATGCGCAAGCCGACCGGCGACAGCGGCGTCGGCTCGGCGCTAAGATGCGCGAGCGCAGCGAGCGCCTTTTCGCGCGTGGTCTTGATGAGATTGGCGCGCAGGTCGACTGGTGCGCGGTCGGCGAGCGCCCGCCCCTCCTCGGCCGCCTCGGCGCCGAACGCCGCCTCGAACTGCGGCGCGAGCCATTCTGGAAAGTCGCCGGCCACGTGCGCCGGCGCGCCCTCGAGGGTCGCGGTCGCAAGGCGGTCGCGCTCGCCGTCGCTCAGCGCCGCCGGCGCGTGGCCCTCGCCGGTAAACAGCGCTGCGATCGCCCCAAGGTCGAGGCCGCGCGTCTGCTTGAGCGCGCCGATCGCCTCGGCGCGCGGCGTGGATTCGCCCATCAGCCACGCAGACGAGCTTTTCCGGCGCAGCGCGTCATAGACGAGGGCCGAGATCGCCGCGCGGTCGCCGGACCCCGCGAACCGATGCGTGAGCCCCCAGTCCTTCATCGCGTCTGATGCGGGACGGCGGCGGCCCTCAATGTCGGCCAAAACTTCGATGGCGGCGGAGACGCGGGCGGCGGGAGTCATGCGCGCTCTTTGGCGCAAACCGCGTGGGAACGCAAAAGGGCCGGCGCCGGCGCCTCCCTGAGGCGCTTCCGACCTTCCGGCGCTGGCGCTCACGAGAGGTTGATGCGGGAAGCTCAAAGCCTCTGGCGCCGCGCCCGTGCGCCCGGCTAGACTCCACCAGGCAAGCGTACTGAAGAGGGATGGCCATGGCCCACGACCACGAGCCCCATGAAGCCAGCGACCGCTGGAAATACGACGGCGTGCGCGTCATCAAGGGCGATCAGCTCGACCCCAACACCGCGCAGACGCCCGGAATGTTCCGGCAGGCGGCGATCAACCATGCGCGGGTCGGCGCCCAGAAGATCTGGGCGGGGACCGTCAGCATCGAGCCGGACGCCAAGACGGGCGTCCATCACCATGGCGCGCTCGAGAGCGTCATCTATGTCGTGAAAGGACGGGCGCGCATGCGCTGGGGCGAGCGGCTTGAGTTCGTGGCCGAGGCCGGACCCGGCGACTTCATCTTCGTGCCGCCCTACGTGCCGCACCAGGAAATCAACGCCGATCCCGATCAAACCCTGGAATGCGTCCTCGTGCGCTCAGACAACGAAGCGGTCGTGGTGAACATCGCCAATGTCGAGCCCGTCGAGAAGCCGGAAGAAGTCTACTGGGTCGATCCCATCCATCGGCGTCCGTGACGGGCGAACGCCCTGGCGGCGCCGCCATTCCCGGAATTCGTTAGTTTCAAGGAGGGCGTTTCTCACACCACGACCTCGTCCTCAGGACGAGGTCGTGGGTGCGGAATCGGCCTTCCTGTTCGGGAGTTACCGCAATTTTACGGTTGCGGCCCGTGCTGGCGCAGCTCGTGCTCCGCGCGAAATACGTTGGCGTAGAGACCGTTGATCCACTGGCGTCCGCTCGACGTCAGGCTCAGGTAATGAATGGCGTCCTGGATATAGGGAGAGACGTTTTCCCAGTAGAAGGTCGGATATTTATCGACAAGATCGGCAGGCGAACTGTAGCCGAGTTGTCTGTTCAAGCCGTTTTCTTCAAATTCGCAATAGAGCGCATTCGCCTTTTTCAGATAATGGGGATCGCCGAGCTGTCCGATCAGATCCGCAGCTCTGAGCAGGCCCGCTTCCTCGCCCACGTTTGGATCCTCGGGCTTCTTCGAGTACGGGAAGCGTGTGTGCTCGATCGCGCGTGCGACGCGCGATCCGTCGAGCTCGTCGATCCGCGAAAACCGATCCAGCACGAACAGCATCGACCGTTCGACATGATAAGGCGCGAGCGCGGCGTCGGAGGCGCCGCGGGGCACGGCGACCTTACGGCCGGCGGCGTCGACGACGTAACGGTCCGCTTCGTCCCCGTTCAGGAGTCCGCGGACGTAGCCGATGTCGTGTGTCAGGCAGGCGACGATGAAGTGGCAGTAATCGGACGGCGTCGAGTCCACGACCAGCGCCCGGCCCTTAAAAATGTCGTGGCCGGCAAGCGTGACCAGCATCGTATGCTCGATGTCGTGATAGAGGGCGTCGCTGTTGCCGATGCAATCGATCGCAAGCCGCGCGGCGAACGGGACGATCTCGGCGAGGCGCGCGTGCGACACCCCGAACCGGTCCTTCATGTCGGCGGCCAGGAACGCGCCCAGCGCATCGGCGGCGAGCTGGGGCAGCGTGATCATGGATCGCGCCGACCGCAACGGCCGAGACCCTGCGCGGGCTCGATCCCGGACAAAAGCACGCCCATGCCCGCCTCCGCAAATCCGCCCCGCCCTGTCGGCCGACGATAGCGCAATTTCCGCGCCCACGCACCGGTATCAAACCGCTCCCCTGGGAAAATCTCCGGCGGCGCGAGGCGATTATCACCACCAAGGACACGAAGATGCACGAAGCCCTGGTGGGCCTTCGCGCCCTTCGTGGTGAAGGCTTGCGAGGAGCGTCGCACCGCTTGCCTCACCGCGCGTAGGCGTACGGGCCGCCCCGCGCCAACGCCTTGCGGTAGGCGGGACGGGCATGGATGCGTTCGACGAAGGCCTCGAGCTTCCGCCGGCCTTCGAAGGCCCCGGCCCGCGCCCCGCCCGCTTCGAGCGGAAAGCTCATCATGACGTCGGCCGACGAGAATTCCTCGCCCGCGAACCAGGGGCGCGCAGCCAGCTCCGCCTCGATAAAGTCGAACATGGTCTTGAGGTTCGGCGATGCATAAGCCTGCCGCGCGGCCTCGGCGGCCGACTTCGCCGCCTCCTGGAGCGGCCCCGGCGCGCGGCCCGGCAGGGTCGACAGCACCAGGTCCAGGAGAATCTGCGGCATCAGCGACCCCTCGGCGAAATGCATCCAGTAGGTCCAGCGCAGCCGGTCCGGCGTCCCCAACTCCGGCCGCAGGCGTCCGCCCGCCTTCTCGACCAAATAGTCCACGATCGCGCCGGTCTCCGCGATGGTCACGCCGTCGTCGACCAGAACGGGTGACTTGCCGAGCGGATGGACGGCCTTCAGCGCCGGCGGCGCGAGGCGCGTCACAGGATCGCGCTCGTAAAATTGGATCTCGTAAGGCAGCTCGAGCTCTTCCAGGAGCCAGAGCACCCGCTGCGAGCGCGAATGATTGAGGTGATGGACGACGATCATGAGCGCTTCCCTTCCCAAAAATCCGACAGCGACGAGGCTACGCGCGCGCTCGCGGCGCCAGCGTGTCAGAGCTTGCGCATCGCCGCCCCGACCCGGGCGATGAACGCCTTGCGCTGCGCTTCATTTGCGACATTCATGTGGTAAAGCGCGTAATAGTCCGCCCGCGCCTTTCCGCCCGTGAACCAGCGCAAATAGCGCGTGACCATTGTCTTCGGCGGATCGCCCATCCATTTGGCCATCCGCCAGGGCCGGCCATAGGTGACGATCCCGACAATCCGGCGCACGTTGAACAGCATCGGCTTCACGTGCGCCGGGTCGGAGAGGTCGAAGGCGACGCCCGGCATCAGCACCCGATCGCAAAACCCCTTCAGCATCGCCGGCATGCCGAAGCACCAGGTCGGAAACTGCATGACGATCGCCTCGGCGGCGGTCAGGCGCGCGATGAGCGGCTCGAGCCCGACACGGTTTTGCGGCGCGTCATGGTAATGCCGCCGTCCTTCCTCGCTGAGGACAGGATCGAATTTCTCGGCATAGAGATCGAGGAGGTCGATCTCGTGGCCCGCGGCCTTCAGGCCCGCGAGCGCCTCCGCGCGGACGGCGGCGTGAAAGCTTTCGGGCAGCGGATGGCAGTAGATATAGAGGACGCGCATGCGCCGAGCGGAAGCAAGGACCGTGCTGCGCTTTGGCGGCCTCAGCGCCCGAGCATCAGCATCAGGTTCTGCACCGCCGCGCCCGACGCGCCCTTGCCAAGGTTGTCGAACTTGGCGGTGAGCACCGCCTGCCGGCGGGCCTCGTTGGCGAAGACGTGAATCTCGATGTCGTTGCTGCCGTTGAGCAATTCCGGCTCGATCCGGGCGTTCTCCGTCGTGGCGAACACCCGGAAGAAGTTCCGCCCGTCGTAGTGCTTGTCGAACACCGCCTTGAGGTCCGCGAGCGTCGGCTTCTTCGGCAGCGCGTCGAGATGCAGCGGCACGCTGACCAGCATGCCCTGCCGGAAATTGCCGACCGAAGGAACGAAGATCGGCCGCGCAACGAGGCCGGAATAAAGCTGGATCTCCGGCATGTGCTTGTGTTCGAGGGCGAGGCCGTAGAGCTCGAAGGCCGGCGCCTTGCCGGTCTCGTAGGCCTCGATCATCGACTTGCCGCCGCCGGAATAGCCGCTGACCGAGGTGATCGACACCGGCGTCTCCTTCGGCAAGAGGCCGGCGTCGACGAGCGGCCTCAAAAGCGCGATCGCGCCGGTGGCGTGGCAGCCCGGATTGGTCACTTTCTTCGCCTTGGCCACCGCCTCGTCCTGGCCGGCGATGAGCTCGGGAAATCCATAGATCCAGCCGGGCGCGACGCGGTGGGCCGAGGACGCGTCGATCACGCGCGGCGCCTTCACGCCCATGGCGTCGACGAGCTTCGCCGCCTCCTTGGCCGCCTCGTCCGGCAGGCAGAGGATGACGACGTCCACGTCCTCATAGATTTTCTGCTTGGCGGCCGGGTCCTTGCGCGCCTCGGGGGCGAGGCTCGCGAGTTCGATCCCGCTCACGCCGTCGAGCTTCTCCCGGATCTGGAGCCCGGTGGTCCCCGCCTCGCCGTCGATGAAGATCGTCGCCATGATCGCCTCGTAATCCTCAATCCGAAACCCAATCGCGCTCGCGCGCGGCCACGCGCTCTCTTCAGCGTCGGCGCAGTCCGGCGGTGCGGGCGGACGATCATGGCGCAGGTCTTTCCTATGAAACGGGCGTCACGGTCAAGCGGTGCGAGGCGCCGCCGTGGCTGGGCTCTGCCTGGCGCACCCGCAAACACCTGGAGTCGGGCCCAGCGGAAGTCTAGAATGCCTCCGACGGAATCGAACGCTACGCAGGAGCCTGGGGATAACTAAAGAGGCTGAGCTCGCTCTCCGCTCCCGATGCTCAACAGCGCTGGCGCCCTTGTCGACGTGGCCGACCGGGACGCCCTATACAGGGTTATCGAAGAGTCTTCCGCCGATTGAAGCTTCGGAGCGCGGGCCCAAGGGAGGCGCGGCCAAACGGGCCAGTCGCGCGGCGTTATTCGCTTCCCGCCGCAACGGCCATCGGGTAACCGGACCCATATGACCGCGCAAGCGCTGATTCTTCTGGCTCTGAAGGCCAGCATCGTCCTCTCCGTGTTCGCGATCGGCCTCGTGTCCCGGGTCGAGGACACGCTCTTCCTGCTGCGCCGACCCGGGTTGCTCCTGCGCTCGGTTCTGGCGATCAACGTCGTCATGCCGCTGGTCGCGGCGGCGATGGCGTGGAGGTTCGATCTGCCGGTGGCGGTGGAGGTGGCGCTGGTGGCACTCGCCGTGTCCCCGGTCCCGCCTCTGCTGCCCAAGAAGCAGATCAAGGCGCGCGGCGAGCCCTCCTACGCGATCGGGCTTTTGGTCGGCGCCGCGCTGGTCGCGATCGTGTTCGTTCCCATCGCCGTCGAATTGCTCGGCCTGGCGTTCCAGTTGCCGGTCCACATGAACCCCTGGCCGATCGCGAAACTCGTGTTCGCGACCGTGCTCGCGCCGCTTCTTGTCGGCATCCTCGTGCGGCGGCTCACGCCGGAGCTCGCGGCGCGCTTTGCGCGACCGGTTGGGCATGTCGCGAATATCGTGCTAGTGCTGTGCTTTCTGGCCGTGCTCATGACCGCGTGGGCCGCGATCGTCGACCTGGCCGGAACCGGCGCATTCTGGGCTGTCGCCGTCTTCGTCGGCGTAGGCCTCGCCGTCGGGCACTGGCTCGGCGGCCCCGAGCCCAACGACCGCACCGTGCTCGCGCTCGCCGCCGCCACCCGGCACCCCGGCGTCGCGATGGCGATCAGCTCGGCAAACTTTCCCGGCTTCAACGCGGTCCTGCCGGCCTTCCTTTTGTATGTCGTCGCCGGGGCCGTCCTGGCGATCCCCTACGTGATGTGGCGCAAGCGCGCGACTGAGGCGCTTTCGAGCCGCGATCGCTGATCGCGGCGGACGCAGTCGACGACCGCGTCTCCAGATGCGTGCGCGCCGCTCGACGACAAAAAGGGCGGCCGAAGCCGCCCTTCCGTAACCGCAAATAGCCGCTCGCTCAGCGCTTCGAGAACTGGAAGCTGCGGCGGGCCTTGGCGTGGCCGTACTTCTTGCGCTCGACGACGCGGGAGTCGCGGGTGAGGAAGCCTTCCTTCTTGAGCGCAGGCCGGAGGTCGGGCTCGTAGTAGGTCAGCGCCTTGGCGATGCCGTGGCGCACCGCGCCCGCCTGCCCCGACAGGCCGCCGCCGTTGACGGTGACGGTGACGTCGTACTGGGTGATGCGGTCGACGAGGACCAACGGCTGGCTGAGAATCATGCGCAGCACGGGCCGTGCGAAATACACGTCGAGCGGCTTGCCGTTGACGGTCGCCAGGCCCTTGCCGGGCTTGATCCAGACGCGGGCGACAGCATTCTTGCGCTTGCCGGTGGCGTAGGCGCGGCCCTGCTTGTCGAGCTTCTGGACGTGGACGGGAGTCTCGGCGACTGCCGGAGCGAGGGACGAGGTCTGGAGGTCGGCCAGGGAGGAGAGGGTTTCAGCCATGGGTTAGACGGTCGGGGTGTTTTTGGGATTCATCTTGGCGACGTCGAGCACGACCGGCTGCTGCGCGGCGTGCGGATGATCGGGGCCCTTGTAGACCTTGAGGTTGCTGAGCTGCTTCTTGCCCAGCGGCCCGCGCGGAAGCATGCGCTCGACCGCCTTCTCGACAATGCGCTCGGGGTATTTGCCCTCGAGGATCGACTTGGCGGACCGCTCCTTGATGCCGCCGATGTAGCCCGTGTAGTGGTAATAATTCTTGTCCTCGCGCTTCTTGCCGGTAAGGACGACTTTTTCCGCGTTGATAATGATCACGTTGTCGCCGTCGTCGATATGCGGCGTGAAGCTGGGTTTATGCTTGCCGCGCAGACGCATCGCGACGATGGTCGCGAGCCGCCCGACGACGAGGCCCCTGGCGTCGATGAGAAGCCACTTCTTCTCGACATCGGCCGTCTTTGTCGAATGGGTTTTGCCGAACATGATGGTTCCACGAAGTTCTTAGGTCGCGGGCTTTTGCCGCGGTCTCAGCGGATTGTCAACGGCGCGCGGCCGGAATCGTCAAGAAAACTGCCAGCTTTGCATATGCGGTACTATAATACCGTGACCCGCAAGATTGTCACCCCCGCGAAAGCGGGGGTCCAGCGCTCCGTCCAACTGCGGGGACGTCCGGACTCTCAGGACCTGGAACCAGTCGCTCAATTATGCCGCTCGCCCATGCCAGCATCATTTCGCGAGCGCCGCGCCGCAAGCAAGTCTCAAACGCTGGCGGCGGTTCTCTGGACCCCCGCTTCCGCGGGGGTGACAGGCTTCGACCCGAGCAATCCAGCCCTCGCTCCCGACAGCCTTCGGCTAGTCACCCTCGCAAACTGCCCTGATTCTCGGCTCGTCCCACGCCGTCTGTGACGCGGGTCGCAGCCTGCACCGGCGAGGCGGTCAAGCAAAGCCGACCCGGACAACCGGCCCGCCGCTCTGATCGATAATCCTGTCCGCAACAAAAGCTTGCGGAAAAACCGAAATTACGCTATGCTGCCTTCATGACGCAATCACAGGCCAGGCACGGTTTCCCCTGCGGCGCGGCCCGCCAGCGCGGGCGCGTCGCCGTTCCACGAGAGGAGGGGCCATAGAGAATTATTTTCGCCCGGGCGCGCTCGTAACCCATTGAAAAGTCTCGATTCGGACGAGTGATTCCAAGGAAATCCAAACGAATCCAAACGCCCCGGAGGCCGAATTCGCGGAGCCTGAGGGCAGAGCTGCGGAGCGCTGAGGAATTCCAAGCTCGCCACATTGTGGCCGCAAACGTGCGGCGACGCGTCCTACGCCCCCTCGTCCCCCTTGGCCGGAATGGAATACGTCCCGGTCGCGTGCGCCGCCATCTCGTCAGAACCCTCGGAGAAGAGCGCCACCTCTCCGACCGCGAGCCGCTTGCCGAGCTTTATCAGCTTCGCCCTGCCGATCAGATCCCTGGGCTCGGGCTTGCGCAAGAAGTTGATGGTGAGGCTGGTGGTCATCGCGAGCTTCACCCGACCGAGTTCGTGCAAAATTGCGACATAGAGCGCGAGGTCTGAGAGCGTGAACATCGCCGGCCCCGAGATCGTGCCGCCGGGCCTGAGATGGTCGGGGTGATAGGCGAGCCGCACGGTCGCGCTCATGGGCCCCACGTCCTCGATGGAATAGTCGCCGCGCGACCAGATCTGCGGGAACACGTCCACGAGGTAGGCGGTGAGTTCCTCGAGGGTGAAGGGTCGTGGTTTGGCGTGATGCGTCATGGCGATCCCGAAAGCGGCAGGATCGTCTAGCCGACGCCGCGATCGCGGGGAATAGGCCGCGCGCTGCGCGCGCCTATTCCGGGGGCGTCGCCGCTTTAGAGCCTTTTTTCAAGAGCCTAAGTGTCGTCTCCGGTTGTTGACGCCTATCCAGGGACGACGTCTGTCGATGACCACGGATCGAGCTTTGGCCGCAGAAGCGGGCGGGAGAACCTTGGCGACCCTGCCGGGGGTGTCGAACGAAAGCAGGCCGGTTGTCGATGAGCTTCTGGACGGGATGGCCGAGGGGTTCTTCGCCCTGGACTCGGAGTGGCGGTTCACGGCCTTCAACCGCGCCGCGGAGGAGATGTTTGCGCTCCGCCGCGAGGACGTGATCGGGAGGCTCTTGTGGGAAGTGTCGCCGACCGTTCGCGGGAGCGAATTCGAGCGTCGCTACCGCAAGGTGATGGCCGATCGCGAAAAGCAGGTGTTCGAGAGCTTCACGACCCGGTCCCCCGTCCGATGGCATGAGGTTCGCGCGTTCCCGCTCGGCGACGGGATCGGCGTCTCCTTCCGGGACGCGACCGAGCGCAAGGCCGTGTTCGAACGGCTCAGGCAGCGCGAGCTCGAGCTTCAGCGGGTTCAGGAGATCGGCCTCATCGGGGGCATGCGCGTCGACGTTCGCGGCGGCTTCTCCGGACACCGCTCGCCGGAATACCTCAAGATCCACGGACTGCCGGAAACATCGGCTGTCGAGTCGCACGAGGACTGGGTCGCGCGCATCCACCCGGAGGACCGCGAACGGACGGCCAACCATTTCCTCGACGCCCTCAAGGGCGGCTCGTCCACCTACGCGTCGGAGTACCGCATCGTTCGTCCGAGCGACGGGGCCGTTCGCTGGATTCGCGCGCTGGCCGAGATCGAGCGGGACGAACACGGCCGCCCGATCGCCCTTATTGGCGCCCACAGCGATATCACGGAGCGGAAGCTTGCCGAGCAGGAGGCGGTCGCGAGCGAGGAGCGGCTGCGGGCGATCGCGGACGCGCTGCCCGTCCTGATTTCGTATATCGACAGCGGCCCGGTATTCCGCTTCGTCAACAAGACCTATGAATTATGGTTTGAACGTCCGCGGAGCGAGATCGTCGGCCGACGCGTCGAGGAGGTCATGCCGCCCGACATGTATGCGGCGCGCCGGGAGAACCTCGAACGGGGGCTCGCGGGAGAGGACGTCACCTACGAAGTCGAATTTCCGCGATCGCACGGCGTGGCTTACACGGAGGTGGTCCACGTCCCGAATCGCGACGCCGCCGGCCGCATCCTTGGCGTTTACGTGGTCGTCACCGACATCACCCAGCGCAAATTGGCCGCGCGCGCGCTCGCGGACAGCGAGGCGCGGTTCCGAGCCATCGCCAACAGCGCGCCCGTGCTCATCTGGGTGACCGGCGCGAACGGGATGCGCGAATTCGTCAACCAGGCCTATCTCGACTACTTCGGCGGAACCTACGAGGAGGCGCTTTCCTACGACTGGCGGCAGGCGTTGCACCCCGATGATCTGCCCCGGATCCTCGGCGCCGCGCCGACCATCGACGCCAAGACCACGTCGGTCGTCGTCGAGGCCCGGTTCAAGCGCGCCGACGGGCGCTGGCGCTGGCTGAGGGCGATATCGCAGCCTCGCCGGAACATTGAGGGGGAACATGTCGGCTACATCGGGGTCGCGCATGACATCACCGACGCCAAGAGAGCGCAGCGGGCGCTCGCGCGGATCAACGAAACGCTGGAGCGGCGGGTCGGCGAGCGGACCGCTGAGCTTGCCGCAAGCGAGGCCCTGGTCAGGACATTCTTCCAGCACTCGGCCGAATGCCACGCCGTGCTCGTCGAGGAGGACAATGGCTTCCGGTTTCAGGAAATTAACCCGGCGTTGGTCCAACTTTACGGCCTGCCGCGCGACGCGGTCGTTGGACGGTTGGCGACCGAGGCTTTGGGACCGGACTCGGGCGCCGAGGTCGACCGCCATCTGAGAGCCTGTGTCGCCGAAGGCGGGACATATCGGTATGAACGCCTGCACGCAGGCCGAGTCGTCGAAGCCGTCGCAACGGCGGTCCCGAGCGGCGACGGCAAGCCGCGCCGCGTCGTCGTCAGCGCGCGCGACGTGACGGAGCGCAGACGCCTCGAGGAGCAGCTGCGGCAGGCGCAGAAGATGGAGGCGCTGGGCCAACTCACCGGCGGGGTCGCGCACGATTTCAACAACATGCTCACCGTCGTCCTCGGCGGCCTGGACGCCATCGACCGGCAAGTCGCTCAAATGCCGGATATTCCGGCCAAAGCGCGGATTCAAAGGTCCGCGGACATGTCGCTCCAGGGCGTCCAGCGCGCTCGCGCGCTGACCAGTCGCCTTCTGGCGTTCTCTCGTCGACAGGCGCTAGCTCCGCTGCGGGTCGATCCCAACGCGCTCGTCGGGGGCTTGAGCGATCTCCTCCAGCGGACGCTCGGCGAGCGCATCGTCCTGAAAACCCTCCTCGCGGACGGCGTCTGGAGCGCGTTCGTCGATCCTAACCAGCTCGAGAACGCGCTGATCAATCTGGCGCTCAACGCGCGGGACGCCATGCCCCGGGGCGGCAGCCTGGTCATCCAGACCGCGAACCGCACGCTCGGCGAGGCTGACGTCGCCGCCTTGCCAGAGCGCATCGAGCCGGGCGATTACGTCGCCATCGCCGTCATGGACACCGGCGCCGGCATGGACGCGCCGACGCTCGCGCGCGCGTTCGACCCGTTTTTCACCACCAAGGAAGTCGGCAAGGGGACCGGCCTCGGCCTCAGCCAAGTCTACGGATTCTGCCGCCAGTCCGGCGGTCACGCCCAGATCGAAAGCGAGCCGGGACATGGGACGACCGTCCGCATGTTTCTTCCCCGCCAAACGGCGCTCTCAGGCGGAGCGACGGAGCGCGCTCAGGTTCAGTTCACCGGCGCGGGCGGTCGGGAAAGCATTCTGCTCGTCGAAGACGACGACGGCGTGCGAGCCTATACGACGGAAGCGCTGCGCGAGCTCGGTTACCGGGTCGCGGAGGCCCCGAACGGAAAGGCCGCTCTGGCCATCCTGGACGACGCGCCCTCGGTGGACCTCATGCTGACGGACGTCGTCATGCCCGGCGAATACAATGGGCGCGAGCTCGCCGAGGAGGCGGTCCGGCGCCGGCCGGGCCTGCGGGTGCTCTACATGACGGGCTACAGCCGCGACGCGCTTTCCCGGAACGGCCGGCTGAACCCCGGCGTGCATCTTCTGAGCAAACCCTTTTCCCTGGAAGAGCTTGCGGCCAAGGTGCGAAGCCGGCTCGATGCGGTCGCCTGACGCGGCAATGAGCCGCAGGTTCGCCGATTTGTCATGATTTTGGCGAACACTGTGTCATAGGCGCATTTGGCGCCTCTCGGACCGCGACTACGGTCCTTTACATGGGAAAACTCATGCCCCTCAGCTTCCGTCCCGCCGCCGTTGCTTCGCTGATTGCGCTTCTCGCGGCCGCTCCCGCCTTTGGCGAGTCGCTTTCCGAGCGCCGCGCCGCCAAGGAAAAGGCCGAGACGGTCGAGGTCGAGGTCGCCTGCGGCAAGCTCGACAAAGAGAATTGCGCCGTCGTCGTACCGGAGATCAACGCCAAGACCGTCAGCCAGAACGTCCGGCTGAAGCCGCTCGAATCCAAGGGCAGCGTCGAGTCGGTCGACGGTCTCTGCGACGGCGACGTGCAGATGGCGGTCGTGCAGGCGGACGTCCTCGCGGTGCGCTCGGCCAAACCCGACTGCGCCGGCAAGGTCGTCGCGCTCGGCGCTCCGCTCTATCCGTATGAGGGCTTCATGGTGCTGCGCGCCGATCAGCGCGAAGGCAAATTCGGCGACCTGATCGACCGCCTTCCGCCGGGAACTGTGCTCAAAATCGCCGCCGGCGGATCGGGCTCGGGCGGAGAACTCACTTTGCGCAATATCCTCGCCAACGCGCCGGAGTGGAAGCAGCTGGTCGACATCTCCCCCGACGGGTCGGAGACCGCGCTCAACAAGCTGCGCGACCATCAGATCGACGCGTTCTTCGTGATGGACGGGCCGCAGTCGCCGTTGCTGCAGGAGGTGCGCGACACGGTCGACCCCAAGACGAAACAGCGCATCTTCAAGTTCGCCGACCTGCGCCCAAGCGACAAGCTGCTCGGCATCCCCTTCAACGGGCGCAGCCTCTACGCGACTGCGACGCTCGAGTCCGGCTGGTTCAGCGCGATCAAATCGATTGCGACGCCTGCCGTGATCGCGGTGCGCGATGACTTCTACCGGACCTATCCCGAAGTCACCGCCAAGGTTCGGCAGGGCGCTGAGGACGCCCTGCCCGCGATCGCGGCGAAAGCCGGCGCCAGGCCGGACTGGGCGAAGGACTTCGACCGGCGATGACGGCGGGCCTCTTTCCTCCCGACCTTACCGCCCGCGCCGCCGCCCTCCTCGATCGCTGCCGCGCCGCAGGCCTCAAGGTGGCGACCGCCGAGTCCTGCACGGGCGGCCTCATCGCCGGGCTGCTGACCGAGATCGCCGGTTCGTCCGCGGTCGTCGAGCGCGGCTTCGTCGTCTATTCCGATGACGCCAAGGAGGAGCTGCTCGGCGTGCCGGCGGCGACGATCGCCACCCACGGCGCCGTCAGCGAGGCGACCGCCCGGGCTATGGCGGAAGGCGCGCTCAAAGCCTCGCGCGCCGAACTCGCCGTCAGCGTCACGGGAATCGCGGGGCCGGATGGCGGCTCGGCGGAGAAACCGGTCGGCCTCGTCTGGTTCGGTTGCGCCCGTCACGGCCAGCCGATCGTGGCGCGCGAGGCGCGGTTCGGCGACATCGGCCGCGGCGCGGTGCGCCTCGCGTCGGTGCGCGTCGCGCTCGACCTGCTTGAGGCGGCCGTGTAGCCGCGATCGGCGAGCGCGGCAGAAAGCGGAGGCGCAAAGCGCCTACGCCCGGTAGAGCGCGTCCGCCCGCTCCTCGAAGGCTTGCGCGAACTTGCGGAAGGCGGCGTCGAACATCGAGCCCATCAACGCGCTGAACGTCCGGCTGCGGAACTCATAATCGATGAAGAAGGTGACGAGCGAGCGTCCCGGCTCCGGCTCGTCGCGGAACGTCCAGATGTTCTCCAGATAGCTGAACGGCCCGTCGATATATTCGACCACGACGCGCAGGCGCGGCTTGTCGAGCTGGACCCGGCTGGTGAACTTCTCGCGGATCATCTTGTAGCCGATCGACATCTCGGCGATCAGCGTGTCACGGCCCTGCCCGTCCGGGCGCCGGCTGCGCACCCGCATCCCGGTGCAGAGCGGCACGAATTCCGGATAGCGCTCGACGTCGGCGACCAGGTCAAACATCTGGTCGGACCGGTGCCGGACGCGGCGCTCGTTGCGGAAGGACGGCACGCCTGAGGCCTCCGAGGCCGCCCCGCCTAGCGGATTAGGGCTTCTGCGCCGGGGCGGGCGCGGCCGGTGCCGGAGCCGGAGCCGAGGGCGCCGCCGGGGCGTTCGACTGGCCCTGAAGCTGCTTCAGTTGGTCGAGGATGTTGCCCGGATTGACCGGCTGAGGCGCCTGCTGGCTCGCCGGAGCGACCGGTCCCTTGGTCAAAATCGAATGGGGCGCACGGCTCCACCCGGCGATGATCGACATCAGGATCGACGTCGCGAAGAACAGCGTCCCAAGGATCGCGGTCGCGCGCGACAGCGCATTCGCCTGGCCGCGCCCGGTCATGAAATTGCTGGAGCCGCCGCCCGATCCCAGCACGCCGCCTTCGGAGCGCTGCAACAGGACGACCGCGATGAGCGCGACCACGATGAGGATGTGAATGACGATCAGGACCGATTGCATGGGGGCTCTAACGACGAAAGCGCCGGCCGTGAAGGCCGGCGTTCATGAAAAGTTGGCGCGCTCCTACCACGGCGCAAGGGGCGCGTCCATCGGGTCGATCGGGGCTCGCCCTCAGCGATAAGCGGCCGCGATCGCCAGGAAATCCGCAGCCTTGAGGCTGGCGCCGCCAACGAGAGCGCCGTCGACGTTGTTGATGCCGAGGAGTTCCTTGGCGTTGGACGGCTTGACCGAGCCTCCGTAAAGGATCCGCACCTTCGCCCCAGCCGGCCCATAAATCTCGCCGAGCAGCTTGCGGATCGAGTCGTGCATCTTGGCGACGTCTGCCGGCGTCGGCGTGAGGCCGGTGCCGATCGCCCAGACCGGCTCATAGGCGACGACGACCGTCGCAGGCCCCCCATCCGGCGGCAACGATTCCCGGACTTGGCGCGACACGACGGCGTATTCGAGGCCCGACTCGCGCTCGGCGCGCGTCTCGCCGACGCAGACGATCGCCACGAGCCCGGTCTTGATCGCCGCCTCGGCCTTCGCGCGCACCTCAGCGTTGGTCTCGTGATGGATGGTGCGGCGTTCCGAATGGCCGACGATTGCATAGGTCGCGCCGAGATCCTTCAGCATCGCGGCGGAGGTGTCGCCGGTGAAAGCGCCGCTCGCCTGCGGGCTGCAATCCTGCCCGCCCCAAGTCACCGTCCCGCCTTTGAGCTTTGAGGCCGCCAGCGCGATCAGGGTGAACGGCGGGCAGACCGCGAGTTCGGCCGCGCCCGCCTCCCCGGCGTCGGCCGCCTTGCGCATTGCCTCGATCTCGGCAAGCGACGCCGTGAGGCCGTTCATTTTCCAGTTGCCGGCGACGAGCGGGCGGACGTCCGGGGTCATAGTCCTTGTCTCCTTGAATTGGCCGGCGCGGTGTTATCATCCGCCGAAAGCCTATGCAAAGCGGCCGGCTGCGGCTAATAGGCGCGGTCCAAGCGGCGACGGAAGAGGCGAAGGACCCGAATGCTTGAATCGATGCGCAACGCAACCCAGGGGGTTGTCGGCAAGGCCATCATGACCGTTGTGATGGGGCTCATCATCGTGAGCTTCGTCATCTGGGGCGTCGGCGACATGCTGCGCGGCTTCACCGCTTCGAACGTCGCCTCGGTCGGCGGCGCCAAGATTTCGTCGCAGGACTACCGCTACCAGTTCCAGCGCACCCTGCAGCAATACCAGAGGCGGCTGCGCCAGCCCTTCACCACCGAGCAGGCCCGCGCCATCGGGCTCGACCGTCAGGTGTTGCAGCGGATGATCAGCGAGGCGGCGATCGACGAGGAAGCGCGCAAGCTCGGCCTCGACGTTTCCGACGAGGCGCTGCGCGCCATGATTACGGCCAATCCGGATTTTCAGGACAGCTCCGGCGCCTTCGACCCGCAGAAGTTCGCGTCCCTGCTGCGCGACAACGACCTGAACGAGCGCTTCTACGTCACCGAACTGAAGAAGAACGCGCTGCGCCAGTTCATCATCGCAGCGCTCGCGACCGGCGTGGCCGCGCCGAAGGCCATGGTGACGTCGGAGGCCGATACCGAGGGCCAGACGCGGTCGGCCGACACGTTCGTCCTCCCGGCGGCGGCCGCCGGAGACATTCCTGCGCCATCCGACGAAACGCTGAAGGCGTACTTCGACGATCGCAAATCGACCTACCGGGCGCCGGAGTTCCGCGCGATGGACGTGGTCGCGCTCGAGCCGGAGACGCTCGCCAACCCCGCCGAGGTGAGCGATGCGGACGCCGAAGCCGCCTACGCCAAGGTCGCGGGCAAGGACCCGAAATACGGCGCGCCGGAGAAGCGCGATCTCGAGCAAATCCTGTTTCCCAATCAGGCCGACGCCGACGCGGCGGAAGCCAAGATCAAGGCCGGCGCGAGCTTCGACGACATCCTCAAGGATCGCAATCTGAAGCCGGAGGACGTTGAACTCGGTCAGACCGCCAAGGACGCCATTGTCGACCCGGCCGAGGCCGAGTCGGTGTTCGCCCTGCCGGCCGGCGGGGTGAGCGGCGTTCTGACCAGCCAATTCGGCCCAATGATCGTCCGGGTGAAGACCATCACGCCGGCGACGGTCAAGCCGTTCGCTGAAGTCGCCGACGAGATCAAGCGGCGGATCTCGGCCAGCCGCGCCGGCGACAAGATCCAGGCCCTGCATGACAAGATCGAGGACCTGCGCGTGTCCGGAAAGCCACTCCCCGAAGCCGCGAAGGAGGCGGGCCTGACGACCCAGTCCGTCGCCGCCATCGACGCGACAGGCAAGGACCCGAACGGCAAAGAGGTCCCGCTGCCCGACGGCCCCGATCTTCTCCGGGCGGCATTCGCCTCCGATGTCGGCCTGGACGAGGCGCCGCTGCAGACCAAGGACGGCGGCTTCATCTGGTTGGCCGTGACCAAGGTCGAGCCGTCGCACGAGCGCACCTTCGAGGAGGCAAAGCCCGAGGTCGAGGCGCAGTGGCGGACCGAGCAGGTCGAGAAGGCGCTGGCCGCCAAGGCCGATGATCTCGTCAAGCAGTTGCGGACTGGCGCGAGCGCCGCCGATGTCGCCAAGAGTGTCGGCGCGACGGTCAAGTCGGTCGTCGACATCCATCGCGACGAGAAATCGAGTCTACCGGAGTCGGTGGTCGCGGCCATTTACCGTGAGCCTGCGGATGGAGTGGGATCGGCCGCCACGCCCGAGGGCCGGACGGTGTTCAAGATCACCGCGGACCAGACGCCGCCCGTCGACGCGATCGACCCTCGCGTCAAGTCGATGGCCCAGCAGCTCGACGGTGCGACCCGCGAGAGCCTGATCGACCAGTACATCGCCGGGCTGCGCCGGTCGCTCGGCGTCACCGTCAACCCGTCCGTGATGCAATCCGCCGAAGGCGGCTGACCTGATGACGATGATCCCAGACTACGAGGCCTTCGAACGCGCCTACCTGGCGGGCGCCGCGAGTGTCGCGGTGACGACGCTGGTCGCCGACCTCGAAACCCCGGTCTCGGCCTATCTCAAGCTGGCACGCGAGCGTGCCGGTAACATTTTCCTGCTGGAATCGGTCGAGGGCGGCGCCCAGCGCGGACGCTATTCGATGATCGGGCTCGATCCCGATCTCGTCTTCCGCTCGACCGGAGAGCGCGCCGAGATCAACCGGAAGGCGCTGCTCGAGCCCGACGCCTTTGTCCCCTTCCCAGGCGACCCGCTCGCGGCGCTGAGGGCGCTGCTCGACGAATCCCGCATCAAGCTGCCGCTGGGCCTGCCGCCGATGTCCGCCGGGGTGTTCGGCTATCTCGGCTACGACATGGTGCGCCGGATGGAGCGACTTCCGGCCGCCAAGCCCGACCCGATTGGCGTCCCGGACATGCTGCTCATCCGTCCGACCGTCATGGTCGTGTTCGACGCGGCGCGAGACGAGATGATCATCGTGACGCCGATCCGCCCCTCGGCCGGCGTGTCGGCCAAGGCGGCTCATGAGGCCGCTCAGGCGCGGCTCGAGGCGGTCGTCGCGGCCCTCGAAGCGCCGCTCGATCACGGCGCCGGCGAGGCCGACCCGCTCGCCACCGCGGGCGAAGCCGTCTCCAATACGACCGAGGCCGAGTACAAGGCGATGGTCGCCAAGGCGAAGGACTACATTGCCGCGGGCGACGCTTTCCAGATCGTGCTGTCGCAGCGCTTCACCAGCCGGTTCGATCTGCCTGCCTTCTCGCTCTATCGGGCGCTCCGGCGGGTCAATCCATCGCCGTACCTCTGCTATCTCGACTTCGGCGACTTCCAGATCGTCGTCTCGAGCCCCGAGATCCTGGTCAGGGTGCGTGAGGGCAAGGTCGTCATCCGGCCGATCGCCGGCACGCGCCCTCGGGGCAAGACGCCAAGCGAGGACGCCGCACTGGAGGCGGAGCTCATCGCCGATCCAAAGGAGCGCGCCGAGCACCTGATGCTGCTCGACCTCGGCCGCAACGACGTCGGCCGGGTCGCGAAGATCGGCACGGTCCAGGTGACCGACAGCTTCTTCATCGAGCGCTACAGCCATGTCATGCACATCGTCTCGAACGTCGAAGGCGAGATGAGGGACGATGCAGACGCAGTCGACGCCTTGGCGGCCGGCTTCCCCGCGGGCACCGTTTCGGGCGCGCCAAAAGTGCGTGCGATGGAGATCATCGACGAACTCGAAAGGGACAAGCGCGGCATCTATGCCGGCTGCATCGGCTATTTCGGGGCCGGCGGCGAGATGGACACCTGCATCGTCCTGCGCGCTTCCGTGGTGAAGGATGGCCTCATGCACGTCCAGGCGGGCGCGGGCATCGTCTACGACTCCTCGCCCGAAGCCGAGCAGGTCGAGTGCGTCAACAAGGCGCGCGCGCTGTTTCGCGCGGCCGAGGAGGCGGTGCGATTCGCGGCCCGGGGAAAGCGCGGGCAGTAGCCTCGCCCCCGGTCGTTCGCAGGGCCTTGCGCGGACCTCAATTTGGAATCGACTTTTCGAGCACTCACCGGCCTTGAGGCGGTGGGAAGCGCCCTCGGCCAAGCCGACTTCGGATTGAAGGCGATGTCGCCGAGCGTGGTCGGCGCGGCGCCGCGTCACACGGGCGTAGGCTTCTTGCGCCTCGGCACGGTTCGGCGGCCGCTCCGGACCCGATGGGCAGGCGATTGCGCAAATAAAAGGACAAACGGGGACGAGACCTATAAGAGCAGATATCCGCTTCCCGAATCGTAAAGATGCCGTTGACAGTTTCCCCACCGTCTCCTCCGTCAGAGCCCGCGGCCGACCGACGGTCGGCGCTGGCCATGGACATGGACGCCTTTATTCCGGCGGCCCTGACCAATCTTGCGCAGAAGATCACGGCGACCGCGTCGGCGACCTACCGTCCGCGGTTCGGCGTCGGCATCACCGACTGGCGGATTATCGCCCTGCTCGCCGGCGAGCCCTGGATCGCCCCGGTTCGGATCTGCGAGGCGACCGGACTCGACAAGGCCGCCGTCAGCCGCAGCCTGCGCGACCTCGCGGAGGCAGGCCTCGTCGAAGTGCGCAGCGACGAGCCCAACCGGCGCCGCCTGCCGGTCGCGTTGACGGAGAAAGGCCTCGCCGTGCACGACCGAATCGTCGTCGTGGCGCTGGCGCGGCAGGAGCGGTTGCTCAAGGGTTTCTCGCCGGAAGAGCGGGCGCAGCTCAAAGACTTCATCGCCCGTATGTGGCGCGAGGTGGAGACCTTGAAGGCGAAGGACTGACCCGCTGTAGCCGCGCTTCCTGGCCGTCGGTAGACGGGCGTTCTCAACGGGCGCCCTGGGGAGCTGCCGACGCGGTCAACGACCGGATCTCCAAAGGGCGATTCGACGGCACGGCAATCGGGTCTAATTCACTTGCCGCGCCGTCCCTTCCCAGAAGGGCTTGCGAAGCTCCCGCTTGAGAATCTTCCCCGCGCCCGACAGCGGCAGCGGGTCGTCCTGGATCTTTGACGCTGCGCGGGCACTTGTAATGCGCGATCCGCGCGCGGCAGATGTCGATGATGTCCGCCTCGCTGACGATAACGCCGGGCTTGCGCATCACCACGGCATGCACCGCCTCGCCCCACCGCTCGTCGGGAATTCCGATGACCGCGCATTGCGCGACCGCCGGATGCTGCGCGACGCAATTCTCCACCTCGGCCGAATAGACGTTCTCGCCGCCGGTGACGATCATGTCCTTGATCCGGTCGACAATGTAAACGTAGGCGTCCTCGTCCATATAGCCGGCGTCGCCCGTGTGCATCCAGCCGTCGACGATCGCCCTCTTCGTCTCCTCCGGCCGCTCCCAATAGCCCATCATGACGATGTCGCCGCGTGCGACGATCTCGCCGACCTCGCGTGGCGGCAGCGGGGCGCCGTACGGATCGACGATCCGCACTTCGACCATCGCGGCTGGACGGCCGCCCGACCGGTGGCGTCCCTTCGCCCGGCCTTCGCCGATGTGATCCTTCCATGGAAGGACCGTCGCCACGGGCGACAGCTCCGTCATGCCGTAGGCCTGGAAGAACTCGACATGCGGCAGCGCCTTGATCGCGCGGTCGAGCACCGCCTCGGAGATCGGCGACGCGCCGTAGGTCACGCGCTTGAGCGACGAGAGGTCGAACTGATCGAGGCCCGGCTGGTCGACGAACATCTGAATCATCGTCGGCACGAGGACGATATTGCTGACGCGGAACCGTTCGATCGCGCGGGCGACGCCATCAGGTGAAAACGCCCGGATGATCGCATTCGAGCCGCAGAGCAGGAGCGCGAGATACATCCCGCTGGCGTTCGCCAGATGGAACATCGGCGCGACATGCAGATAGCAGCGGAAGACCTCCTCCGTGCTGAATGAGAGCGCGTTGCGCGCACTTGCCAGCAGGTTGCGGTGGCTCAGCATCACGCCCTTGGAGCGCCCGGTCGTGCCGCCGGTGTAGAAAATACCAGCGAGATCGGCCTCCGAGGCTTCGACGTCAGGGATCGGCGCCGCAGCGGCGAGGACTTCCTCGTAGTCGTGGGCGTCCTTGGGCCGCGCATCGGGCGCGTCGTCGGCGTAGAGGAGCGCGAAAGTCGAGAGCTGGTCAGCCATCGCCTCGCCCATCTTGGCGAAGGCCGCATCCACCACCAGAATTTTGGGCCGGCAGTCGGTGAGGCAGGCCTGATTCTCGCCGGCGCTCCAGCGGATGTTGAGCGGCGCGACGACCGCGCCAGCCCAGGCGGTCGCCAGATAGAGCTCGAGATAGCGGTCCTGGTTCAGCATCAGGATCGCGACCCGATCGCCCCGGCCGACGCCGAATTCCCTCAGCGCCCCGGCGAGGCGCGCCACGCGGTCGGCCGTCTCGATCCAGGTCAGGCTGCGATTCTCGAACTGGGTGGCGACGCCATTTCCGTTGAACAGAACAGCGCGATGAAGGCCGAAGGTCGTGCTCATGGCGATCCTCCCCGGCGGCGTCCCGCTCGTTCATTGACCGCGCCGCTTCCGGCGCGGCGCCATGCGATTTTTCCGTCGCCCTTGATCACAGGCTTCCACATTCGCGGAATTATTTCAACGTGGGCGGCGGGAGTTTTCGCGGAGCGAGGGGGACGTCCCGATTCAGACGTCCGCAAAACGATTATCGCCGGGGAGAAAAGACTTTGAGCCCGGTCACTCGATTGTCGCAGAGCGAGGCGCTGAGTATAGTCACGCGCGAAAGCGAAACAGCATGCCATCGCAAACAGCGTTGATCTGGGCGGGGGCGACCGGCGCGGCCGTTGCCGCAGTCGGAGCCGCCGGGCTCTATTGGACCCATCCGGACCTCCTGCGGCCGAACCCCGTACCTGCAACCGTGACCGAATCGGCTGAGCCGACGGCGGCGCCGGCGCCCGCGCCGGACAAGACCGCCGCGCTCGCGCCGACTCCGTCCGTCCCGACGCCGTCCCCTGTCATGCCGGCCTTCGACGTCGTCAGCGTCGAGCCGAGCGGGGACACCGTTGTCGCCGGGCGCGCCGCGCCGAACGTCAAGGTGGCCCTCGTCGACGCGGGACGAACGCTCGCCGAGACGATGACCGATGCTCAGGGGCAGTTCGTCATAATTCCGGCCCCGCTCCCGCCGGGCGATCATAGCCTCACGCTGTCGTCCGGAGCCGGCGGCCCGGCCGAGACATCGAAAGCGATCCCCGTCTCCGTCGCCCAGCCGCCCGTCAAGACCGCCGCCGCCGCGCAGGGGGCAGCGTCGGCCCCACCGACTTCCGCCGCCCCCCGCCCCGCGTCATCGCCCGTCGCGATTCGCTCGGTCGACGCCAGCGCGGACGGCGGATTGGTCGCCAGGGGCTCGGCCGACCCCAATGCAACCGTCCGGCTCTACATCAGCGGCGCCTATGTCGGCGACGCCCGGACCAAGGACGACGGACGCTGGTCGCTGACCATCGAGCACGGCATGACGCCAGGCGCCTACGAGGTCCGCGCCGATGAGATCGACCCGGGAAGCGCCAAGGTCGTCGCCCGCGCCGATGCGCCGGTCAGCATCCCGACCCTGGCTGCGCCGGAGAAGCCCCGCTCCCCTGCGGCGCCGACCGCACTGGCGTCGTCGGCCGATCTCGTGCTCGACGCCGTTCAGACCCATCACGTTGAGCGCGGCCACACGCTCTGGGGCATCAGCCAGAAGTTCTACGGCGACGGATCGCGCTATGGCATGATCTTCTCCGCCAACGCCGGCCAGATCCGCGACCCGAACCTGATCTATCCCGGACAGACCTTCTTCGTGCCAAAGGGCGAGTCGAAGCCGTGATTCCGGCTCGCCGGCTGAGCCTTCCTGGCTGACGGAGCGAGGCTCGTTCCATGCCGCACGCCCAAGCGAAGTTCGCAATCGCCGCCCTCGACAGCGCCCTGGCCCAGAGGATCGTCGACACGCACATCTGGGCGGTTGAGCAAGGTTTACGCGGCGCGGCCGCTGCCGAACTGTTCGACGGCTATTGCCAGCGGCTGGTCGTCCACGGGACGCCGCTG
>Ga0074046_10000627_pt1 | contig 32356 bp, 22 predicted proteins | sample BogForMeECP23OM3_FD_94441 | JGI IMG/M metagenome (GOLD analysis project Ga0074046, IMG submission 94441) | Bog forest soil microbial communities from Calvert Island, British Columbia, Canada - Bog Forest MetaG ECP23OM3 | ecosystem: Environmental > Terrestrial > Soil > Wetlands ... | reverse complement strand
GCTATCTCGATTCACCGACGAGGCCTACACGCGTGATCGTCGAGTGTTCGCCACCTACGCGGCCGTACTTCTTTTGGCCGGGAGCTATCTGCTGCTCTCTGCGAATCTGCGAGTGCCATTCTTGTGTTTGGCCGCCGTGGCCACGGCTTTCGTATACGCGCGCACCGACAAACTGAGCCTTGGCTTGCACACGTCGTTCTATCTGGCCGCGGCCGCCGCTGCTTCATCGCTTCCGAATTGGGCTGCCAGTGCGCTGGCCGGTACCGTGCCAGCGGCGCCCGACCGGAGCGTTTGGATCGTGGGCGTCGCGGCTGCTCTTTGCTATGTCTTCGGCTCCCAGGGAGCGGTGTGTGCCGCGCAAGATCAACCGAAACGGCGGCTGCTCTGGGTACTTCCTGCAGTCCTCGTGGGTTTTGCGGCGGCGGCTCTGGCCGTGGTGGCAATTGCGTTGCTGGCTGCGGGTCGCCTGGATCTGAGCGCCTCGCGCCTGTCGGTAATACGAACCATCGTAAACTGCGCGCTGGCTCTCTCCTTCGGCTATCTTGGAGCGCGCTGGAAGCAGGTCGAACTCGGCTGGGTGGCATACGCCGCAGTCGCCTTCGGCACCCTCAAGCTGCTGTTTGAGGACTTGAGGTTCGGCAATGCCGCGTCACTGGTCGTCTCGCTTCTATTCTATGGATTGATTCTAATCCTTCTGCCACAGTTGATGCGCCGCAGCCGGGCCGGATCCTGAGTTGCGGCGTCTTGTCTGGTTGCTCGAAGTTGGTGTCCTCGCATTTGTATTTCCTTGGGCGCGGAAAACGCAGCGAGGAAGGGCCCGGTGTTGGCGCGGCTTGAGTGCTCTGTTTTGCGTTTTGTTGTTCTCGCTGGCCGCCGTCCTGTCGAGCTGCGGAGGCGGTGGAAGCAGCGGGGGAGGCGGAGGGAATCCAGGCACACCGCCAGGCACATACAATTTGACGATCAACGGAACGGCTGGCGGAGTAACTCGCACACTGTCTCTCAAGCTAACTGTCGACTAGACCATGCTCCCTGCTGCCAAACTGCCTGCAAACGCGAACACAAACGGCTCAACTGGACGGCAAATCTCCTCATTGAACGTCCGCTGGTACCCCAACCAATCCCGCCAGTGCCTCGGATGCGGTCGGTGAGCCTGACGGATCCGGCTCGCAGACCACCGGGACACCCCCATGCATGACCGAACGACAGATGTTGGCTCATCTATAATTCAGCCGGGGGTCCCAATGAAACAAATGTCCGTCGTAGTCCAGCAGTTAAGAAGGGAACGTGAACAGGTACAGAAGCAGCTCCAGCAAATAGATGCAGCACTCTCGGCGCTCGGAAGTGTCAGCTCCAATGGCGCATCACGCACGATGTCAGCAGCCGGTCGCAGGAAGATCAGTCTGGCGCAGAAGGCGCGATGGGCGAAGGCGAAGGGTCACGCGCCGAAGCCGAAGAGAGCCATCTCGACGGACGGGCGCAGGAGGATCGCAGCGGCGCAGAGAGCGCGGTGGGCGAAGGTGAAGAGCGCAGCCTAAAGGACCCAGACAAAAAGACAAGAGCCGGGGCGGCGATGCCGCTGCCTTGGTCGCATCCTTATTTCTTCTGTCCATGTACGACGGATTCGCCGCTGTTAAACTTACACACTCAGACTCCATTTCCCACGTGCGGGTTCAGCAAGAGCCGCCGTGGCCCGTGTTCCCCATCATGCTGGAGCAGCGAAGTGGCTATGAGCTGAATGCACCAGGGATGTACAGTCGGCGACGGTGGCGCATCCAATTGCCCAGAAGCCGACTTCTGGACAATCTTTGGGAGCGAAACTCGAATTGCTGCGACTCCCTGACTCTGGAGGCGGTAGCCAGGTTTTGAGATTTCGACTCCACTTAACGTTCATGCGGGGCACCTTCGAGTTTTGGGACAAGGCTTATCTTGGGGTTGACTTCTGGAGGAGACTGCCTACTCCCACTTCGCCTGGCTCTCGTGGACAGTTATATAGCGATCGATGGGGAGGTCGGTTATCCGCTGCACTAACCCGCTGGGCTGGGGCCATTTGATTTCGACCCAGTCGATTTTCGTCCTCTGGCCAATTCCCAAGACCACGCGCGGGTCGTGCGAGGAAAGATAACTGCCGCCGCCGACCTTCATGCGGCTGCGTTTCGTGTCACCCGCTTGATAGGTGACGATGGCGCCAACGGCGTCGATGTTGGCCTTCTTGCCCACCAGCTTCAACCCCAGCCAGTGATTCAGGGGTCCGGCGTTGTTTTGCAGCAACACGGGCGGTTCGTCGTTGCAGGAAATCAATACATCGACCGCGCCGTCATTGTTGAAATCTCCGAGAGCAAGTCCGCGCGCCGACATGGGACGCGAGAAGGCGGTTCCGCTGTCGTGGCTCACGTTCTTCAACCCGTTCCCGGTATTGTGGAAGAGCAGAAGCGGTTCCCGGTAGAACACGTTGTCGTAAATCTTTTCGATTAGGTCGTCGGGATGTCCATTGGCGATGATCAGATCGAGATTGCCATCGTTATCGTAGTCAAAGAACTTTAGCCCCCACCCGCTCATGAGTTTGGTCGCATTGGCGATGCCGGAAGGCGCAGCGATGTCGTCAAATGTCTCGTCGTGCCGGTTCTGATAAAAACCGTCAAGTTCGTGGTTCAGGTCCGTCACGAAAAGATCCATCCAGCCATCCTGATTGATGTCGGCAGAATCGACGCCCATCCCGGAGCGCGCCTTCCCGCCTTCGCCGAAAGCCACTCCTGAGGTAAAACCGATTTCCTCAAACTTCTTCCCGCCGCGGTTCACGAAAAGAAAATTGGCGACCGTGTCGTTGGCGACAAACAGGTCCATCCAGCCATCGTTATTAATGTCGGTGGCCACCACGCCCCAGGACTTCCCCGGGTTGTCGGCAATCCCCATCTTCTGGCTGACGTCGGTGAAGGTGCCATCGCCGTTGTTGTGAAAGAGCCAACTTGCCATTGGGGTATAGATTCGCGGATAGCAGTACTCGTTCAGCCCCTTGATCGCCGGAATATTTGGCGCGCCGCAGTTGTGATGCTTCGACTTGTCGAAGTCTACGAAGCGGCAGACGAAAAGATCGAGGCGTCCGTCGTTGTCGTAGTCGAACCACACGGCGCTCGATGCCCAGCCCGGAGCCGCAACGCCCGCGTGTTCCGTGACATCCGTGAACGTGCCATCGCCGTTGTTGCGATAGAGAATGCTGCGTCCGTACTGGGTCACGTAGAGGTCGGGGAAACCGTCGGCGTTGTAATCGCCCACCGCGACCCCCATGCCGTATCCGCCGCCGGGAACACCCGCTTTTTCGGTAACGTCCGTGAAAGTGCCGTCGCGATTGTTTCGATACAGAGCGTTGCGCAATGGCTGTGTAGGCGTGAAGATGTCGCATGGCCCGCTGTTTACGAAATAAATGTCCATCCAGCCGTCGTTGTCATAGTCGAGGAACGCGCAGCCGGCTCCGGTGGATTGAGGCAAATATTTTTCAGGCGAAAGGCCAGCGGTGTGGCGAAAGGTGATGCCGCTGGCAGAGGATGGTACTTCAGAGAATGGATACGTAGGCGAGCCAGACGCGAAGGCCAACCGGTCAAGGGCCGGGAATGCGAGAGTTCTTGCAAGGAGTCGCAAGAAGTCTCGCCTTTCGATTCCTTCGAGCGCACTTCCAGAACTTCGGGAACGGCGTGGCACTGTTATTTCTGCTCCGGGGCCGTCGAACCTGAAGGCTGCTGCTTCTCCATCGCAGTCGCAGCTCTGCGCTTGACTGCCTCCAGCGCCTCCGAAGTCTGGCGCTGCAAGGCAGCTTCGCGGTTTGCGTCGTCTTTGCGGCCCGCCCCGGCGTAGGCTACAGCCAGCTGGTAGTGCCCGGTAGGACTATCGGGCTCCATTTTTTCGTAAGCTTCGAGTGCCGGCACGGCGTCGGAGAATCGCTTAGCCGAGTTCAATGACGTGCCCAATCCCAGGAAGGCCTCTGCGAATCCGGTGTCGAGTTGGGTCGCTCGTGTGAAGTGTTGGATTGCGGTCGAGGAATCTTTCGAGTCCGCCGCCAACTGGCCCAGGACATACTCTGCTACAGCATTGCGGGGATCGATCTCAAGCTCTTCCTCGAAGTTCTTCTTGGCTTGCTCTACCTCGGTCGGCGAAGGCTGGGGCTTTGACAGCAAGGCGCGACCGAGCCGCGCGTGCATTCCGGCCAACGAAGGATTAATTTCCAGAATCTTGCGATATTCCACCGCGGCCTCGTCCCACTTGCCCTGGAGTTCGAGCGCTTCGGCGTTCAACTGGTGGACCTGGAAGGAGAACGGAGCGTCCCGCGCCAGATCCTGAGATGAGCGCAACGAAAGATCGGAGTAAGCATGCGTGGCGGCATAGAGCACTTCGGGATCGTGCGGGAAGTCGCGGCTCAGCACCGCCAGAAAATCCAGCGATTCATACGGTGCGTTGTGCGTCATCGTGCAATGTAAGCCGTCCAGCCCGACTCGTTTCTTGAGGTCATGATCTATAGTCTGCCGGATGGCGCGTTTGAGCAGGGGGAGTGCTTCTGCGCAGTGCCCGCTTTCCGCCAAATTCGTGGCACGCTCCGCTTCTGAGCCACCGGCAGGCGCTGCGCTCTTCTTTGCAGCTTGTCCTGGGGAAAGTGTCGCCAACAGTAATAGGTATAGGAGGAGCAGGGAAGAGAATCCGGCTTGCCGGACGAGTGCACGCATGGGCTGATTATATTCCGAAATCACGAGCGTCTAAGTCTCCGGCGCTTGCCGCGCTCCGCAAATGAAAACGGCAGGCGCCGGGGGACGCCTGCCTTGCTTCGACCGCCACTCACTGCCAGGCAGTCTGGGTTTAAGAAGACCACGGTTAGAAATAGAACTTCAAAGCGAGTTGCAATTCCCGTGCTCCCTGGGAGCCGGTAATCTTGCCGAACGTCGTGTTGGTGGTTGACCACTTCAGAGTGACAGGATCCTGCGTCCAAGTGCCTGGATCAAACGAGCCATTGGCCGGTCCGCCGCTGAAATCCCACACGGGATGGTTAAAGGCATTCAGCGCCTCAAAGCGGAATTCCAGCCGCTTGGTTTCGGTGAAGTTGAAGCCCTTGTGCAGGCTCAGGTCAACATTGGCGTATTTTGGACCACGAACGTTGCCAACACTGCAGGTTCCAAACGTGTTCGCCGCCGCCGGTTGAGCAGCTCCGGTGTTGGTGTTTTCCATGTACTGGATATAGCCAGAGGCCCCACTCGACGCGGGTACTCTTTGGTTGAGAACCTTGACTGGGCCGTTACAGTCGGGCAGGTTCGCCAGGGTCTCAGGCCCGACCCCGTTGGTGTTGTCGGAATTGCCGCCAACTCCCCAGCCTCCGAAGTTATTCAGGGTCAAAGCGTTTCCGCTGTGCAGGGTAACGATTCCGCCGATCTCCCAGTTCCCCAGGACCGCATTCAGTGCCGGATTCAGGTCGTGACCGAATTGTTTACCGCGGCCCAGCGGCAGTTGGTAGGTAACGTAGCTGGTTACGATATTGGTCTGATCGTAGTAGCACGGGCCCCAATCCAATCGTGGGTTGTAGATGTTCTCCCAGCCAGGCTGCCCGCCGGAACTGGTGGCGCCGGTGCTGCCCCAGCCCGTACCGAAGTACCCAGGAGAATTGCTCATGCACTTCGACCAGGTATAGGAAACCTGGGCTTGCAGACCATTGCTCATGCGCTTTTGCAGTACAGCCTGAAGCGCATTGTAGCTCTGGTCGGAGTTTGACATGTTGGTTCCGGCAAGGGTTTCTTTGCCGCAGATCGGGTTCCCGGTGGTTCCGCAATTCGGAGTGTTGAACTGGGGATTGTCCGCCAGATACAGCGATCCGGCCGTCCCGCCGCCCAGGTATGGTCCGGGTTCCTTAGTGACGATTGGGTCGCCGCGTCCGGCAATATGCCCGTTCGCGTCCAGCGGAATGGACTGCGCAATATCCTCGAAGTTGAGCAAGTGCGATCCCCGTTGACCGACGTAACCAATCTGGAAGGTCAGGGAGTTGGTCAGCAGCTGCTGGAACGTGAGGTTCCATTGATTGATGGTGGCGGGTCTGAAGTTCTGGTCAAAGACGCGGATGCGCTGGCCGGCATAGCAGGCTTGATTGATGACACCACCGCACGCCTGAGCGGTAGTCGCACCGAAACCGTTTTCCACCGTGTAGATGCCGCCGGCCGCCTGTTGCTGCAGGAAACCGAAGGGCAGGTTCTGGGTGAGTTCTTCGTTGCTGCCGCCGCCCTCCAGGAAGGAAGAGATGGCGAATCCGGCACGCAGTACCGTCTTGCCGCCGAGAGCTGCCGGCGCCCAGGAGAGCCCGATCCGCGGTTCCCAATCGCCTCTCCCGAGATAATTGTTGTATAGGGCCTGGTTGCCAAACTTCGAAGTTCCGTCCACGCCGGTCGCGGTGTAGATCGTTCCCGTGTAGAGCCCGAAGTTGACTGCCTGGTTGTTTACTTCGTGGAGCGGAGTATGATCCTCGAAGCGCAGTCCCAAGTTCACGGTGAACGTCGGAGTCACACGCCAGTCATCCTGCACAAACCCGGCGAAAACGTTGCCCCGAAGTTTGGCGGGGGAACTGAGCTGGCTGCCCGTATCTCTCTGTGAGCCGGCTCCTCCCGCGACGCTGCCCAACCAGAAATCAGCGAGGCCTGAGCCGGTTAGATTGGCGGTGAAATTGAAGAAACCCAGGGCTCCATTATTTCCGGGATAGATGTAGTCCTGGCGCTCGCGCACATACTGAAAGCCGCCCTTGATCTCGTGCCGGCCATAGGTATACACCAAGTTGTCTTCAAGTTGGGCTTGAGTAGAGTGGAAGATCTGGACCAGATTGCGCAGGCCCAGACCGGCCGCTGCACCGTTATTACCTACGATATCCAATTCAACCAGACCGGGGGCCTGAACGTTGCCGCCGGGGATGCCCAGCTGCTGGCTGATGCTCCCCAGGGACGAAGTCGGGGTGGTGTTCTGATTGAATCGGACTGCATTAAATCCGAAACGGGCTTCATTCAGCAGTTTGCCGGCGAATGCGTGCGTCCAATCGACGACCGCATTTCGCACGGGTTCGTCACTGCCTTCCGCGGCGCCGCTGCCACAGAAAACGCAACCTGTGACGATGGGCTGGTTGAGATCCATTTGTGACCAGCGCCCGAAGATATGGTCTTTTTGCGTGGCGTTGTAGTCAATCTTCAGGTCGCCCTGGTTGTTGTTCAGGTCGTTTCCCGCCTTATAAAAGAGGTTGTTCCCCTTGAGGTTGTCGTTGGCAGGCAGTGGATAGTACTTGGTAAGGGCGAACAGTTTGCTGGCGACGGTGTCAATGGTGTACCCAGCAGTGGCCAAGTTGTTGTTTGGAATCGGCTGGCCAATTTTCGGGCCGTTCGGGTACACCAACTGCGTCAAAAGTCCGGGCGGCGGAGTTCCGCCGGTGCACAGCCCGGCGCCGTTGAACGATCCGCCCCAATCCGTGCAAAGCTGGCCAAAATCTCCGGTGCGCGCCTGCGCGGTTAAGACCTGCGCTGCAGTCGCGCCGGAGTTCACCTCACGCTGGCCCTGATAATCCACGAAGAAGAACAGCTTGTTCTTCATGATTGGACCGCCGAAGGTTCCGCCAAATTGGTTGTAACGGAGTTCCGGTTTCTTAGCTACGCCCTGCGCGTTGTATCCAGGCAGGCCGTTAGTCACACCCTCAGTCCATGAAGCCGAAGCCTCATTGGCATCGAGGTAGTCGCTGCGGAAAAACTCATACAGATCGCCGTGAAAGGTGTTCGTGCCCGACTTTGTGCTGACGCTCACGACTCCGCCTTGATAGTTGCCGAACTCGGCGGAGGCGTTCTGTGTGATCAGGTTGAATTCCTGAATGGCGTCGATGCCCGGTGTATATCCGGTTTCGTTATTCTTGTCTTCGCTATTCAGAATGCCGTCGATCAGATATTCGTTGGCCTGCTCGCGATTGCCGTTGATATAGGGCCGGCCGGAGTCGAGCATGGTTTGCGGCGATCGCATTCCATCCGGGTCAACGTTAGTCACGCCCGGGGCGAGCAGCGTGAGCTGCAGATAATTGCGCGAAGCCAGCGGCAGACTGACGTTGGTGTTGGCGTCAATGACCGTGCTTACCTCGGTGGACTGGGTCTGAAGAATCGGCGCCGCGCCGGTTACTTCGATGGTCTCGGTGACCTTGCCAACCTTCATCTGCACGTCGACGCGCGCAGTTTGATTGAGCACCAGCACAAACGGCGGATGTACGGCGGTTTCAAAGCCGGCGACCGTAACTTTCACCTGATAGATGCCTACCGGCAATCGCGTGACGCTGTAGGCTCCGGCGTCCGACGTGGTTGTGTTCCACACCGTGCCGCGCTCCGTATCTTGAACGGTCACGGCAGCGCCATTGAGCGGCGCGCCACTGGGGTCCGTTATCGTACCGACGACGCCGGCAGTGACTTCCTGGCTCCAGGCAGGCGTCAACAATCCCGCGAACGCAACCACGGCCAGCAGAACCAGCAATCCCAAAGTCAATCTTTTCATCGCACAGCCTCCTGAGAGCAGTTCACAAAACTAAGGTGCAGCAAACTGCTCTAGTACAATCCGACTATGCTATATAGCACATATACGATCATGGTCAAGAAGAAAATGCGCGATTGTGATTTTTTTCCCGTAATCCGCCCGCTTTACCCGCTCTATAACACCAACAACGCATTGTGCGATGTAGTAATTCCTTCCCAAAAGTGAAAAACTACGCAAGATACCTGTGATACCGGTCACAACCATTCCCAGCGAGTACCGATAAAGACGGAGCAAAGGTTCTTCGCCGGACTGAGCAAAAAAACCGATCCGCTCTATAGCAAAAACGAATTCTGAAAACGCTTGTGAACTGCCGGCGCAGATTTTAGCCCTTTACAATGAACCCAATTTACGCTATATAGCACACAGAACCGTGTACGATAATCTCTGGTAGACGGCGTCATTGCTCCGTTCGGACCGCAGTTTGGCCGGAAAGTCATTTCATGTCGGGAATTCATCGCAACGGCACGCCGGTTTACAAGCGCATCCAAAATGCCATCCGTAAACGGATCGACTCCTCGGAGCTGAAACCGGGCGATTCCGTCGCCTCGGAGCGCGAGCTGGCCAAGCTGCACAAGGTCAGCCTGATGACGGCCCGTCACGCCCTGGCCGGCTTGGAGCGCGAAGGGATAGTCGAACGACGCCGGGGTGCAGGCACGTTCGTAGCCTCCCCGAAGATCCATTTCAACAAGCTGATGAGCTACACCGAGCACATGTCCAGCCGCGGCTTGAGTGCGCGGTCCCGCGTGCTGGTCGCCAAGGTCATCGAACATGAAGCGGAAGTAGCCGCGCGGCTTGGCCTGCCCTCGACCAGTGCGCTGGTGAAGATAGAGCGCCTGCGCGAGACCGGCGATGATCCGTTCGCCCTGGAGACTTGCTACCTCCCGGCCAAGGAGTTTTCTGAGCTGGTGCACGCTCCACTGGGAAGGACTTCCCTGTTCGCGACATTACAGCACGACTACGGGGTGGAACTGGCCTACGCCGACGAAGAAGTCGATGCCACCGCAGCAGAAGCGAATGTCGCTGAATTGTTGCGAGTCCCACGCGGGGCGTCGGTCCTGCGTATTCGACAGGTCATCTATTCCACCAAGGGTAAGGCCACCATCTATGGCGTAGGCTTCTACCGCTCGGAGCGTCACACGCTTTTTATTCGCCGCTTTCGCTAGCTTTGCAAGGTGCCGCTCGGGTGACCTAGCATCGCGAGCGGAAGTCCTCAATCGGGCGTTTTTCCCTCTGTCGTTAGGCCTTAACCGTAGGGGAAAATCAAAATCAGGAGGCTCGGAGGCAACGGCAAACCGTGAACTAGCCAGCCGATTGCCTTTTTCCGATCCACGCTCGCCGCAAACGACGTGGATTGCTTTCCTGTCGATGATGGGGCATGCGGTGACTATTCACAGAAACTGGCTTCTGGAAGTTGGCACCGTCTCAGGCTCCGCTCTAGGATTGAGACAGTCCGGGTTGTTCCCCCGGTTCACAATTCTGGCTCGTGTTTCCATTGATACCACTGATACCGTTTTACGCGGAACTCCAGCGAATAAGGGAAACTATAGAAACTCCAGCCTGTTGGCATTCCCCGAGCCCCGCGACCATGTAGATGAGGTGTTCTCGAACTCGAAGATCGTGAGTATTGTCGTAGCAGTTCGCCATCGACGAAAGGTAGAAGCCGGCTATCGCGCCGGGCAGGCTTTGGTTGGGTCCCGCGACCTCCTGAGACTCCCAACCGCCATATACGGGAGCCTTTGGCGTCAGTCCCGCCTCTCGCCGAAACCATGCAAGCAAACGGTCGGGATCGAGAGATAGAAGATATTCCTGATTTCGATCCTGCGACTGCCGAAAGGGACTCTCGAGAAGCGTGACCTCCGAGAGCCTAAAGAGGTGGGTATCAATCGTTACGGCAGAATCTTGGTGGGTTGATTGATCGAGCCCTGCAACTGACTCCCCGACCCCCCGTAAAGGGACCCCGACGCCGTTGCCAATCCGATAAGCCGAAGCGCATCCCTTCGACTTAGGTGCATATCATCCTCCTGAGAAGGAAGCGCTACGTCGGAGTCTGCACCTCCGGCTCAAACGCGAGTGGACTTGGAGCACTGGCTGTCTTCGAGGAAACGGGCAACCTCCAAAGCGGTTGGCATCGACGCCTGGGCACCGGGGCGTGTAACCGAGATTGCAGCGACGGCTGAGGCCCATGCGGCACTCTCGATAGGCTCAAGCCCGTTCATAAGTGCAACCGCGAAGGCGCCGTTAAAAGCATCGCCCGCTGCAGTAGTATCGACAGCCTTCACCGCATAGGCCGGCAACCGCTGCCGGGTTCCATCCGAGAGTGCAACGTAGCAGCCCCGGTCACCGAGCTTCAGAATGACATTCCGGCTTCCACAGTCGAGCAGCGCGTTCGCCGCATCCTCGATCAAGTCGTCAGAGAGTTCACCGGGCCGCCGCCCGGTCAGAATACAGGTCTCCGTCTCATTCGGTGTCAGCCAGTCGATGCACTTCAGAAGCGACGGCGGCAAGGGGCGAGCTGGAGCGGGATCCAATACCAGGGGGATCCGCCCTGCGACCGCGATGGTAGCGAGATACTCCACGGTTTCAAGGGGGATCTCCAGTTGGCTCAGCAAAACACCAGCGCCGCGGATCAAGCTGAGATTCGCATCGAGATCGGCCGGCGATAGGTGAGCGTTCGCACCGGCGACGACGGTGATTGCGTTTCGTCCTTTGGGATCCGTCGTGATGAGGGCAACGCCTGAGGATCCTGGAACGACTTCGACTGCCTCTGTACTCACATTCGATTCTTCAAGACTGTCCCTGAGCTGAACCCCGAAAGCGTCCTCTCCGAGCTTCCCGACCATGCTCACCGCACCACCAAGGCGCGCCGCTGCGACCGCCTGGTTCGCGCCCTTGCCGCCGGGAAAAGTTCGAAAAGAGAGTCCCGCTACGGTTTCGCCGACGATCGGGATTCGTTGGGTTGTAGCGACGAGATCAAGATTGATGCTGCCTACGACTACGATCCGCTTAGCCATATAGATTCCAGGTTCGGTTCTAAAATGCCCGGGCGCGGATCAGCGCGGAAATACCGGCGCCACCGCCACCGCGCCCAACCCGACGAGGAAAAACAGGAACATCAGTGGTATCAGCTTGCGCGCACTCGGAGGTGCAGTGGCAAATTCTTTCCAGACGAATACTCCCCATATCGCAGAAATCATGGTCGCGCCCTGTCCGATTGCGTAGGACACAGCCGGGCCGATGATGTGGGCATGGGAAGCAGCGAAATTCAAGACCGCGCCCGTGCACCAGATCATGCCGCCGAGGATCCCCCACCAATGCCACGCCGCTCGCCCTTTTCCGTAATCAGCCATGCTCACTGGCTGGCCTCCGGTTAGCGGCTTGCGCATGAGGAAGTAATTCACTGGTACCGCACACACCGCTGTCCCCAGGGCAAAGAAAAAAGCCACGCTATAGGGACCGAGGGAGTGGTCTCCCGTCGTTGCTTTGGCAACGAGCGGATAGAAGACACCCATCAGCACGCCACAGGCGAGACTGATCTGAATACCGCGCGCGCTCAGAGCCTTTCGTGTGGTCTCCCGCCTTCGATAGGCCAGCGCGTCCAGCACGATGGCGAGGACAACCAGAAGCACGCCGCCAAACAGCAATAAAGGATTTCCTTGCGGCGAAATGAAGTAGTTCAGCAGCACTCCCACCACGAGCGCCAGTCCAATTCCGATGGGAAAAGCGACGGCAAGGCCGGCGATGTCGATGGCAGCGACGAGCAGAAGGTTGGCCACATTGAATACCACGCCGCCGAGCAATGCATAGACGATGTGGGTTCCATCAGCTCTGGCGATGTTCCTAAGGAAAGAGAGCTCGCCTCCACCAACGCTGCCGAGAGTGAGCCCCCATAGAAGGCTGGCCGCGATGATGCCGATGACATAATCCCAATAAAAAAGCTGAAAGGGCCAGCCCGGTGTGAGTTTCATGGTGTTGGCCCACGAACCCCAACACAGCATGCTTCCGATCATGAATAGCAGCGCGATTCCATACGCTTCCGGTTGATACATGGCCCTCCCGCTTGAATCGAGTCCGCGCCTAAACCAAGGTGGCGCAACCTGGCGGCGCGAGCGAGACGGTAAAAATCACTCGCGCCGACCCCCTCAACATTTAAAACACGAACCTCATGTTCAGCTGCATGCGGCGACCCGGGCGGCCTGCCTGGATGGATCCAAACTCGCTCTGCGCATTGATTTGACGATCGTCAGTCACACAGAGGCCGCCGCAACCGTTGTTGAAGTTTAGCCACTGGGTGTGGTTGAACGCATTGAACGCGTCCCCGCGGAACTGCAATTCCCGGCCTTCGCCGAAGAGGTGGAATGACTTTTGCAATCCCATGTCCCAGTTATTGATCCCGGGCTGGCTCACGTTGTTCCGGCGTTCGTTGCCGCGAGTCACCGCGTAGTTGAATATGTTTTGACTGGTGTAGTAGGGGTCCGTGCTGGCTGCGGGCTCCACGTAGCAGCCGGTGTTGAAATAGTGGGTAAAGGCTCTGCTCCCGCGAGAAATATTGCCGTTGCAGGTTTGGATTGGAACATCCCCCATGCCGTCGTACGACTGGGTGTAACCATTGAATATGGTTGTGGGCGAGCCTGATTCGAAGGTGGTGATGGAGTTGATCTGCCAGCCTCCGATCGCCTCGCGCAAGATGTGATTTCCGAGCCTCCTTCCTGGCAGCTCATAGCTGAAAGCAGCCACGAAACGGTTGGTATGGTTCGCATCCGAGGGACCATAACTCCAGTTAGGGTGCCACTGTCCGCCGATGGCGTGTTGCCCACTCTCCCCACTCTCACCGAAGAAGGTATCCATTTGCTTGGACCAGGTATAGGAAACCTGGCTCGTCAGGCCATGCCAGCCGCGCGTCTTTAACTCGACATTCATGGCGTTGTAGTTGTTGCTCTGATTCGGGCGGACCGAATTAATGGCGCTCCAGCGGCCTGGCGCTACCGCCGTCTGCGGACGGGCCGCATCACAAGTCAGACATTGTGAAGTGTAAATGTCCGGATAAAAGCCTTGTGGATAGAGGTTCAAATCCCACTGAATGGGTAGATGCGTGCCCTCGGAACCCACGTACCCGACGCTTGCTACTACAGCCTTCCCCAGTTCGCGTTGCACATCCAGACTCCAGCGCTGGCTGTAAGGGGTTGTCCAAGTCTTCTGATCAACAGTCGATGTCGGGTATGCCCCTCCAATCGGCCACATCAGGCCTCCGTCGGTACCCAGCGGGTTCGGGTATGTGCCCCTGGTAACTGTGACGGGAGCTTGGAATGTGTTGGCAAACGTGTAGTAGGTCTGTCCCGGGTCGGTCACACCGGGTGCACTCGTGGAGTAGTATGAAGTTCCTCCATAGCCCGGCCCATTCCAGGTCACTTGGTCAAGAAACTTGAACCGGCCCGTCTCGTAGAAGATGCCATAACCAGTGCGGATTACAGTCTTTTCTCCAAGTCGATAAGCGAGCCCAAGGCGCGGAGCGAAATCCTTTTTGTACGCGGAGAAGGGGTGAGCTTGGGTTCCTGGAGTTAGCCCCGGCATGACAAATCGCCACCCCGGATACGTCTGGTCGAGCACGGACCAATAGTTGTCGACGGAATAGGCGGGGATGGGCAGATCGTAACGCAGACCCAGAGTCACGGTAAGTCTTCGAGTCGCATTCCAGTTGTCCCCGAAATAGACGCCGTACTCGGGCATACCGTAATAAAGGCTGGCATCGCCGCTGGCCACCGGCGTGCGCTGTCCCATCGCGCTCACATCGCCCAGTTCGAAGTCCGCGATTCCGTTGCCGGAACCATCGTTGATGTAGGACCCTTTGCTGGTGTAGTTCCCATTGAAATTGACTGAGCGAATGATGTCATTGTCACGCTCATAACGGCGGGCCATGTAATAGCCAGCCTTCAGAGTGTGCGTCCCAATAGTTTTCGCTACGTTGTCAGACAACTGGAACACGGGCACCCACTGATACCAATACTCCGTTGCTCCGAGGTTCAAACTGCTTCCCATGGCATTGCCGGGACTGGAAGGCAGATTCCCACCGATTGCCACGGAGAACGTGGCGTCATTGCTTACGTTGAACAGGCTCTTGTCATAAGATGTAAACCCGGCCATGTTTGAGGACGAGTTCTGGAACAGACCCGGCACCCAGGACTTGACGAATGCACCGGCTTGCGAAGGATCGTCACTGAAGTTGTAACCCCGATACCAACTCACATTGAATTCGTTGTTGAAGGTAGCACTGAAGGAATGAACGTAGTGGGCCTGATACGTATTCGAGCGGTGATAGGGACCACTGCTCATGGATAACGAGGGAAGCAGGCAACACTGATTGATGACGCTGCCATCGTCGCGCAAGTAGCGGAAATAAACGGAATCGCGGCTGCTGATGTTGTAGTCTCCGCGCGCGCTGTAATTGTTGTTGTGGATGCCGGCGCTATAGGACCCCGCATAATTGTTGAAGTTGTCTGCCTCGGGCGAGGAATAGCCGTTCGGCTGCGGGAAATGAGAAAGGTAGGTCTGCGCCTGGCTCGCTACCTCAGTAGGATTGATGACGTTGTACACGCCGTTGTACTGGAAGGGCTGCCGCAGACTGGTGCTGAGGTCCAGCGTGCTTGGGTCATAGATCACATAGCGGCAGTTGGTGGGCTCATTCGCCGAACCATCGCATTGCGTTGGATCCACGGGAAAACGAGTCAGCCAATCACTGAAGTCTCCACCACGCTCGGCTGTGGTCGGGACGTAGGCCGTGAACTGGGTTTCTCCGCTGTTGCGCAAGCGCTCGAACGACGCGAAGAAGAACAGCTTATTCTTCCCGTTAAATACTTTGGGAATGATCACCGGACCGCCCACCGTGAAGCCGTACTGGTTCTGGTGATACGCATTGCGGGGTATGCCCTGAAAGTTGCTGTAGGGATTATTTGCGTTCATGCCTGAATTCTGCAAAGTGTCGTATACCGACCCGTGCAAAGAATTGGTCCCCGACTTAGAAGTCACGCTAATCTGGCCTACATCGCGACCGTACTCTGCCGAGTAGTTGGACACCTCCGCTTTGACTTCCTGGATCGTGTCCTGGTTGACGTTCACGAGCGGACCTTCCACCCAGTTATCGTTATTGTTTAGACCGTCGACGTAATAGCCGACTCCATACTCCGTACCACCTACGTTCAACTGCATGGCGCCGGGCATGGTCGCCGAAGCTAGTCCCCAGGCCATGCGGGAAGTATCGCCGGTGCCGCTATTGAAGTTAGGCAGGATTTGGGCAAAATTCAGATAGTTGCGACCCTCCATGGGGAGGTCACGGACAAATTTGTTCTCGATGACCTCCGACACGTTGGCGTCATCGGTCTTCACCAGCGCGGCGGCGCTGCTCACTTCCACGGTCTCGTTGGCTCTTCCTAGCTTCAGAGCGAGGTTAATGCGCAGAGTCGTGCCGTTTTCGAGAGCCACCGCGGTCGAAACAGTATGCGTGAAACCTTCTTTGACGACATCGACCTTGTAGCTGCCGGCTATGAGGTGGGCAAATTGATAGTCACCGTTCGCGCTGGTGGTCATCTTCCACTGGACGCCAGTGTCGATGTTCGTCAGCGTTATTTTTGCGCCTGCGATGACCGCGCCTTGGGGATCGGCGACGGTACCCACGATGTTGCTGGTAATGACGACTTGGGCGAATAATGCGGCGGCGAGGACGCAGAAGGCGAACAGAAGCAGAACGTGGTTGCGACGCATACGATTCCTCCTCCACGCCTCGTGCCGCGCCAGCGCAGTTGCTACAGAGCAGGGGGGCAAAAGCGGGATCTTTGAAACGTTTCAATCGACAACGCGCGGAGTGTATTCCCCTTGTAAAACCGTTGTCAAGCAGAAAGAAAACAAAGGTGGTGTCTTAACTCACACGGTGTTAAGACAGTACCGAAAACAAATACTGACGTTCTCAGGGAACTCAGCGAATCTCGACAGCCGTTTCGCGCCGTTTCGGCCTGGAGGGAAGAACTGCTTGGGGAAGCGAAGCAACCGAATGGCGGATTTTCAGCTCGCTCGGCAGCGTGATTTTCTGAGCCGGCTCCTGGGAGCCGTCGATGCGGTCCAGCAAAAGACGCGCTGCTGTCGTACCCAGTTGATAACCCGGCTGGTGTACTGAGGTAAGCGCCGGCGCCGTAAACTCGGCAAAATCGAGGTCGTCAAAGCCAACGATGGAGACGTCTTCGGGACAGTGCATACCCAACTCACGGACCGCTTGCAGCACGCCCATTGCCATCAGATCGTTGCACGCAAAGATCGCGGTAGGCCGAGGCAACATTCGTAAGAGCCGCGTGGCCGCCTGGTATCCACTCTGGCGGTTGAACTGGGCCTCCTGAATGTATTCCGGCTCGATGCGTACCTTGCCCTCAGCAAGAGCGCGTTTGAACCCATTCAGTCGCTCCACGGCGTTGGTCAGGTGTAGGGGGCCGGTGATCACCGCCAGCTGACGATGTCCCATGCGCAAAAGATGTCGCGTGGCACTATGGGATCCAGCCTCGTTGGCGACCAGAACCACATCCCCCTTCCAGCCCGGCGGCTGGCGGTCGATGCACACGACGGGAGTGCCCGCCACCGATCGCAACTGCGCCGTCATCTCGCTGTCCGCCGCAGGAATCACAAGCCATCCCGCGGGACGGTAGGATCGCAGTTCGTTGAGATAGGAGGTCTCTTTGCCAGGATCGTTGTCCGTGTTGCAAAGGACGAGGCGGAGGGAGTGCTTGTACGCGACATCTTCGACACCGCGCACCACGGCGGGGAAGAATGGATTGGTGATGTCCGGCATGATCATCACCACGATGTTGGTCTGATTCCGCCGGAGACCGCGGGCCAATTGGCTGGGTTGATACCCCAGGCTGCGAATCGCATCCAGCACCCGCTGCCGGAGTTTCTCCCGAACCTTGGCCGTATCATTCACTACGTGGGACACGGTCCCAATGGACACCTCGGCCCGTTCAGCGATTTGTCGCATTGTCACTGGAGGGTTCATCGGATCGCGGGCTACGAAATTCAGGTTAGCAGATTGGCCGTCTTTAGTGGCACCTCAGCTTTCAGTCACAAAGCCGGTTTCCTTGCGATCTACTGTGCATCTTGAGCACAGCGGAAGCCGAGACCGGCTGAGCGGTCCATGCTCGGGGATGTCATCAAGAGCTTTCCATGCTCGCCAAGCTTATAGGCCTGCGGAAAATACCAGATGGATCCTTGCGGCTGGTAATAGCTGCCGCCCCGCAGAATGCCTCCTCGCGTGTGCTCGTCCTGAAACTCTTCGGTCCACTGCCACACGTTTCCGACCAGGTCCATCACGCCAAACGGGCTGGCACCCTGAGGGTGTGCGTCGACCGCATCCGGCCCACGCATAGTGCGGCCCTTGTCCGGCACTGGAACCGCCTCAGCATTCCACGCGTTGCCCCAAGGATAGGTGCGGCCATCCGTGCCTTGCGCCGCATACTGCCATTCCCATTCATGCGGCAGACGCTTCCCGGCCCATGCGGTGTAGGCGCGTGCATCCTCGATCGACACCCAGGTGACTGGCTTGGTCTCCCAACCTGCTGGATACGTGCCGTTCTTCCAGTCGCGGAGGAAATTCAGATCGTCCTGAGGACGGTAATGAGTCGCATCGATAAACTTCTTGAACTGCGCATTGGTCACTGGATACTTGTCAATCCAGAATGACTTCACATGCATGGGATGCTCATGAAAACGGCGGGGCGCATCCTCCCACGGATACTGCACGTCAACACCAATGTCATTGAATCCTTCAATCTCGATTCCGGAGATCCGAAAATCGAAATCCGCTTCGGGGATCTTCACCATATCTGCGGGTGATCCAGAAGGCGGCTTGACGGCAGCAATGGGCACGATCTGTTGCGGCACAACTTTCCACTCGTGCGAGTAGGTCGAAAGCGGCGTTGCACTCAATTCTTTCATCTTCGACATCAGTTTCTGAATGCCGGCATCAGGTGCGGAGTGTGACGCAAGGAGCGCACCGTATCCGTGAGCTTCGAGCGGGAAGCTCAGCACATTTCGGCCGGCCTGATTTTTCGCAGGCGTGAGTTCGACGCCATGATACAGATCGAAGTAGCGGATGCCTTCCTCTGCAGCGAATTCGATCTGCGGACCCTCTACGTCGTATTCGTTGCGGTTCACGATAGTCCATACGGTCTGCTGGCCCGACGGCCACCGGCTGGCGTAGACGCCGTACCGCAGCATCGGCACCAGGGGCTCCCAATCCGTGCTTACGAGGAATGGGGCGATGGCCCGTTCCATCGTGGCCACGCGTCGCGTCGCTTCCGCATCCCGCGGCGTGATTCCATTCCAGATGCCCCAGATATTCTCCCAGCTTTCCCAACCGACGCCGTTGAAAAAGGCAAACTGTAGGTTGTCCGTCTTATCGTGTTTCCAGCGATCGGAGATGTTCACCATGTGGCGCGTTTCCAGCCATTTGTATTTGTCCACCATGGGTACGAAGGGATACTGATATTGCCCCCACGTCATGATGTTCCAAGCCAGTGCCTCGTCCGAGGGACCGCCCTCCGGTTCGAACACGAGAGGATGGCCAATCTTGTCGGCGGCAAGCGAGTAAGCAAGCGGCACGCCGTCCTGCGTGTCTCCGTTGATGCCGTCCGCTCCGATTTCCGCCATCGTGCTGGCAATTGCATCTGGCCACGACATGCCAGGATCCCGCGTGCCTTGATCCCACATCATCATCGGAAACAGCACGCGTACCCCGCGATGATGGAAATCCGCAATCATTTGCCGCACGCCCGCTATGCCGCCCGGCATGGAGCGGATCATATCGTGCTGGTTGCGGTTGTCGATTCCCATGTTCGGATACGTGGGCCAGATGAGCACCGCATCAATTCCGCCGTATCTCTTTTCCAGGTCATCGAGGTAACGATCTACCGTGTAGCGGTGCGCCACCGGATCGTAGAAATAACGGTCCTCCACCATCATTTGCGGCTGGAAAAAGCTGGACTGAGTCCACTTGAATGCGGGCAGGTCATAGCGCAAGCCATCGTAGCCGATACGAATCCTGCGCTCGTCGCGCCAATGACGAATGTCGGCCAGCCAGGAATCATGCTCATTCTGAGTGCACGGCGTAGATCCACCTTCCCATGCACCTTTCATATTCAGGCAGCCGGGAGCGGGGATCTGTTGATGTTCGGGACGAAAGTGGGAGTCCTGTGCAGAAACGGTGCAGGCGGTGACTAGGAGAGCTAGTGTGACAATTGGCGCGATGGCGAGTTTCATGGTGCGCTCCTGGACGGTAAGAGGCTTACGGCTGCCAAATATAAAACGTTTCAAATTTTATGTCCATCCTCCATTTTCTTCGCCAGGATGCGCAAAGAGGAATCCCACCTGTGCAATCTTCGTGTGGGCGGGCGCGTGCGAGAGCTCTGCGGCGCAAGGAAGGAACTGATCGGACGATTAGCCCTGCGGCTCGTGGACAGTCATGACGCGGTCGACGTCGGCGTCGTGCAGCACTTGCTTGATGCCGCTGGGCCAGCGGATTTCGATTTCTTTGATGCGCCGACTCGATCCCAGTCCGAAATGCACCCGGCTATCGCTGGAGGAAGCATATCCGACTGCGGTTGTTACCTCGTTCCACTGTGACCGCCCGTCTTCTGTGGTGATGTGTATTTGGGCGCCGATTCCCATCCGGTTGCTTCTTGTCCCCACTAATCTCAGGAGTATCCAGTGGTTGTGGTCACCGGAGACATTGTGGAACAACTTGACCGCTCCGTTCAGTACGGTCACCACCGCATCCACCCGCCCGTCATTGTCGATGTCTCCGAATGCAACTCCACGATGTGGAGCTTCTTTCGCAAAATCGGGACCGGCCCCGGAACTCACATCTTCGAATTTTCCGTTGCCCAGATTCCGAAACACAGAATTTCGTTCCGGATACTGACGTTCGGAAACCAGACCGCTGATATTGTCCAGAACATTGGAACGAGCCACAAACAGGTCCTTCCAGCCGTCGTTGTCGAGGTCAACGATTCCATTTCCCCACCCTGACATTTGCGACGTCAAGCGTGCCAGGCCGCTATTCGCCGTCCAATCGGCGAAATCTCCCCGGCCGCGATTCCCGTAGAGCGGGAACGTCTCGAATTCGACCGCGGTGTGCCAGATGTCGGGCAGGCCATCATTATTCACATCGCGAAAATCGGAGCCCATGCCGGAAAGCGCCGCGCCATTCGATCCGTAGGCCACGCCCGCCAAATCGCCAACCTCCTCGAATTTCTTTCCACCCAGATTGTGGAACAGGAAGTTGCGCGTGGTATCGTTGGCCACAAAGGCGTCTAGAAATCCGTCGCCGTCGTAGTCGGCAAAAGACACGCTCATGCCCTTGCCAAATTGCGATGCGATCCCAGTTTCTTCGGAGACGTCGGTGAACGTCCCGTCCCCGTTGTTTCGGTAAAGCGAATTGTGCGTAGCCGCATAGTACTTGGGATGACAGTACCCGCGGGCACCCCCACCGATCGTACAGTAGGGATCCTTGTTGACCTCCCACTTGCAATAATTGACGACGAAGAGGTCCAGCAGTCCGTCATTGTTGTAGTCGAACCAGCCGGCGCCCGCGGACCACATCTTCTTTCCGTCCAGAGTCGCACCTTGCAATCCCGCCTTGACGGTCACGTCCGTGAAAGTCCCATCTCCATTGTTGTGAAATAACTGGTTCCCGGTAACGTTGGCGACGAACAAGTCCGGCCATCCGTCATTGTCATAGTCCCCTACGGCGACACCCATGCCGTAACCTGCCCCGGCCACGCCCGCTTTCTCGGTAACGTCAGTAAAGGTGCCGTCGTGATTGTTGTGAAACAGCCGATTCCAATAGGCCGGAGATTCTTTCTTGAGCGACGGGATCGCCGCGCCATTCACGAGATATACATCGAGGTAACCGTCCCCGTCGTAGTCAAACAGGGCCACGCCCGCGACCATGGTTTCAATCTGATTTTTGTTCGGGGTGGGCGAAGCGGCGGTCGTGAAGCGAAGGTTGGAGCGTGCTGCAATCTCTTCAAATCGAATCCCTGGCGTAGGACTTGAGCCGGGCCCCACCACTAGCGCCACGGTCGCGACCAGGATGAGCATCAGTTGGCGCATGGCTTATCATCAGCTAACGGAATGTGCTCACGCAATGGAGCGGATACCGTTAGCTGAGGCATCTTTGAAATCGTACTATGCCGAATGCAATAAAGACTCTGGTCACATTCTTATTAATATCGGCACTGGTGACTGGGCAAGCCCCGCCGAATGTGCCGGCTGCTCTCAAGCGGGGAGCGGCACTCGTAGCCGCGGACCGACTGGCGGAAGCCCGGAATGTTTATGAGCAAGCGCTTCGCAGTTCCCCTGACGATGCGGATCTTCTCTTCGGGCTGGGCACGGTGTTCTTTCGAGAGCATAACTGGCCCAAGGCCATCGAGAACTATAGAAGCAGCATCAACGCTCGGCCGGGCACAGTCAAAGTTCTCTACTACCTCGCAGAAGCTTTTTTCGCGGAGGCAGACGTGGATCGCGCCCGTCAAACCATTGCCATGGCGGCCAGCCTGGCACCCAATGATCCACAGATCTGCCAGAAGTATGGAGAATACCTGGCGGTGAACATCGAGAACCGCAAGGAGGGGCTTTCGTGGATGGAGAAAGCTCGCCGCCTCGATCCCAGGCTGGCTCGCATTGATTTCGACATGGCCCGGACGCAGTTCGAATTGACCGATTTCCAGTCTGCCATTGCCAACTTCGACGCGGCCCTGAAACAGGATGCCAGCAATGGTGAGGCGGCATTTTATCTAGGGGAGTCTTGGGCAAACCTGGGTGACTGGGAAAAAGCCCGCGATTTCTACTCCTACGCGCTGGCGCACCGGTACGAAAGAGGCCCGGCATTTTACGGACTGGGAAGAGCGCAGGTGGAATTGGGGCAGTTTGAGGATGCCGTGGCATCGCTCCAACGCGCGATCGTTCTACAGCCTTCCCTGATTAAGGCCCACTTTCAGCTCGGGAAAGCATACCGGCAACTCGGACGAACCAGGGAAGCGCGGGATGAAACCAGACTCTTCGACGCGATGACGGACCGCGTCGACACTTCCAAGGAACTGAAGAGCCCCGAAGAGGAACAGGCCTGGAAGCAAGTGAAACCGCTGCTCGAAGCGAATAAAGAGCGGGAGGCGCTGGAACTCCTGGCGAAGTCGCCCGCGGCGGATGCCTCCGGCGAAGGCGAGCCACACTACTTGCTTGGAACCATGTACAACAGCATGGGAAGAAAAGATGACGCGAGGCGGGTGCTGACCATTGCCAGAACAAAGGATCCGCAGTCCGCGCGCATCGCGGCCTACCTTGGAATGGTGCAGCTTTCTGGTGTAGAAACGGCCGTGGCGGAAAGTTCCTTCCAGGCAGCTCTCGCGCTCGATTCCACCGAAACTCTTGCTTTGATCGGAATGGGGGGAATCCGATACCAGCAGCAGCGCTGGTCAGAGGCCGTCCAGCTTCTGGAAAAATCGCGGACCGCAGATCCCGATGCGCTCTTCTTGCTGTGCGACTCCTATTACAGAGTCGGGAAACAGGATGAAGCCCTGCTCACAGCCGAAGTGATTCGGGCACTTGGCGCGGACAGAAAACCTTTACTCGAAAAACTGGAAACTCTGGTCAGCCTTCATCAAACTGATCGACCGCGTGCGGTTCCATGACGGCAGATTCCGTTCCACGAAATTATCCCGCCGCCGGTCATTCACGCGAACAAAGCCTATTTCAGACCTAGACGGTTCTCTCGCCGCCGACTCAGACGCCGCATGTAACGATACTCGAAAATGCTATTACGGTCGTCCATCACCAACTCTGTATGTCATTTCTCTCTCCTCACCCGTGGGACAAGGTTTTCCGGGTCGCGGTTGCAGCTGGTCGAACAAAAATTCAGGTTGGCATGAGCCAGCCGTGGCGCGGAAGTCTAGTTCGACTGCCCAACTCATGGTTGGTCAAGGTGATGGGCTCAGATACTTGGATGAAAGCGCAATAAAACGCGCGCAGGACGAAGGTATCTTTACGTGCTCTCGGGACTGTAAATGCACGCATTCGAATGAGGGGGAGCCAGAGGGGACGTGCACTCAAATCTTACACCCTTAGCGACCCGCGGAACCCCCTGGCGGCGTAGTAACATTCCGCACCATTGTGATACACAAAAATAGTGTTGAAGCGGCGATCACAAAAGAGGGCGCCGCCAAGTTTTCTAATATCAGGCGGTGTCTTCACCCAGCTCGACGTTTTCGTATCGAAATTGCCGAGTTTCTGCAACTCGCGATATTGTTCTTCCGTTAGGAGCTCAATGCCGATGGCAACTGCAATATCAGTGGCGCTGTCTTTCGGTTTATTCTCTTTCCTGGAGTCCAGCGCTTCACGGTCGTAGCACAGACTTCTGCGGTCTTTCGGACTTTCCGCTGAACAATCATAAAAAATGTATTCGCCCGTCTTTTTGTCGTGGCCAACCACGTCCGGTTCACCGCCAGTTCGTTCCATTTCACTGAGTGACCACAGTTTTTCGGCACTCGCTTCAAGCCTGGCTTGTACTTTGGTCCATTCCAGACCTTGATGGCGGTCCATGTTTTTCTCAAAGCGTGCTTTTAGTGTTCTGAGTAGTTGTTCACGTTGTTCTCGTGTCAACTCCTTCTTAGTGCTCTTCGATGATCTGTGCATAGGCTTCTGATTCCCTCGATTCACGATTTTTGAACCGCCTGAGGCGGCCAGTTAGGCGCTTTAATCCCGAACTGCTCGGCGTACTCGGCGTTCAGCCGCTGCCAGCCGGCAAACTTCATGGCATCGGCCCCAGCGATGCGGCCGATGGGAGTTCCACTGAGAAGGTGATCCAGAACATCGAAAGAAATGTGCCACCCAGCCGCACCCATGGAGATGAAGCGGCGATCGATCTTAGTCCACAGCGTCAGGCGCGTGCCACCGCCAGAGGCCTCGAGTTCCCAGCGCATATCGCCATACTCAAGCGCCTTGGGAGCTTCGACTCGCGTCACTTTTGTTTCGATCGGCTTGGGGTTTCCCACCCAGGTAAGCTTCACCGTTCCCACCGCACCCAGGCTCCCATCGGTCACAAAGGGAGCCCACTCGCGCAGCTGCGCCGGGTCGGTCAGCGCCTGCCAGACTTTTTCCGGCGAGTGGCGCAGTTCCCGGACGAGAATGAGCGTCCACTTCTCTTCATTATTGTCTTTCTGTACCCGCGCCAAGTTGGCGGGACCCGGTGTGTACAGCTCAGGTTCGGTCATCTTCTGTTCCTTTCTGCTCCTGGGTCTCCCTCGTGCTGAACGGCGGCCCTACCAGCGCTTCAGCTGGGTGAGCTGAATGAGGTTGCCGCAGGTGTCGTTCAGCATCGCGATGGTCGATCCGTGCGTGTCGGTAGGCGGCATGGTGAACTCGGCGCCGCGGGACTTGATCCGTTCGTAGTCGCCCTTGACGTCGTCGGTAAAAAAATTGGCCGCGGGCTGGCCCTGTTGAAAAATCGCCTGCTGATACGTTTTGGCCGCTGGGTTATTGTTCAGGGCCAACTGCAGCTCAGTGCCTTCCGGTTCCTCGGGCGAGGCCACGGTTAGCCAGCGATAAGGGCCATTACTGAAATCGGCCTTCTTGGCAAAGCCCAGTACCTCGGTATAGAAGCGCAGGGCGTTGTTCTGGTCGTCCACGAATACGCTGGTCAGTTTGATTTTCATTTCGTTTCTCCTTTATCACGCTCGCGGTTTGGGCCGCGGCGGCTTCGTTTGCTTGGATTTCGTTTTCTTTGAGGCGCTTTTCGTTGGTATTGATTGACCCATGCGGTCTGATCCATGCGATCAAGGTGGCGTTCGAGAGCATCGATGTGAGCGGACCAGAAGCGGCGGAACTGGGCCAGCCAGGCATCCACCTCCTGAAATGGTTCAGGTTTCAGGCGGTAGAGACGGCGCTGGGCGTCCACCGTGGATTCCACGAAACCGGCGTCGCGCAGCACGCGCAAGTGCTTGGAGACGGTCGGCTGCGGCATACGAAGCTGACGCTCGATCTCTCCCACTGACTGTTGGGACGAGACCAGAAGGCTCAATATCGCGCGGCGGTTCGGCTCCGCAATGATTTCGAATACAGATTCCATTCCCTTGATATACTTCACCCGGCATATACTTGTCAAGGCATATATGTAAACAGATACCCAGGAAGCGGTTCCAGGCGGCTTGCGCATCACGCCGCGCACAATCGCTGAGTCGCTCATCGAGGTCACGCTATAACGAACAGAGAATTCCCAGGAGGGCAGTTAATCTTGCGCGATGACCCGGGCAGAAACGCGAGTGCCACTCCGATTTCGAACGGCCACCGTAGAGCCGACCAGCAACTTACGATCTGGCTGGATATTCGTGCTTATTGGAGATCGGGGAATGGATTACTGCCTGACTCCACGATTTGGCTCGGAAGGATATTTGAACAAAACCTTTGGGAGGTCTTGGGGGCTCAACGAATCTTTCCTTTTGAAGCCCACTTTTGAGCCCTTCATGATGGCGACGCCATTGGGACCGTTAGAGGTCACAGTATTGACATAGACATCGTAATCCCGGTCCTGTATGACCTGAAGAATGGGAGCACCCTCATGATCTACGACTTCAATTGCATGATCGTCAAAATTTATATCCCAGCCCGCTGGAAGTTGACCGGATACCTTGTTGTGTTTCATCAGGACGATGGGGGGCTCCCCTTGAAATACCATGTCTAAATCGCAATTCCATCCAGACCACCAAGTTTTCTGGATGAATAAGTGGATCGGCTCTCCCGGTATCCGAATCGCGTGAGTAAAATCAATGCCAGAACTCAATTGCTTTATGGGAAAGTTCACCTTTCCTCCGGCGTAAATGGCAAGGGTGTCGCTCGAACCGGGATGGGTCATCGTGGCGAAAGGACCACGCACAGGATCTCCCCAAACATACGATAACCATGCAATGAACCACAGAAGGCCCATGGCCGTTAACCACAACCGGCGAGCATTTCCATCACCGGCCAGGGCAAGCCCAGCGGGAATCAGCCCCACAATCGTTAGCGTGACTGGAAACCAGATCTCCTTTAGCATCGTGCCGGCTATTATATCGGCAACAGCAACGCATTCATTTAGGGACCGGGAGCAGTGTCAACTGAAATCTTTCTATAGAGAGGCCTTACACGGAGGCGCATTCCATTCGGACTCAAAATACAGGCTATTCCGTGCGCAGCGCCTGCATGGGTTCGATGGAAGCGGCGCGGCGGGCCGGGATAAATCCTGCCGCGGTGGCGCAAAGCCCGAGCACCAAGGTCGCGATAACCAGCGCAACCGGATCGTAACTGCCTACTTCATACAGTTGGTTGGCCATCAGATGGCCTGCTAACAGCGCAGCGGGAATGCCCAGGAAAAGGCCGATGAGAATCTGCCAGAGCGCACCGCGCAAGACCATGCCCAACACGCTGGATCGTGTCGCGCCCAGCGCCATGCGGACTCCGATCTCGCTGGTGCGGCGGGCCACCAAGTACGACATCACGCCGTAAAGTCCCACCGAAGCCAGAATGAGCGCCAGAAGGCCGAACAGACTGGTGAGCCGAGCGATGAGCCGCTCTTGGTTGAAGTTACCGACCACTTGCGCGTCGAAAGTCCGAAGATCAACCACGGTCAGATTAGGATCGACGCCCGCCAGAGTGCGGCGAACCAGCGCCTCAACATTCTGCTGTGGCGCGTTGAAGTTCAGAATCATGGAGTTGATGAACAGCGACTCCGACTCGCCCCCAATCATCCGCTTTTCTTTATATCCGGTAAACCGCAGGCCCAGCGGGCGCAGGAAGATCGGCCGAGCTGGATCGCGCGGGCTATTCATCTTGAAATCGGCAAAGACGCCCACGATCTCAAAACTGTCCGAGTATTGCGGGTATTCCAAGCCAAAGTGCTTACCCAGCGGATCTTCGTTGGGGAGGAAGCGATTGACGAAAGCCTGGTTGACCACGACAACCTGATGCGGACTTGTCAGGTCCTGTTCCGTCAATCCGCGACCACGCAAGATCGGCACCCCGAGAGCATCCAGAAAATGCGGGCTAACGCGATCCCAGGTGGCGCTGCACTTGTCGTTCGGGCCAGGAGCAGGATGCCCCTGTTGCACGATGCAGTCGCTCCAGTTGTTGCCTTGCAGCGGGCTGTAGAGCTCCAGCGCGACCTTGCCCACGCCCGGCAGCGCTGAAAACCGATCTTCCATTTCCTTGTAAAGGGCGGGCAGCCGTTCGACAGTGTAGCCCGCGCCCTCCGGATCAAGTTCGAGCACGTAGCGGTTGGTGGTGGTGATGCCAAAATTCTGGTGCTCCAGGTTCGCGAGAGACTTGGTCATCAGGACTGCTCCCGCCACCAGCACCAGCGACAAGGCCGCCTGCAGAACCACCAGGGCTCGCTGCGGCAGCGAAGTGCGGTCGCGCATGGAACGGTTCACACCCCGCAACACCTCGGCAGGCTGAGCGTGAAACGACAACCACGCCGGAGCGGTCCCGAACAGGACGCCCGTAATCAGCGAGACCAGAAATGCGAATCCCAGCACCGGCAGCGACGGCGTCGCGGCGATGGGCAGGTTTCTGGCATCGGGAAAAGCGAGGGCGAGAATCGTGCGCGAACCGGCATAGGCCACGGCCAATCCGGCCAGCCCACCCAAGCAGCTCAACAGCACGCTCTCGGTAAGAATCTGGCGAATCAGGCGTCGCCGTCCCGCGCCCAGCGCGGTCCGAAGTGCCAGGTCGGCACGTCTGGTAGTGGCGCGCGCGAGCATGAGGTTGGCGACGTTGGCGCAGGCAATCAGCAGAACAAGGCCGGAGAGAATCATCAGCATCCTCAAGCCATCACCGGCTTCCTTCTGCAGGTTCTGGATCCCGCCGCCGCCGGGCACGATCACCACATACTGCTTGGGAATCTCCGCCGCCCCGCCATTCTCGGTGTACACCGGAACCGTGGCCAGCCACTGACGCAATGCTACGGAAAGTTTGGCTTGCAATGCGGCGATGTTGGTTCCCGGACGCACTCGCCCCAGCGGATAAAGCCAGTTAGATTCCGGAGTGTGCACTTTCGAGCCCACCGTTGGTTGGACGTAGGGCTCAGTGGCGAGTGGCATCCAGAAATCGGGCGGAGAATCGGAGACACGGTCTCCGAAGAAGCCGGGCGGAGCGATGCCGATGACTGTGAAGGGATGCGCCTGAATCAAAATCGTGGATCCGACGAGCGAGGGATCGGCGGCAAACTCCGTCTGCCAGGCTCGGTTGCTGACCACAGTCGCCGGAGACGCGGATGGAGTATCGTCGCTATCGCTCAACGGTCGCCCGGCGTAAGCTCCCAGCCCCAGCGTGGCGAAGTAGTTGCCCGAGACATATTCGCCGCGCAGTTGTTTCGCCAGGGCATCTCCACGGCGTACGGTGAACCCGCTCTGCCCCGCCTGCACCGCAGCCAGTTGTTCGAACTCCGGCGCCGAATTCTTCATGTGCTGGTAAAGGTCGTAGGAGAAGATATCGAAATCGCCGTTGTCGTCTGGAAGGCCGCCCTCGACGCAGCAATTGTCGGTGTCGCCGATACGGTAGAGCCTGGCCGGATCAGCCACTGGTAGCGAGCGCAACAGGATGCCCTGCACCAGCGTGAAAATAGCCGTGTTGGCGCCGATGCCCAGAGCCAGCGTAATCACCGCCGTGAGAGTGAACCCCGGCGCCTTGCGCAATTGGCGACAGGCATAGCGCAAATCCTGAAACAGAGTCTCCACCTAAGCCTCCGATACGATCACTTCTTCTCGGTCGCACGTTCTGTGCCAAAACGATCTCGCAGCTAGGTGGTTTATTTACATAGAAGTACGCTCTGATGGAGATTCCCTCGAATCACTGTGTTTGACCGAAACCGAGAATCGCTGTCCGGGACTGAACAACCGTCAGGTACCCCAATCCTTCCGACGAATTCTGGCATACTACGAATTTCTACCCATCGGTCAACGGCCCGAAGTGGAATATTAGGTTGCAGATAACTCCAACGATCCCCGCGTTGATCAAGGGAAAGATATTTTGAAACTCCCTACATTTTTGCAGCCTATGCTGGCATTTGATTCATCCACATTATTATGGGCGACAACCTACCCAAGTTATACCTGGCGAGGCACGGCGAGACGGCATGGACAGTCACCGGCCAGCGTACGGGCCGCAAGGATTTGCCGCTCACCGAACACGGTGAATGCCAGGCCCGAAAGCTGGCCGAGCGCTTGCAAGGGAGGGCCTATGTAAAGGTATTCACCAGCCCCTTGCAACGGGCACGGCGGACGTGCGAATTGGCGGGCTTCGGAGCGGTAGCGGAAATCGATCCTGACCTCATCGAGTGGGATTACGGAAGATATGAAGGTCTCCGAAACGCGGAGATTCTAAAGGAACGTCCTGGCTGGCAGATGTTCAGGGACGGGTACCCGGGCGGTGAAACTCCTGGACAAGTCGCCGTACACCCGGATCAGATCATCAAGCGAGTACGCGCCGTGGCAGGCGACGTTCTGCTGTTCTCCAGCGGAGATTTTCTAAAGATGTTGGCCGCACGCTGGATCGGGATGGATCCGATCCACGGCGAATCGCTCATGCTGGATACCGCGAGCTTGAGCGTGCTGGGTTATCAGAGCCTCGAACAGTCAGCCATCCAAGTCTGGAACGACACTTGTCACCTGGAAGATTGAACGATCAGAAATAAGGGCAACGGATGCTGTTTAGCTTTTCGGAATACGCGCTCATCAGCAACGCCCTGTGCGGCCTGACGTGCCTGCAACCGGGACAGTTCTCCATCACCCGCCGCGAGAATCAGGAATTGCACGCTGCCGTGCATAACCCGGTCTCCGGGGAACACTGCTTTATTCTGGGCACCGTTGCTCCTCCTGAACAGCAGATGGCCTCCATGCTATTGCTGGCTCACACGCTCAGGAAGGAGGGCGCCAAGAGGATCACCGCGATCCTTCCATACCTCGCATACGCGCGCGAGGATCATCTTATTAAACCCGGCGAGAGTTTCACCACGGCGTGGATGGGCGCGGTCTTGAAGGCCTCCGGATTGGATGAGATATGGACGGTCGACGTGCACAGCGAACACGACAAAGAGATCATCCCCGTGGCGCTGGAGTCGTTTTCTGCGGCCGGGCTATTCGGTGAACGCATAAGAAACCTTGGACTCAGCGGCGCCAGTTTCGTTGCTACTGACCACGGCGGCATTCCTCGTTGCGAGGCCGTGAAGGCTGCAGCCGCTGCGACGTCATGTGACATCGTCTACTTCAATAAGCTGCGTACCCCTAGTGGGATCGTGCATTCCGATCCCATCGGCAAGGTGGGACCCAGGGCAGTAATTGTCGATGACATACTCGATACCGGCCGGACGCTAGTCTCTGCCTGCGAAAAACTCGCGGGCGCCGGCGCAGAAGAACTCTACATTTTCGTCACGCACGGATTGTTCACTGGGCAAGCGTGGCGGGATCTCTGGTCACTTCCGGTGAAACATCTTTTCTGCTCGGACACGATTCCGGCCTGCGCGAATATTAATGATCCGAGGATTACCACACTGCCGATCGGCCCATTGTTATGCGAGAAGATCGCAGCTCAGATGGATGTCAAGACAACTCAGCGGGCATGATCGCTTCAGCGTGGATTTGCGAGAGATTATCAGAACGACAAGCGTTTGAAAATGGTTTCTGGAATCAGTCGGACGGCAGTCATGATGTAGCGCCAGATTTTCGGAGTGTAGAGGACGTCAGGGGAGCGGCGTTCCAGGGCGCGTACGATGTCGTGGGCAACCTGCTCGGGATCGGCAAAGCGCGCGGCGTGGGGCATGTGATCGGTCATGGGGGTCTGCACCGGTCCCGGCTTGATGGTGATGACGCGGACGCCAGCGGGATACAGGCGGCTGCGCATCCCCTGAAGGAAGAGGGAGAGACCGCCTTTGGCGGAACCGTAAACATAATTGGACCGGCGTCCTCGATCGCCGGCGACCGAGGTGATGGCGGCGAGGCATCCGGTGCTGCGGCGCTCTAAATCGGCGGCGAACAGCGTGAGGATCGCGGCGGCACTGACAAAGTCTACTTGTAATTCCTCCAGGAGAACATCGATCGACGTTTCGGAATCCTTCTGGTTGTGCATGGAGCCGTAAGCGAGAAGCACGGTGTCAAAGTCGGGAAACATGCGCTGGGCGAATTCGAAGATGGCGGCGTGCCTCGGAATAGAGGCGAAGTCAGCAGAATAAGTCAGGACTTGTGATGCGCCCCGGGCCGCTAAGTCGCTCTGGACTTCAGCGAGGCGATGGGGCGAGCGAGCTACGAGAAGTAACTCGCAGCCCCGGCGTGCTAGTTGCCGCTGGATTTCCAGCGCAATGTTGGAAGTGGCGCCGAGGATGACGATCTTTTTCATCGCAGATATGCAGTGACGGTCATCATTATCGTGCCCCCATTACTGCGCTCCCGTCACACGCCGCCAGAACGAGGACGACATCTTCGGGTCGATGTAGGGAACGAATTCGCGCCAGCGTGGGAATGAAGCTTCAAACATTGCCGGACTCATGCGGGCGTCTTTGGCGGGATAGATCGCTCCGCCACTTCGCTGGACAACTTCATCCAGTGATCGCATAAGTTGGAGCGTGCGCTCACCGCGCATGGCGAAATCGAGCGCGATGGTGAGTCCGGGGCGCGGGAAGGAGAGCATGCCGGCCGGTGGCGCGGAGCCGAATTGCTTCAGCACACCCAGGAAAGATCCCATG